>Ga0209906_100517_pt1 | contig 13034 bp, 15 predicted proteins | sample FECB24metaG_FD_188303 | JGI IMG/M metagenome (GOLD analysis project Ga0209906, IMG submission 188303) | Cyanobacterial communities from the Joint Genome Institute, California, USA from Joint Genome Institute, California, USA - FECB-24 metaG... ... | reverse complement strand
CCCGGTCGTCCGGCATGATCGAAAGGACGCCAGACCGAACGAGAAGAAGCGTGGGCGTCGGGCGTGACTGCAAACCGACAACCGAGCAAATGTAGAGTTGTAGGGGAGGCGGCATGACGAAAGAATTCGACAGGGTGCTGCGCGTCGTTGCCGAAGCGTTCGACGTCACCGCGACCGACATCAGGTCGTCGCGACGCTCGCGGCAAGTCGTGCCTGCGCGCCTGATCGCTGCGTATCTCGCTCGCAAGGTCACCGGGAAGTCGTCTGCGGATATTAGCCGGCAGCTAGGCGGCCGGGATTACACGAATATTGAGATGTACTGCCGGGCGGTCACGCACCGGGCTGCACAGGATCCGGAATTCAGCGATCTGCTGCAGCATCTGGACCACCGTATCCGCGGCGGCAGCGATCAAGGGGCCTGACGGGGCTCAGGCCAAGCCCCGGAACGCCAACCGGCTGCCGGACATTGAAGCGGACATCCGGGCGTACATAAAAGGTTTGAAGAACGGCATAAATATATGATATATTAGCGGTAATGAATGCGAAGAAACCGGACATAAAGGCGGACATTGAACCGGCGGATCGGGGCGAGGCGACCGATGCGATGATGCCGCTTATCCTCTCGCAGGACGCGCCCCGCCGGGGCGAACTGGCCGATCTTGCCCTGGAGCTGGCGACGGAATCGGCCGCCTTCCGGGCCAGCCTACCGCCGGGGTTTGCAGCCGAGCTCGCGCGGCTCGTGCGGACCATGAATTGCTATTACAGCAATCTGATCGAGGGTCATAACACGCATCCGGTCGATATCGACCGGGCCATGAACAACGACTACAGCGCCGACGCCACGAAACGAAATCTGCAGCTTGAAGCCAAGGCGCATGTCGAGGTCCAGAAATGGATCGACGAGGGCGGCCTTGGGCAGAGCGCGCCGACGAGCGCGGCGGCGATTGGCGCCCTGCATCTCCGCTTCTGCGCATCACTGCCCGAAGAGCTGCTGTTTGTCGAAGAGCCGAACACGAAAGAACGGATCAGGGTCGTGCCCGGCGAACTGAGACAGCGCGACGTCCAGGTCGGGCGTCACGTCGCCATCAGCCCCGGCGCGATCCCGCGCTTTCTTGCGAGGTTTGAAGAAGGCTATAAGCGGCTCGGACGTGTCGATGCCTTGCTTGCGGCTGCAAGCGCGCATCACCGCATCCTGTGGATTCACCCGTTCCTCGATGGTAACGGCCGCGTGGCGCGGCTCATGACGCACGCCATGTTGCTTAAGGCCCTCGATACAGGGGCCGTCTGGTCGGTCGCACGCGGACTTGCGCGACGGGTGGCTGAGTACAAGCAGCATCTTGCAGCGTGCGATTTGCCAAGACGTAACGATCTCGACGGACGCGGCAGCTTAAGCGAGGAAGCACTGGCGGAATTCACGCAGTTCTTCCTCGAGGTATGCATCGATCAGGTGCGCTTCATGAAGGAGCTGATCGAGCCGGAGCGTCTGCGCGCACGCATTGGGCTCTGGGCGGAAGAAGAAATACGCGTGGGCAGGATACCGCAGAAATCGACGGCGATATTTGAGGCACTGCTTTATCGGGGCGAGATTCCACGCGGCGATGTCGCAGGCCTGCTCGGCGTGGTGGACCGTCAGGCCCGCCGCATTACATCGGCCCTGATCGAGCGGGGCGTTCTGGCTTCGGCAAACGCACGGGCACCGCTGCGGCTTGCCTTCCCATCTGCTCTGGCCGGTCGATGGATGCCTGGATTATTCCCCGAACAGGCTGGGGGGGCGTAACCATCTAAAGAGCCGGTTTCAGTGCCGTGCTCCGCAGCGCGGGGTCGAAGCCGGAGGGCGGAGACGACGCCTCTGGCCGTATCCTGTTGAAATCACAAGATTCTTCGGAACCCTCGGCATATTTCAGCCCGTAGCCTGATTTTTAGAAATAGAAAAACAGACTGTAGTATGATATCTATATACCACAGATCAGGTCACAGTCTGATCTGACTTTACAGCAACGCAGGTCACACTATGAAGCCCGCCCTCCGCCACCATGCCCGTCAGCGGCTCGACGAACGTCTTGCGGCCCTTAAGCCAACGGATCGCTTTACCCCGCCTCCGAAGGGCTGGATGAAGGCGATCCGCGAAGCCCTTGGCATGACCGGCGTGCAATTCGCCCGCCGGATGAAGGTCAGTCCGCAGAGCGCGGACGCGCTCGAAAAATCCGAAGCGACCGGCACGGTCCAGCTCAAGACCCTGCGGCGCGCGGCCGAGGCACTCGACTGCACGCTTGTCTACGCGCTTGTGCCGAACACGACGCTCGACAGTGCCGTGCGCGCGCGCGCGCGCAACATCGCCACGCGCGATCTCGGCCGCGTCGCACATACCATGAAGCTGGAAGCTCAGGGGACGGGCGATGCCGGTCTGGAGGCGCGGATCGAGGCCTATATCCGTGAGCATCTCAATGATCGGGATTTGTGGGACGAGCGATGACGGATCTGTTTCAGGAACCGAACGATGCAACGCCGCTCGCCCCCGAGGAGCGCGCCGGCCTGTTGCAGTCCTGGATCACGAACCGGCAGGACCTCAACGAGGCCGAGGAAGCGAACATCATCGACGGCGCGGTCTGGGCACGCCGCCGGCGCGGACAGAAAGCAGGCGACATCCTGACCGAGGATTTCGTAAAGACGCTGCACAAGCAGATGCTGGGCGATGTCTGGAACTGGGCTGGCACGTATCGCCAGACCGAACGCAATATCGGAATCGACGCTTTCCGCATCCCGGCGGAATTGCCGGCCTTGCTCGACGACGTGCGCTTCTGGGTCGAGTACGAGACCTATCCGCCCGACGAGATCGCGGTCCGCCTGCATCACCGGCTGGTTGCGATACATCCGTTTCCCAACGGCAACGGCCGCCACGCGCGCCTCATGGCCGACCTGCTGATCGAGCGGCTCGGCGGTGAACCCTTCAGCTGGGGCGGCGGCAGCCTTGCCGATGTCGGCACGCTGCGCGCGCGTTACGTCGCGGCCCTGCAAGCCGCCGACAATCATGATATCGGGCCGCTGTTGGAATTCGCGCGGTCCTGAAATCCGACGGCGGAGGCAAGATGACTGCGACAAATCATAAACAAACGCTTCAGACGCTCGCCAATCTCGATTTCGAGGGCAGGGGCGAATCCTTTGTCGAGCAGAAATTCCTGACGCCTTTGCTGGAATGTCTGGGTTACGAGACGCATAAGGACTACGAGGTCATTCGCCACGGCGATGACGGAGCCGGATTCAAACTCAAGCATCCGCCGGTCGAGAAGGGGGCGCGCCAAGTCAAGACATACAATCCCGACTATATCCCGACCATCCGCAAGAAGATGTTCTGGGTCATCGAAGCCAAGTCGCCGAAGGATGTGACGTACCCGTTTGCCGACGGCTACATGGTCCAGGGTCTGCAATACGGCGTTCACCCCGAGATTCAGGCCAAGTACCTGATGGTAACCAGTGGCCGCCATACGGCGATCCATGACGTGCACGGGTCGGTGTTCATGGAGAAAGACCTGTATGCGCCGATTTTGGTATTCGAGGCGCGGGAGCTGCCGGCGAAGTGGCCGGAGATTTACGAGATGCTTTCGGTCGAACGGCTGCGCGGCCGGATCGAGGCGGATATCAAGTCGATGTACGACAAGCTCAGCTTGTCCAGCCTCGACAAGACCTATCCGAACGCGCTTCTGCGCCGTATCGGCGCGGACGCAGGCAAACACGCACAAGCGATCGAGAAGCATGTGGCGCGGCTGTACGTCGAGGGCATGGATCGGGAAACCGAGCAGTGGCGCAAGGACATCGAAGGTCTGGAGCCGCAGCAGATTCTGGAACTGATGCAACTCCCGCTGCGAGGCGGGCAGTCAGAGGCAAACTACTACGTGCCGAAGGCATTGGCTGCGGGCATGTCGGCGAACGACGTGTTCGAGGCGATCACGGGGGATTTCGATCGCCAGTCGATCTTCAGGAAGGAGCAGTCTGCCGTGGCGGCGGCGGTGCTGTATCATCAAACAGGCGATGAGGCTGTAAAGACTCGGTTGCGCGAATTTTTCGACAAGATCCGCGACTACCCGTTGCCGCTGCTCAACCAGGTCGAATGCGCGTTGTTGCGCCTGACGCGAAAGCACCTTGTGCTTTCTATCTATCCGCAGATGAGGCAGCGGATCGAAGCCGAGCTGAAGGATACGCCGGAGCTGGTGCGCCTGGTGCGGCCGCCGACGGCGCTCGACGGAACGTATTCGGCAGAGCTGATGACGCACGCGCGAACGTTTGAGTCCCTCAAGCGGCTATCGGATCAGCAACTGGAACGCGGATTGCCGGTATTGCTGAAGATGGAAGCGGAGCTGGAAGAGAAGTTCTGGGAGGCTCGAAAGACGCTGTCCGGTCGGGAAACGCATATATGCGGCTTTGAGACCTATGGCATGGGCGGCCACCACTACGCATTCAAGAACATCCTGGTGAATTTGAGCATTGACCTGCGTCCCTGATCGCAAGGCTATGTGCCTTTCTCGACCTGCTCGACGCTTTGGACCTGCGGAGTGCTGACTGTGATCGGTCCTTCGATCAGGTGTTCGCCCAAGGATTTGGTCGGCAAGTAAATAGGTTCGTTCTGATCATCCTTGGCGGTTTTTTCGTTGACGCGCCAATCCGTGCGCTTCGGAGCCTTATCTATGCCGATCGGATAGATCGTAAGTTCGTCGCCCTGAATGCGCATACGAAGAAAATGGCGGTAGCTGTCGAGCCGCATGGCGCTGAAGGCGTCGTTATAGTGGTGGCCGTCCTTGCCGCAGACACGGCTGAGGTAGGCGCCCCAAATCAGGCCGCCAAGCAGGCCACCCACGACGACGAACTCCGCGGCGGTCAACCAGAAAGCCCACGCGCTGCCCGGCGCCAGACCGAGCAAGACCGCGTTGATCGGGGGCAACAGAGAGGTCAGGCCTGTCACGATCGCCAGATGCAGAATGCCGTGCGGTACACTTAGGCGCATCTTCTTTGTCGGACTCTTCTCGTCGGCATACTGATAAAGTGACCATATCAGAATCCCGGCAATGACGATGAACATCGGTGCCGAGAGGACATTGCGCAGGATTTGCGCGGCCCAGGACCAGAACGCTCCCGGCATCTGTCCGAACATGCCCGATGCGAGCAGATCGCTCTGGCCGAAACTCAGCAGGAGGTAAGCGGCCCAATAGATGACGCCGAGCGTGACACAGAATTCGGGATTCGTAAGAACAAACCGGCGATTGCCTCGCAGCAAGGCGCGGCTTTGCTCTTTGGTCGGGTAGCACGCGGCCGTGTCAGTTTCCTTGTGCTCGCCTCCCGGTTCCGTCGTCAGGGAAAGCGTCTGTCCGGTGCGCACCCAGCTGGCCGCGATCTTGTCGTTGAGCTGGTGCGTGGGGTGCAAGAACGCTCCACCGCCGCCGGCCGTGATGAACTGTGTCTTGGAGGGCTCGGCAGAATACCGGCTGTAATGGTGGGTATCGCCCGAGAGGACCGCGCAAATAGTTGCGTTCTGTGCTTCGTCCTTAGCAATGCCGGCGATGTAATCGAGGCTGCGATAAAATTCTTTCTTGCCGGCATCGTCTTCCGCAGACTCTTCGGCCTTCAACCAACTCGGCACACCGCAGACCAGAATGATCTTCGCATTCGGCGGCATCGCTTTCGCGGCAGCGACGAAATAGCTCGCCTGTGGTTGGTCGATATCCTCGGTGAGTTGCGTGTCGATGCCCCAGATCCACCAGTTGTCCGGAAGCTGCACGGCGAAGTAGCTGCGATGCTGCGTGGCGCGCCAACTGCCGAGCGCCGTATCCCGCCCGCGGCAGAACTTGGCGAGGAAGAGAACAAGCCCGTCATACCAATCATGATTGCCCGGTATGAGGAATAGGAGCGGATGATCGGCGTCGGGGTTTTTCGAATCTGGAAACGCGGCGGCGTAGGGTGCTCTCATGCGCCGGTCGTACTCTTCGCGCGTTGCGGTCGGATACACCTGATCGCCGCCCATGATGAGGACTTGGCCGCGTGGCAGTGCCCCGACGCCCTGGATATCGAGCGACGGCCGGCCGAGAAGATAAGCGATGGCGTAGGTGGAGTCGAAACCATCGCCCAAGTCCGCGACGAAATCGATCCAGACCGAGCCATCTTCGCGAGCCGTGATGCGTTTGGAAAGATCGGCGCGGGCGGCACATTGGTTGTCGCCCGATGTGTCGAGCGCCGCCTGGATAAGGCGGCGATCCGCATACTGACCGAATAATGCGGACGCTATGGCTTGTCGGGCCGTATCGAGCAGGAGCGGGGGATTGAACCATCGCACCATGCCCGGGAAGCTGCGCAAGGCCTCTTCAGGTGTAGGTATCCTGGCCATGACATCCTCCTTTGGAGCTCACGAGCCGTAATTTCACCCTGGTTGGGCTTAGCATTACTTCGTCAGCCATTTGGCATAGGCCTGCACGTCGATCATCGGCACCGTGCCGCTGAACTGGAGCTGTGAGATCAGCTTGAACAGAAAGGCTGTCGCGGGTTTGCCGCCGAGATGGAGCTGGTGCGCGGCCTCACCGGCCTCAAGGCTGAAATAGCCGTGCGCGGCGACGCACCCCAGATCGAGTTGCTCGTCGCCCTGCGCCTTCCCCAGTGCGTCCAGCAGCGACTGGCCCATACCCGGCGTCCAGTCGCTTTCGAATGTCAGGAGTCCGCCGTAGATCGGAATCAGCGGCTTGGGGGGATAGGTACCCTTCGCGTAGGGGATCGGTAGGCTTGTGCGGTGCAGACGGCGCACACTCGCCACCTTCTTCTGCGCGTACTCGACTTGAGCCGCATTGATCGATTGTTTGGCCTCGAACACGGCATAGACGCTTTCCGCCGGGATGATGGTCTGTCCTTCGTAGCGGAAGATGAAGGGCGAGTACTGTCGATCGAAAACAACCACGTCGATCTGATCGCTGAAAACGCCAAGGCTGTCGACCACATGAGCGGTCGCTGCCTGATAGCGCTGCGGAAGATAAGTCTGGAGCATCTTGAGCCAGACCGTCTCGCTCGCATCGCCTTTAGTGCCTGGATGACCGAAGGACTTGCGCACGGTTTCGAGGCGCTGCTGGATATCGTCGTGCAATCCGGAAAGAAGCTGGGCGAGGGACCAGGTTGTCATGCTGCACCATCCTGAAACGGCGGTGTCGGAATCATGGACTGCGCAATTTCGACAGCCCTGGCCGGAGCGACGGGCCGGTCCGGATAAGCATCGAGCACGATAGCCGGCACCAGACGCTGCGCGAGGTCGGAGAAAGTGAATCCGTAAGGGTGGTTCTTTGTTGCGCCAGTAGCGGCGACGACAGCCGCGACCTGTTGCGGCGTGAACCCAAGTGCCGACAGCGGCGGCCCCAGTACTGCCTGACGCTGCCTTTCGTCAGGCCGTGTAAAGGTGAGAATATCAGCGGCACGGCGTTTCACAGCAGGATCGAGGGCGGACAGGCGATTGGTGCACATCAGGACAGCCGCCGGAATTCCGGCGTTGGCAATGCGGTCTACGCCGCGGATGAAGGCGTTCACGCCCGCGCGGTCCTCGTGGTGCATCTGTGCCGCTTCCCGGGACTGGGCGAGCGCGTCTGCTTCATCCACCAGCAGGATGATCGCGCCGCGCGCCTTGCCGGAAGTAGCCCGAAGTTTCATGCCTTCGGCGACGGTGTAGTCGAAGGCTGTCGACAAGAGCTGGGTCATCTCGCCGACACGGCCCTGTCCGCGTGTCGAAAGGCTCAAGGGATACAAAGTGATGTCGATCTTTTCCTGTCGTGCCACGGCATCGCCGATGGTCTCAGCCAGCTCCGTTTTACCGGAGCCGACATCACCCGCGAGCACCACGAGCGGTGGCCGGCGTAGCACTGATTTGAGAACGGCATCGGCGCCCGCGTGATGCTTCCTGGCCCAGACATCAAGTCCGGCGGGGTTGACAAGCAGCGCGAGGATCTTGGTCAGCCGAGACTTGTGGCCGTCCAGCCCGACCAGGCGCGTGAGGCGCTCCTGCGGCCCAAAATCAGGGAACGTGAGGCGGCGTTCGAAGAGTTCGTCGAGAGAGGGGCGGCTGCTCATCAGAAACTCCTGACGCTTGCGCGGTTGAGGGCGCGGCCGCCGGCTGAATATGACCTGTCGTCGCTGAGATAGCCCGCGACACCGGGCTCGGGCGCTCCGTCGCGCCCGAACGGAAGCCGCTGACGGAACGAATTCTTCTCGCTTTCGGAGAGATTGTCGTAGGCGCTGCTATAGGTCATGTAGCTGTAGAAGCTCGCACCTTCGATATTTGCGCCCGGGCGCACGCGGCCCGGATCGTCGTCGTTGGCGGAGCCGCCGGCAAGATCGCGCGCCGTGTAGCGCAGCGTCGGCTCGATCCAGTTGCCGTCGCGGCGATAACCGTAAGTGACTGTGCCGAGATAGCCCTCTTTGAGAAATTCGATGAGCTCGGCCTCGTAGTTGGCGATGGCCGTATCGGCGGGCTTTCCGTAGAGACGCTGCATGCGCTTGAGGTCGGCACTGACCTTCGCGGCCATATGGCGCGCGTGGGTGACGGTGAACGTGATGCTGTCGGAAAAAGTATAGCTCGAACTCATTGGTGATCCTCAAATCTGAAAGGCAGAACCAAATACTTTCTGCCAGTAATGGACGGTCTCCTGCTTGGTGGGCGCGGCCAGTGCGGCGTCGATCGCATCGCCGGCGTCGAGCGCGGCTTCGACGATCGCGTCGGCCTCGGTGGTCTTGTAAAGGCGGCTCGTGTTGTTCTCGGCATTGACCGGGTCGATGATCTGCACGGGCTCGCTGAACGAGCTGATCGTCGATGCCGCGTAGTAGTCCGTGAAGAATATCCGCTGCCGCATGTTGCTGCGCGCGATGTAAGTGAAGAAATGTTGCAGGGCTTCGGGATAGTCGGAGAAGTCGGCGCCCTGATCGGAGAGATGCGCCAGGATCAGCTCGACCATAAAGGACTTGAAGCGGAAGCCCTCGCGCTCCTTCTTCATATTGCGGGCCCAGTACTTGGCGAGCCGCGCAACCTGGGCGAAGTCGGTTTCGTGCTTCTTCTTCCGCCGGGACGCGAAGTCGAGATGGAGGGGGATGCTGGTCTTGAGAAACGATCCGTCATCCTGGCTCACGAGGTTGCCGTACCATTGCGGGTCGCCGTCATAGAGGATTGGCACCACGTCCACGTCGAGGCCAGTGCCCTTGAACGAGACGGTCACGCTGTAGGTCTGCGGCTGGACCTGATCGGGGCTGAAATTCGGGAAGGCCTTGCGCAGCCGCTCGGCGACGTAGCTGAGGAGTGTCTGAACGTCCTGGGGCGCGTCGGCACCGGAGATATAGCAGGCGACGTCGATGTCGTTGAGCGAGCGCAGGGCGGTGCCCTTGGCGAGGCTGCCCGAAAGCAGCATCTTCTTCAGGGTGAAGTCCGGATGCTCGTCCAGATAGGTTTCGAGCCGCTCACGCAGACGGCGTGCCTGCGCCCGGTATTCATCGGCCTTGTCCTTCGGAAGGTTCACCTTGTCTTGTGCAAACCGGACGATGTCCGCGTGATCGACGTGTTGCCGCCCCATCTAGAAATCCTTTACGTATTGCTATTGGCGAACTCGCCATGTCATACTTGCCTTGTATTCCGAATCTCACAACTCGTCAAGTTCAATATGTCGAAAGCGCCATGACAGACCAGCAACCCTCTGAAATCTTTAAGGAACGTCTTCGAACAGCCCGTGAACAACTGCGAAAATGGAGCCAGAGCGAACTGGGTGAGAAGGCAGGCCTGCCCTCCAGCTCGATCGCGCACTTTGAAACCGGGGCGCGCAAACCCTCGTTCGACACGCTACGAAAGCTCGCGAACGCCCTGGAGGTGACCACCGACTATCTGCTTGGGCGCGTGGATGCGCCCGGTCTGGCCGAGGCAGGCGATCCGCTCTACCGGGATGTTGGCAAGCTGACCGGGCATGACCGCGAGCTGGCCAGGGATTTCCTCAAAATGCTGTCGGAGCGCAATCAGGACAAGCGCGGGGGCTAGCGATGAAAAATCTGGCGTTTCGGCTCAAGATGGCAAAACAAAAAGCCGAAACGCTATTGCGGGAGCGCAACATTGCCGCGCTCCCGGTGGACCCTTTCAAGATTGCGGCGGATAGCAGCATCGAGGTGCGCGCCAAGCCAGACACGGCGGGCGGGGTCTCCGGAATGTTGCTGCGGCACGGCGACAGCTTCGGAATCCTCTACGCTACACATATCGATAGCGAAGGATTCCAGAGATTCAGCGTCGCGCACGAACTGGGCCATTATTTTCTGGAAGGGCATATCGATCACGTCCTTCCGAAAGATGGGATTCATGAATCGCACGCAGGGTTCGTATCTGCGGACCCCTATGAGCTTGAGGCCGACAACTTCGCGGCCGGCCTGTTGATGCCCGAGACATTGTTCAGGAAGGAACTGAACCGGCGCGGGCCCGGTCTGGATGCAGTCGAGCATATGGCGGGGCTGTGCTGCACGTCGCTCACGGCGACCGGCATCCGCTGCGCGGAACTAAGCCGTGATGCCGTCGCCGTCATCATCAGTACAGGCAACACGATTGATTTCTGCTTCATGTCCGACGCGATGAAGTCGCTCCCGCAACTCTCCTGGCTGAAAAAAGGTACGCCGGTTCCGTCGGGCACTGCTACGGCGCGCTTTAACGCAGACCCTGCTCGCGTAGCCGAAGCGCAGCGCGAGAGCGCGGAAATCGATGTTCAGGATTGGCTCGGTGGCATCCGGTCGGTGAAAATCACCGAGGATGTGGCCGGTCTTGGCCGGTATGGAAAAACTCTCACAGTGCTTTCTTCGGATAAAATTGGCGGCGATGCCGACGACGACGAAGAAGCGAATGAAGAGGAAAGGCTGGAGCAGAGCTGGACGCCACGCTTCTGGCGCAAATAGAGCGGCACTTGCGCAAAACCACATTTTGACGGTGCAAGTGATTGATATGAAACGAACTCTATGAGAGTGATAATATAACTTACGGAAATTCATAACCGGTGAGGGGGCATTGGCGCGTCGAGCTCCCCGATGATGGTATCCGCGGTCTGCCCGCGCGTCAGCGGGTTCACCGCGCGCAATTCCTCGAGCCCGATCCGGGCATAGTGCTCCAGCAAAGCCAGCAATTCGCGGTAGCCGCGGGCCTGTCTGACCTCATCCGGAACGGTGAGCCCCTGCGCATCAAGCTGACTCACATCAAAGGGCAGCGGCGGCAATGGCGGCGCATTGCCGATCATGCGTAGAAAGGGAGAAAAATGCATGAGCATGATCCCGGCAAATGCATATCGTTCCCATACCGCATCGTACGCGGCGCGCTCGTCGTCATGCGCGAGCGCGTGATAGCCGGGCCGTCCGAGCGGCTCGTAATAGACATTGAAATTCCCGATTGCGGCTTCGATATCGCGGCAGCGGCGATCGATCCATTTGCTGAAGTACCGCTCCTGAAACTGGTCGTAGGTCAGTAATTCGACATTGGTCGACGCAGCCGCTTCCATGGCCCCTTTCTGGAACCCGTTGGCCGAGATGATATAGCCGCGGTTCGCGCCGGTCTCCTCCATCACGGTCCGGAAGGCGTGAACCTTTTCTCGCGGTACGGGCTTTTTCCAGTTCTTGCACTCGCAAACGGTTCTCGTGCCGATGCCGTCTACCGTTTCCTCCGCCAGGACGTCGAGATCGACCGAACCGCGCGGCAGGGCGATGCGCACGCCCTGTTGCACGCTCATGCCGCATTCACGCAGGATGTCGGCGACCGCCTGCTCGAGCTCGCGCCACGCGGCGGGGCGTATGTTCGTGATCCGGGTCACCCGCCTGGCCCCTGCTCAACATTGGTGATCTTAAGGACACGCGCGTCGCCGCTTCTGTCCCACCGATATTCGTAATGATCGGCCTGAACGACAGGCAACCTGAGCAGCGAAGGGCGATAGATGCAGACATTGGTGCCGCCGGCGCGCCGTACGCTGTCATAGACAAGTCCGTGAGCCCCCTCGCCGGATTTCGGCCAGCGCAGCGCGACGCCGAAGGCCTGCGCCTGCGCATAATCGTTCGTGTCGTAAAGCTCCGGCCGTTTTTTGCGCAAGCCGCGCAGTTCGATCAGAGACGTGTCGACCTTTGCGACGAGCGCGCGCATCTGGATGCTGGTCGGAAAAGCCCCTTGCGACAATTTCAGCCGGCGCGTGCTGTGATGGAGCGTCTCCGCGATGGCCGTCTCGAGCTCGAGAGACGCATACCACGCCCCGAGATGTCCGTCGGTGAAGCGTCCGCCGGCGGGGTCGGCATGCAGGAATGCGCCCATGACCAGTGTCGCGCCGGGCCCCTGAACGATCTCCTCCGGCGGCAGCAGGTTCAACCGGCCGGCGATCAGCCCCAGCCGGTCATTGGTGGCGGATTCGAGCAGATAGGCGAGGCCGATATCCTCTTTATCCTGCGTCAGGTCGTCGAACACACCGATCGGCGGGAAGCGGCTGGCGATCAGGCGGTGGGTGGCAGCACGGACCCGCGCGGTCTTCGGTGCCGTCATTTCATCCCGCGCCAGGCGTCGATATAGCGGCGCACCGCGTAGAGATCGTCGATGCCGCCCTGCAGGGCGCGGTCCAGAGGCGAGCGGCCGCCAAAGGGCAGGTCGCGGTTCGGACTCGTAAACCATCTCGTCGCACTGGCTTCGTCCGCGAACAGAAGCCTGAGACCTTTATGAATGCCGAGCACGAGCGATATGCGCTCCAGCTGGTCCCTGCTCAGCGTGCCGATCTTGCCGCTTTGCCAGTTGTGATAGGTCGGCCGGGAGATGTCACCCAGAAGAGCGCGCCGCTGATCCACGGCGAGCTTCCAGGAGTCGGAGAGCTTCAGAAACATCCGCACCGCGGCCGGCGACATGCGCTCGCGCACCTTCACGTCGCGCAGAGCGTTCGGTGCGAGAACACCGGGCGCGATGACCGGGATGTCATGATCGGAGCCAGGAACCATTATGTTCAATCCTGTAGTATATGTCTAAATATAGACTTTCAGGCGTGAAT
>Ga0209906_100515_pt1 | contig 13245 bp, 11 predicted proteins | sample FECB24metaG_FD_188303 | JGI IMG/M metagenome (GOLD analysis project Ga0209906, IMG submission 188303) | Cyanobacterial communities from the Joint Genome Institute, California, USA from Joint Genome Institute, California, USA - FECB-24 metaG... ... | reverse complement strand
TCTCGACGCAGCGGCGTCAGACGGGCATTCTTGTGGATGTTCATTCGGACCCTCCGGTGAGTGCTGAAGCCTGGTAACTCCAGTCTCCCCGGTCCGGTCCGAATGGACAACCTCCTGAAAGCTCACATCTAGGCAAACTTCGCCCCCGGCGCAGATCTACAATGGCAGCTCACCGCATAGCGCATGCCACAAGCTTACCGTCGACCAGCGGCCCCAACTGCGACGGAAATCGATTTCCACGCCGTCAGTGACGGAGCTGCCTCCGGACTTCGGCAATGGGGTGGTAAGCAGACCGCCCACTTTCGCGCATCATCTGACGATAAGTGGACCTTGTGCACTTCAGCCGGGCCAGAACACGACCATTCTTTCTTCTAGGAGAGATTTCGGCGAAGAGCACACTTTGCGAAATCTGGCGCCGCTAGCCCTGACTGCTCTGACGATCTCCGGCGCCGGATGCTTCCATTTTTTGTGGGTCGGTTGGGCAGCTGCTACCCAGAGCTCCGCGTCGATCACGAAAAGCGATGGATCGAAATTATGCGCCGAGCCATGGTGGGGCAACATAAATGTGGTCACCCAATCCACCTCGTCACGATAGTAATTCTGGAACCTCTGCACCGTTAGGGGATCCTTGAAGCCGACATCCCCAGTTCCCATCCAGCCGACGCGCGCTTTCGCGAACATCTGCGAATTGTACAGCACGGCGCCGGCTTTCTGCGGCTCGGCCGGCCCGGAATATAACGTCAAGGAGGTTTCGTTCTTATCGCCGAACGCCCAGGCATAAGCACGGGCAACGGCGGTACGGTGTTTGGTCACCAGGCGGCGACGTTCCTTTTTGTCTTTTACCTTTTCTCCGAAAGTACCTCTGGACCAACCCAAGGCCACCTCCACCGCTGTGCAGAATGCATCGCGGTCCCGGTGCGAGGTTCGCTTGACATGGGGCTTCAAGACCCATCCACCTTCCGTCCCTGCACCAACGTCGAATTCAATGCGCTGCACGACGGTCGCCCCCTCAGGCAATCGACGCGACGTGGCCCGGGCACTTCGCCAGCCCATCGGATCCTTGCCCTTCCACGGAATGCCATCAGGGCCGGAACGAGGAGGCTCCGCTGATGGCAGTTCGAAAAAACCCAAACCACCTTCGTCCTCGTCATCCGGCATTACCATGACGATCTGCCGTGGCCCGAAACTTGCCATGGTACCGAGGGGATCAACGACAACATCTTCGTGGAAGCGTTCTGCAACGCGTTCGCCGCTTGTCGCCGCGCTTCTTCCGAACGCGATCATGCGATCGATATCATCCAGATACGGCATCACGATCGTATCGACCCTCAGCCCCTTTTTTTCGTGCAGTAGATGAGGAATGCCACAGATATGGTCTCGGTCGAAGTGCGACACGAAAAGCATATCGAGTTGGCGGGAGGGACGTCGGGCGACGATAGAGCGCACTGACTGGACCACACCCGCGATCGGATCCGAACCGCAGTCGTAAACATATACAAAGTCGGCAAAGGGTATCGCATCGGAAACAAGTGACCGTCGCCACATCTTCTCGTTCGGTCCAAGATCCCGAAGCGTACCGACATTGAAGCCGCCCTGGCCCACAGGAAGCTGATATCGGTGATGTCCGAGAACATGCTTCGCTTCGTCGCGCTTCCATGCTCGCGGGTGACTGGATGGAAGGCGTGCGGTCCGAGCGGCGAGGTTCGCAGCTTGCTGTTGGCGGTCCGAGAGGACCTGCCGGCAGGTATGATGGAATTCCTCGACGGACAGAGTTTGACGCCTAAACTCCAGCGCTCGGGCGAAGAGTTGGTCGGGTAATTGCTCCTTTAGAGGTTCGAAGTAAAATCCCAACCCCATGCTGAGACCATAATTCCGCGCTATGTCTGAATGAATGTAGAAATCAGCGCATTGACACGCCAGCTCCCAGTTCTCGTCATCCGTACCATCGATAGAAATGTTGTTCATCTGCTAACCTAGGGAAGCGCGACTGCCATACTTGGGATCACGGTTGTCAATCACTAGACCGAAGAAACTCATGTCTGCTTCGGAGAAATCGAAAGCTGGGTCGGAACGACCGCAATAGGGTCGGAACCTGCCGGTGAGACCATATTCCATCCACGGCGCCCAAAAACGGGCGGTCTGAATCGACCCCCACACGCTCCAAAGGTCGGCGCCGAGAGCACATGCACATCCGCTAGCTATTCGTTAGAGTTGATCATCAGCGACTCCGCAATTTTGTGAGATACCAGATCGGCAGCTGTAATGAGAACAGTGTCGACGCGCCTTATGTAATGCCGTTCAGTCACACCTTGGCGGGCATGACCCAACATCTCTCCGATAGTGCCACCCGAGAATCCAAGATCTGCAGCGACACTAGCGAACGTGCTACGAAGCGACTTCGGCGTCGCATCGATCCCTGCTTGCTTGAACAGTAAGGCGAGCGGCTTCTTCAACGAGGAACTGCCGCCGCCTCGATTGGCGGGAAATACCCACTCATCCGAGAGTCGATCAATGGACTGCAAGATACCTACGGCATCTCTACCCAAAGGGCGCCGGCTGCGACCGGTCTTCGAGTCCTCCAGCGAAATCGTCTGCGCGGCGAAGTCGATTTCGGCCCAGCGAAGCCCGGCAGCTTCACCCGGCCGCATTCCCGTTGTCGCAATCAGCTTACAAAGGGCGATGCCAGCCGGCGGTATAAGTCCCTTCTGAACAGTAGGTCCCCTCCTCCCACTTTCCCATGCCGCTACTCGCGCAGCTTCGAAAGCTAGTCCTTCAGCTGCTGCTTTTCTCATTGTCTGGCCAAGTCGGCCAAGTTCCTCAGAAGACAGCCGACGGTCAACCGGCTGAGACCGAAACCGATCTGTGCCAGAGATGGGGCTCAAGCCGCCCACGAACCCTCTCTTTGATCCCCAAGACCAGATGCCGCCGAGGAGTTCCGCGGTTCTCGTTGCAATGCCCTTTCCACCAGTCACGCGAGAACGTCCACGCGGTTTTGTCTTCGCAACCATCCCTGTCTTGCCAGCAGCAATGCCATCGATCATCCGCTGAACATCTGCCCTGGTAAGCCTGTCAGCACGAATGGCGCCTATAAGCGGCTTGATATGCCGTCCAATCATCCCCCGATCGATTGCGACAGTGCTAGCCTTTTTGGGGCGACCAAAACGTGTAGCAACCAAACCGGCTTCAGCTGCCTCAAGGTAACTATCACAAAGTTCGGACATGGTGGGCGTGCTGCGAGCAGTGCGCTTCTCCGCAGTAGGATCTTTCCCTTGGGCGATGTCCATCAGTCGGTCGCCCGCCATTTTGCGGGCCGCGTCCAGTGTCAATGGGCCATATCGGCCGAGTGTAAGGCGGCGGCTCTTCCCATCGATACGAGTGTCGAGGATGAAGACCTTCCTCCCCGTCGGCATCACCTTGACCCCGAAACCAGGTAGCCGACCGCGATCCCATACGACAATGGGTTGAGAACCTGTAACGTTGACATCGTAGGGGTCACAGGTTCAATCCCTGTCACGCCCACCATCCGAACTTCTTGATTTGAGTAGCTAATTTTGGGTCTCAGACTCTCGTGCGGCGGCCGGAATAGGCCGACCAGCAACGCGCTTGTAACAGCGCGCCGAGATGTTGCGGGACATTGGGGCAACGAGCGGGACGCCGACATCGGTTCGTCGGCCATCGTGATCCCAGGGGCAGGAAGACGACGTTATCTGGAACGAGCGGACGAGGCCCGGTCAGCGGTGTGGGTTTTCAACACAGCAGTGAAGTCGCTTCACTTTGAGGTGAAACGTTCGGCGCCTCGCGGCAGGAATTTCGTCAGCAATTTGAAGCAGATGGCCTTGCCGGCCCCATCAGATTCTCTGCGGCCAGAATGACGTCGCCTGTTAACTCACAGGCGTGCGAAGCTCGGCGAGGACACGTTCGGCCTTGTCCAGCCGGACATGGCCTTCCAGCTTCAACTTCGCCGCGACCTGTTCGATCTCGTCTCCGCGAGCACCGGCTGCGAAGGCGATGTTGCGGGCGTGCAGCGACATGTGGCCCTTCTGGATACCTTCCGCCGCCAATGCCCTGAGCGCCCCGGTATTCTGCGCCAGTCCTACGGCCGCGATGATCTCTGCCAACTCCTGCGCGCTGGTCACCCCAAGCAGCTTCACGGCAGCTTGCGCGACCGGATGGGTCTTCGTCGCGCCACCGACGAGTCCGACCGCCATCGGCAATTCCATGGTGGCCACAAGGTTGCCGGCAGCATCCTTTTCGTAGTGTGAAAGCGAGGTGTAGCGACCGCTTGCGGCGGCATGCGAATGCGCGCCCGCCTCGACCGCGCGGGTGTCATTTCCGGTCGCCAGCACGACGGCGATGATGCCGTTCATGATGCCCTTGTTATGGGTTGCGGCTCGATGGGGATCGGCGGCGGCGAATTGGTAGGCATCTAGGATACCGTCGACAACGTCGGCGCCTCCGAGCGCCTCGCGGTCATAGGTCGCGCGCACACGCGCCAGCCGCAGATCGGCCTTGTTAGAGAGAATGCGCGGCCGGACGCGCGAGCCGGCGTTCTCCGCCACCAGCGGGGCAAGCGCCTCCGCCATCGTGTTCACGGCATTGGCGCCCATGGCGTCGCGCACGTCGACGATCAGGTGGACGACGACATAGGTCGTGGATGCTGCTTCGACGATGCGAACCTCTATGTCCCTGGCCCCGCCGCCAAGCTTCACGAGAACAGGATCCTGCTCGTTCGCCAGGTCGAGCAAGTCCTGGCGCCTTTCGTAGAGCCGAAGACGGGCCGCCTGCGGGTCCTTCGCACCGACGACCTGAATCTGGGAGATCATGATCGGCTGGTTGCTCGACGTGTGGAAACCGCCATGGATGCGGGCGATCGACGCCATGTTGCTCGCCGCCGCCACCACCGACGGCTCTTCCGTGGCCATCGGGATGAGGTAGTCGCGGCCATTGATGGTGAAATTGGCGGCGATTCCGACCGGCACGGGCAATGTTCCGACGACGTTCTCGATCATGCGGTCGGCGATCGCCAACATGCTCTCGCTTGATGTGGCCAGGCTGGCGATTTCGCTTTCAGCCAGTCCGGAAGCCTCGACAATGGTTCTGAACCGTTCGGCGGGCGAGAGCTTGTAGAACCCCGGCAGGCGGCTGTTGACGGACATGAAGGCGGATCTCCCAGGCGATATGTTGGGAGAGCCTAAGGGGCCGGCCGCAGCGCGGACAATGTAGGCAGGTTACACTCCGCGATAGTTCCGGCGTGCATTCATCACAGCACGGACGACCATCAGGCCTCGTGCTTGAGGCGATGCATTCGCAGCGCGATGTGGACTTCCAGCGCCCGCGACGGATCGGCCCAATCCGGGCTGATCTGGGCGATCGCGTCCATCCGCTGACGCATCGTGTTGACATGGATCCCCAGCATGTCGGCCGCCTTCTGCATGCTGCGCCCCGTGTCGAGGAAGGCAAGCAGCGTTGAGGCAAGCTGGCTCTTGCGCTGCTCGTCATGCTCGACGATCGGGCCGATCGACGAGCAGAGGAACAGATCGACCGCGTCATTGCCCTTGCTGCCGAACAGAAGCGGATAGATGGAAAGCGTCTTCCGTTCAAAGATCGCCTTGCGATCGTCGACTCGTAGCGTTCTACCGTCCGAGGAGATCGATCATCGCTCGCGTCGCGACTTTGTAGCCTTGTGGCCCGAGCCCGGCGATGACTGCGGTAGCCGCTTTCGAGACCAGCGAGTGCTGATAAATCTCCTCACGGCGGTGAATATTGGAGATGTGCAGTTCGATGATCGGCCCGGAAAACATCTTCAATGCGTCGAGCAGCGGGATCGAGCGGAAACTGAGGCCAGCCGGATTGATGACGATTCCGGCGCCCTCATCGATCGCCTGGTGCACCCAGTCGACCAATTGGTGCTCGGCGTTGGTCTGATGGAAGCGCACCGGCCAATCGCCGGCTGCATCGCGACACCAGGCTTCGATCTCGGCGAGCGTCGTCGTGCCATAGATTTCCGGCTCACGTTTGCCCAGGCGGTTCAGATTGGGTCCGTTGAGGATGTAGATCGGCTTCATATCTATCCCTGATATCCGAGGAGGCGCGGCAGCCAGAGCACGATGCCCGGCACAAAGGTGATGATTCCAAGCGCGACCAGCATGGAGAACAAGAACGGCATCACATCCCGCACGAGGTCGCGCAGCGGCACTTCGGCGATGCGGGTCATGATGAAGAGCAGGAGACCATAGGGAGGCGTGATGAGGCCGATCATGATGTTCACCACCACCATCACGCCGAAATGCACCATGTCGACGCCGAGCGCCTGCGCAGTGGGGATCAGCACAGGGACGATGACAAGCAAAATCGTGGTGCCCTCGAGCAGGCAGCCAAGTAGCAGCAGGACAACGTTGACGAGGATGAGGAACTCCGTCGGCGACAGATCCCAAGCCTGCAGAAGGACGGAAAGCGATTGCGGAATGTTCTCGACGGTCACGACATAGTTGAACACCAGCGCTCCGGCGATCAGCATGCCGATCGAGGCCGTCGTGCGAGCGCTGTTGAGCACCGAACGATAGAACTCGCCGAAGCTGACGCTGCGATAAAGCACCACCGAGATGAAGAGCGCATAGGCCGCTGCAATAGCCGCGGCTTCGGTAGGTGTCGTGACGCCCGAATAGATACCCCCGAGAAGAACCACCGGCATCATCAGGGTGGGCAATGCAGGCCAGGTCACGCCCGGCAGGTCGCGCAGCGGCGTCGGCTGTTCGACCGGGAAGTTCTTCCGGCGCGCGTCGAAGAACACAATCACCATCTGCGCGAAAGCCATCAGCAGGCCCGGCACGACGCCCGCCAGGAACAGGTAGCCGATCGAGGCATCCGACACCAGCGCGTAGATCACCATCGGGATCGACGGCGGAATGATAGGACCGATGACGGCGGTCGCGGCGGTCAATGCGGCGGCATAGCTCGCCGGATACTTGCCGTCCTTGGTCATCAGTTGCTGCATCATCTTGCCGGTGCCTGCGGCATCCGCGATCGCCGAACCAGACATGCCGGCAAAAATGATCGATTGGAGGATGTTGACGTGGGCGAGGCCGCCGCGAAACCGCCCGACAACCGCGTTGCAGAAGGCCATAAGCCGGTCGGTCATCGAGCCGATGTTCATCAGTTCGGCTGCAAGGATAAAGAGCGGAACAGCGAGGATGATGTAGTTGGAATACATCCCGTTGAGGAACTGCTCGGCGGCCGTTCCCATGTCGAGACCGGCGAGCGCGAGGTAGAGGATCGAGCCGGCAATCATCGAATGGCCGATCGGCAGGCCGAGGAAGGCTAACGCGGTGATCGCGACCAGGCAGAGCGAGAAGGGACTGGCGAGGTTCATATGCCGGAACTCGCCTTGGTGGGATCAAACTCGCTCGGTGCGGCGCCCCTGAGCGCGTGAAAGCCGAGCCAGAGATAGCGGGCGATCGTCGCCAGCACGAAGACAATGTAGATCGAGAACAGCCAGTCGAAGCGGATTTTGAGATAGGCCGTGCTCTCGACCTTCATGAACGTCACGTAGTCGAGCACAGCCGGGAACGACATGCCGTAGAGAATGATGATCGCGGCGGCAGAGACCAGCGTCATGACGCGCCGCACGCGAGGCCCGACCGACCCGTAGATTAGATCGAACCTGATCTCCTCCTCCTCGCGAACGACGAAGGCAGCGCCGAAGAGCACGATCCAGATCCAGAGGATCACGCTGATCTCGTTGGTCCAACCGATGGGCAGGTTGAGCACGTAGCGAAACGTGATCTGGAGCAGAAAGGCGGCGAACATCGCCACGAGCATGGCGGCGAGCAGGTTCTCCGCTCGCCGGTAGAGGAATGCGCCCCAAGGCGCCAGTTGGCTGGCCATCAAGTCATCCTACCGGAAAAACTGGCCGCCGGGAGATTGTGCCCCGACGGCCTGCCGCATCATAGCTCAGAGCGCGTTGATCTTCTCGACCATGCCGGCCGGCCACGATTTCGCGAGGTCGGAGGCGAGATACTGGTCCTGGACATGCTTGCGGAAGGCAGCGACGTCCGGCTCGTAGATCTTCAGGCCCTTGGCCTTGAACGATTCAGCCAGCTCCTTCTCGCGGACCAGATGCTTCTCGGTCGAGAAGTCGATGGCCGCATCTGCCGCCGCCTGCACCTTCGCCTGCTTCTCGGCGCCCATCTCGTCCCAGGTCTTCTTGGCGATGGTGAGCAGGTCGAAGCCGACGAGATGCGAGGTCAGGACGATCTGCGACATCACCTCGTAGAACTTCATGTTTTCGACGTTCGGCAGCGGGTTGTCCTGGCCGTCGATCGCGCCGGTCTGCAGGCCGGTGTAGACTTCGGCATAGGCCATCGGCGTCGGGTTGGCGCCAAGCGCGGTGCCGAGGAACTGCCAGGCGTCGCCACCGGGCATGCGCAGCTTCACCCCGGAGAGGTCGGCAGGCACCTTTATCTCCTTGTCGGATTTCAGGCCGACCTGGCGCACGCCGAAATAGGTCGGGCCGAGCACCTTCACGCCGAGCTGGTCCTCGGTCATCTTCTTCATCTCGGCGCCCGCCTCGCTGGCGAAGAAAGCCTTGAGATGCGCGGCGTCCCGGAAGAGATAGCCGGCGGTCAGGATCGACCAGGCCGGAATCTGCTTCGAGATATCCTGCGGGGCGATATTGCCCATTTCGAGGTTGCCGCGCTGCAATGCGACAAGCTCCGTGCCCTGCTTGAACAGGTTGCCGCCGTAGAAACCCTCGAAGGCAAAATCGTCCTTCGTGGCGTCTTCGAACTGCTTCATCATCTCGGCGCGGATGTCCTGCTCCGAGAAGACCGCCGAGAAGCGGAGCTTCGGCTTGTCCTGTGCGAAGGCGGGCAGCGCCGAAGCGGCAGTCAGCGCGGCGGCTCCGGCCAATAGGTGACGACGTGTCGGATTGTAGGTCATGACTTTCCTCCTTGGTTTCTTTGGGCGCGTCCGGTTTTTCTAGAGCGCGTTTATCTTTTCGAGAACGCCGGCTGGCCAGGACTTCGACATCGACGATTCCTGGTATTTATTCTGGGCGAAGTCCTGGAAGGCCTTCACGTTGGGGGTATAGACCTTGAGCCCCTGGTCCTTGAAGAACTGGACGAGTTCTGCCTCCTGCTTGATGTATTCCGCATTGCTTGATGCAAAGGCGTTCGCCGCCGCCTTGCGCATGCGGTCCTGCTGCTCTGGCGTCAGCTTGTCGAAGACCGCCGAACTGACGGCCAGCAGTCCGAAGCCGACATTGTGCGACGTCAGCACGATCTGGTTGGTGACTTCGTAGAACTTCATCGCCTTGTCATTGGGAAGGGGATTGTCCTGCGCGTCGATGACCCCGGTCTGCAAGGAGGTGTAGACCTCGCTGTAGGCGATCGCGACCGGGTTGGCGCCCAGCGAGGCGCCGAGGAACTGCCAGCTCTCGCCGCCCGGCATCCGCAGCTTGATCCCGGCAAGGTCTGCGGGCGTCTTCACCTCTTTGTCACCGCGAATGTTCAATTGCCGGGTGCCGTAGTAGGCGGGGCTGAGGATTTCCACCTTGAGCTTGTCGCGCCCGATCTGTCGGAAGAGTTCACCGACCTCGCTGTTGAAGACGGCGTTCAGATGCGCGGCATCACGGATGACATAAGCAGCGCCGAGAATATCGAACTCCGGCGCCTGGTTTGCAAAGTCGGACGGCGGCAACAGCACTATCTGCGCATTGCCGCGCTGCAACGCCACGAGTTCCGTACCTTGCTTGAACAGCGTGCCGTTCCAGAAGGGCTTGAACTCGAATTCGTCGCCGATCTCCTTGGCGAAAATCTCGGTCATGGCGACCGAACGGGGTACGTCTGGTGCATTCACGTCGGGAAAGATCAGTTCGATCTTGTCCTGGGCATATGCCCCGCACGCGCTCGCCATCAACAGCGCCCCCGCCAGCAGTCCGAATGTCGTCTTCCTCATTGAACTCTCCTCCCTATTTCGAGTTTTGCGGGCTTCGCGTCAGGCGAGCCCGAATCGGTTTTCCGCACATCCCTGACCGAGCCCCTCGATGGCGAGTAGCGCACCGGCGAGCGGCTCGCCGGCAAGCTGCGCGGGCGTCAGGAATTTTGCGGCAGTGGTAACGTAAAGCGTGGTGAGATCGCGCCCGCCAAAACAGAGGCAGGTCGGATTGGTGACAGGCATCGGGACGACGCGGTCGATTGTGCCGTCCGGGCGATAACGCACGATCCGCCCACCGGCGAAGAAGGCCATCCAGATACAGCCGTCGACATCGACACAGGCGCCGTCAGGGCGATCGCCCGTCGCGCGATGGTCGGTGAAGACGCGACGGTTCGAGACGCTTCCGTCGTCGAGATCAAGATCGGAGGCATAGGTGAGGTGCCGGCGAGTATCGGTGAAATAGAGCGTGCGCCCGTCCGGCGAAAAGGCGATGCCGTTCGACACGACCACGTCGCGCTCCACGGCGATCGCGCGTCCGTCCGGGTCCACACGGTAGAGCACGCCATTGGGCCGGTGCAGCTCATTGTCCATAGTTCCGACCCAGAAGCGCCCACGTGCATCGACGCGTCCGTCGTTGAAGCGGTTGTCGAGCCCGGGCTCGACCGAAATGAGGTCCCGGCGAAGGCCGGTGTCGAGGTCCATCACATAGAGAGCCAAGTCCTCGGCGAGCAGGCGGTCGCCAGCTGCGGCTGCCGCCGAGCCACCGGCCACGACTGCGCGCTTGTCCCTCAGCGACAGGAACACCGGCAGGACGGCGAGCGACCCGATCCGCGCCGGCCTGCGTTCACTCGGCAGCCTGGAGACGTCCTGCATCGAGAATTCCCCTGATTTCGGAGCGGCACGAGCCGCAATTCGTTCCTGCCTTGAGCGCCTGGCCGATCTCGTCGACGCTGGCGCAACCGGCGGCGGCCGCATCGACGATCTGGTTGAAACCGACATTGAAGCAGGAGCAGACGATGCGCCCGACGCTTGCCATCGGCACCGGCGGCCGGCCGGACAGCAGCGCGCGGCGTTCAACAGGCTCGAGCCGTCGTCCAGACGCCAGCAGCGACAGCAGCCAGTCGCGCTCGGGCGCGGCGTCGGAGGCGCCAACGAACAGCGCGTCGGTCATCGCGCCCGACAGGTCGATGGCGGCCGCCCGGTAGAGCGCGCCTCGCTTGTCGCGGTAGTCCGTGAAACCCTCGCGCGAAACGCCATCGAGCAGCCGCTGGCCGAGGAGGATACCCTGGTCGACCGGCTCGGGGCCGGTCAGGTCGTAGAGCCAGCCGCCATCCACGGCGCGCCGGCTCCAATGAATGAAGCCGGTCGGACGAATATCGCGCCGGGTGACCAGAAAGCCCGCCCAGCGCATCTGCTCGCTAGTGACGCGAAGTGGAGTGTGCTTGAGTTCGGGCTGGCCCGAAAATGGATCCGTCGCCGGATTTGCGAGTGGTCCGGCCGCAGCGTTTCCCGCGAAGTAGCCTCCCCAGTGCATCGGCAGAAACGCTTCGCCGCGTCGCTGGGCGCTGGTGATGCGAACGCGGGCGCGCGCCGATCCGAAACGGCTGTCGAGCCGCGCGATATCGGCCTCCGAAACGCCCGCGGCCTCGGCGTCTGCCGGGTGCATCTCCACGACGGGCTCCGGTGCATGCGCCATCAGCCGCGCGACCTGGCCCGTGCGGGTCATCGTGTGCCACTGGTCGCGCAGCCGGCCGGTGTTGAGAACCAGCGGATGCGCGGCCGTCACGGCCAAGGCGGGCCCCTCCTGGCGCACCGGCACGAACCGCGCCCGGCCGTCGGCGGTGGGAAAGCGACCCTCGCCGAGCAGCCGCCCGGCGGGTTCATGCGTCCCGGCGCGGACAGGCCAGATCACTGGCGACAGCGTCTCGTACTCGTCGTCCGATATGTCCTTCAGGCCGCCGATATCGAACAGACGCGCGCCATCGTTCTCGCAGCCCGAAAGCGCCGCATGTTCGCGGAAGATGGCGCCAGGCCCATCATACGCGAAGGCCTCGGCAAACCCCATGCGGCGGGCGACCTGGGTGACGATCAACCAGTCCGGCCGCGCCTCCCCGGGCAGTGGTCCGAAGCCCCGCTGGCGCGAGATGCGCCGCTCGGAGTTTGTCACCGTGCCGTCCTTCTCGCCCCACGCCGCGGCCGGCAGGAGCACGTCGGCATGGCGCGTGGTGTCAGTGCGGGTGACGTCGGAGACGACGACGAAGTCGCAGTTCTTCAGCCCTGCCCGCACCCTTGCGGCATACGGCATACTGACCGCCGGATTGGTACCCATGATCCAGATCGCCTTGATCTGGCCGGCCGACACCGCCTCGAACATGTCGACGGCTTTCAGGCCCGGCCTGCTGGCGATGGCGGGCGCATTCCAGAAACGGCCGACGCGCTCGACCGCGCCGGGATCGTCGAAGGCCATGTGCGCGGCCAGCTGGTTCGCCAGACCGCCGACCTCGCGCCCGCCCATGGCGTTGGGCTGGCCCGTGACCGAGAACGGACCCATCCCGGGCTTGCCGATACGGCACGTCGCCAAGTGGCAATTGAGAATAGCGTTGACCTTGTCGGTGCCGTGCGCCGACTGGTTGACGCCCTGGCTGTAGACCGTGACGGTTCGGGGCGTCGCTGAAAACAACTCGTAGAAAGTGCGCAGGTCGGCCGCGTCGACATCGCAAGCCGTGGCCACCCGGGCGATGTCCGGCGCGTCGGCTGCCGCAAGCGCCAGGGCAGCGTCGAGACCCGCAGTGTGGGCCGCGATGTAGCCTGTATCCAGCGCACCCGCGCGGGCGAGATGCGCGAGCAGACCGTTGAACAGCAGCACGTCCGTGCCCGGTTTCAAAGGCAGATGCAGGTCGCCATCGGCGGCGGTCGCGGTGCGGCGCGGATCGATCACGACGATCTTCGTGCCGCGTTCGCGCCGAGCAGCCAGCAACCGCTGGAACAGGATCGGGTGGCACCACGCGGTATTCGACCCGACCAGCACGACGAGGTCGGCTTCCTCGAAATCCTCGTAGACGCCCGGCACGATGTCCTCGCCGAACGCGCGGCGATGGCCCGCGACCGACGACGCCATGCAAAGCCGCGAATTGGTGTCGATGTTGCCGGAGCCGATGAAGCCTTTCATCAGCTTGTTGGCGACGTAGTAGGCCGTAGACTCATTACGCTTGGCACCAGATGCGGGTTGAGATGAGTTTGATGGCGGCGAGGTAGTTTGCGGGGTTCTTGTCGTAGCGGGTGGCGATGCCTCGGAAGTGTTTGATGCGGTTG
>Ga0209906_100514_pt1 | contig 13245 bp, 15 predicted proteins | sample FECB24metaG_FD_188303 | JGI IMG/M metagenome (GOLD analysis project Ga0209906, IMG submission 188303) | Cyanobacterial communities from the Joint Genome Institute, California, USA from Joint Genome Institute, California, USA - FECB-24 metaG... ... | reverse complement strand
GATCGCAACCCGCTACGACAGGCTGGCGCGAAATTACCTCGCCTCTGTATGCCTCGCCGCCGCGCTTGTATGGTGGATTTAATGAGTCGCGGCCCTAGAGAGGGCGGTGAGTCTGCCAGTCGAAGACGACCTAGCTTGGCAGCACGCGTGGGATAAACCCGAGCCGATCGATCAAGGTCGCAAGGACCAACTGCTGCGCATGGGCGGCAAGCATCAACCGTGTGTAGTTTGCCAGGAGATCTACAGCCGTATCGGCCTCTGCAGCCTCTGCTGTTTGCCAGGATTCGTATGCCGCCTCCGCTCTCGCAAGCGCAGCGCGATGCTCGTGAATAGCCTCGATCGTCAGCTTTTCGATCTGGTCCGATGAAAGTGGCGCGATCAGATTCGTCATCGATATCACCACGTCGGCGTTATCGTGACTTCGAGTATCCTCTTTTGTCGCCATCGGTCTTTCAATTGGTAGGTCCGCGGTGCGCCCCCGCTGACGTCAATCCTTTGAACCCAAGCCGGGGGGTAGAAACCGCACGTAGTCGGTCCTGTGACCTTTAGCGCCGAGGCGCCTGGACATACGTCACAGGCCCCCGGCCATTGGCCAGAGGATCCCTGTGCCATTTCGGTTGGCACCGACCACTACGTGCGGGGATTCTACACCCCGGGCAGCGCGTACTGCCTGCGGGAGTTATAGGCGGCCCTGCAAAGTGATACTAGCTGCGACGCTCGCCCGTGCCGAATTTTCAGCGCGGAGTTCACTTGAAGTCTATGAATGCGGGATCGGCCAATGCCAAACCCTTCAGATCTTCGACACTGTGAAAATTGATCCCCTCAAAATTCATTGGCGGCCGCATCATTGCGGCGATTCGAGAGCGTTGCCATGGGCATCGTCTCAGTCGTCCGCTTTGCTTTTTTGCATGTTGGGCGGCTTCCCAACACCGATTCCCGACAGGTCGATGCGAATTCCCGCGCGATTCGGATCAGAGTCCGGCGCCTTTTTGTCGGCGGGAGGCTTCGGCGGCGGTTCGCGAGGAGCGCTCTCATCGGCGCGCGACGGCGTGGTTGCGATTGGCCCGGGATCGGGCGCCGAGAACACGGCGATGTCCTCGAACGTCCCGATCCGCCACGCGATGATGGCGTCATCGAACGCGTTGTCATTTTCGACGTCATACCATTTCACGACGATGCGATAGACCTTCGCAAACAACGCCGTGCCCATGCGGATATTCTTGCAGGGATCGACCAGGTCGGCCGTGAGCTGCGATGCGTCGGTCACGCCGACGCCGGCCGGAAATTGCGTGATGCCGACGCGCACGACGGCCTGGCCGACATAGCGGCGCAAGAGCTCGAGCGCTTCGTCGGGCGATTTCGGCGGCGGCACGAGCACCACGCGCCCTCCGACGCGCACTGTCATGGCGAAAGGATCGGCCGACCCCGCCTTGGCGATAAATTTCTCAATGATCGCGGGCTTGAGACCGGGATCGGCGCATTGTTGGATCAGGGCTGCATCGACCATCACCGTCTCCCTCATCGATTGAACGCCACTACGAGCGGCACGCCGAACAGCCGCGCCCAGGCTTCGGCGCTGGCGCGTTGAATCCCAATGATGGACGTGCCGGCAGTCCACCATCCGTTGCCGCTGGCAACGATCATGTCGGGTGCATGCAGCATCGACTGCAGAACCGGCCAGACCAGAAGTTGCTCGTAACAAATGAGCGGCGCGATCCGCCGGCCCTGCGACGTCACCACCGGGTTGGCGAAAAGATGCGCCCGGGCGCCGCCGCCCTCTCCGGTCCACGACAGCCACGGCTGCCACATCGACACCGGCACGGGCATCCGTTCTCGATACAGAACACGCGCCTGCCCTGCGCCAATCTCGACCAGGACATTGTCGTAGCCGTGCCGATCGACCACGGCCGCGCCGGCGATCACGACAACCCGCGTCGTCCGCAACGCGTCCATCCAGACCTGCGAGACAGTCGGGGTCCATAAGCCCAGCGCGCTCTCTGGCAAGACGACGACGCGGGCGCCTTGCTCGTGTGCGCGCTGCACATGTGCCAGCAACGCGCGATGCTGATCGAGGTCGGTTGCACGGCCGAGCGATGCGCCCATCGCGGTGTCGACACCGCGCCAGCCATCCGGTACGGACGGCGGCGTCCATCCTGCGGCGGACCAGAGCCACGCTCCTGCGAGCGCCAGCACCGGGATCGGCCACAGCCTAGTGGTGACTGCCAGCATGCCGGTCGCGGCGGCGGCCAGCCCAAACCAACCCCATCCCGGAAACAGCACGCCGGAACTGGTCAGCGGATGCGCCCAGCCAACGATGCCAAAGGGCGGCATGGCCATCACGGTGCTCGCCAGCGCGAACCGGCCGGCACGGCCCCATCCCGGCCGGCCTGACCACAGCACGCCATGCACGGAGACGAAGGCGAGCGAGGCCATGACCCAGAGCGCCCCTCCCCAGAGGATCCCCGACCCATAGAAGGTCATCACGCCCTGCGGAAGGCCGCGCGAGGCGGCCAGGAAATGCGCCGCGGCGACCGCGATCGCGATCATGCGCGTCGGCGCGGACGCCCAGAGCGCGGGGAAGGCCAAAGCAAGGGGGAGCGCTAGCGTGAGCCCGCTCCAGCCGAGCGTCCCAGCCGCGGCCGCGCCTGCGATCAGCGCCCCTGCATGTAACCCGTCACGGATGGAACGTGGCGACCGGCCGGGCGAGGCCGAGAAGTCCCGTGTCGGGGAGTGGCCCGAAATAGCGTGAGTCATATGAGCCTGCGTAGTCGGAGTGAAGATAGAAGTGTCCCGGCGGAACGACGCCGCCCGCATAGGCGGCGAGCGCCCTGCCCTCGGCGTCGACCCGGCTGACCCTGGAATGGCCGAGCGGGCGGCCGTCGATCGTCACGGATCGGCGAACCTCGACATGCGCGCCGGGCATGGCGGCGACCGTCTTGATGAGCGGCCCAGCGCCGCCCGGGCAGAGGCCTGTGCGCAGGTAGCCACGTTCGAGCCCGAGAGTCAGTCCGGGCCCCGCCGGCATACAGATAAAGACGAGGTCGCCAACCTTGACCGGCCCGTCGGGCCGCTCGATGCGCCAGAGACCGAGCGGATAGCTCAGGGTCGCGTTCAAGCGGAAGCCGCCCATCCAGCCGAGCGCCGCGATGCCGGCAACGGAAGCCACGCCAAGTCCCAGTACCAATATGACAGCTCGCGGTCTCATTTCATGGCCATCCCGCGGCTTTGGACTTGGCCCTGGACATGGCGCTGGCCTTCGACCTTCCTGGCCGCTTCAGCCGCCTGTTTCTGCTGCGCGGCGAGTTGCTGTGCGGCGCGCAGGATGGGCCAAACGGCCGCGAGTGCGGGTCGCTCGCTTTCCCGCAGGCCAGCGGCCGCGGCATCGAAGGCTGCGCCCTTCGGCTCTTTCGCGCGGTTGGACAGGAACGCCCCGTCGCCGAAGCGCTCCGCCACGGCCTTGTTGAAGCCTTCGATCTCCGCTGCCACCATCTTGTCGGAGAGTGCAAAGGCGAGCGCATTCGGCAGATCGTTGCGGTCGATGGCGTCGCGAACCCGCTCCAGCACCAGCGTCGCGGCCGGCGAGAGCGCCGGAACGTCGACGGTGACGCGCAGCCGCAGCGCGCGCTCCTCGGTTTCGTATTTGCGCAACGCCTCCGCGCGCAGCCGCGCATAGCGCTCGATCTCGCGGCCGAGCGTTGCGACATTGGCTTCGGCTTCTTTCCGCTCCTTGGTGGCGGCTTTCCCTGCGAGCACCCCAGTCCCGCCGCGCAAAGCGCCGAAGCTGGACGGAGCCGTCGTGAGTTGGTTGATCGTCGCCTTGCGCGTTGCGGCATCGTGCAACACGGCATCGAAGTTCATGGCCTTGAACGTCACTTCCGGATTCGCGAACACGAGCGCGAAGCGGCTGGACATTTCCTGCCACTGCTTCCTGCAAGCTGGATCGGCGAGGATCTTGTCTTCGACCGACGCGGCGACGGATTTCGGCCATGTGGTGACTCCGGGCAGCACGGACGCGGTCTCCTTCTTCCGGCTGGTGGGCGGGACATGACGAGGGTCGAATAGGCCGAGGCGCGCGCCAACAGCCCGCAGGCGCGCGGCCAGATCATCGAGCCGCTGCTTCTGACGCCGCGCCCAGCGCACGCGGTCGGATACGAGGGTTCGGGCGACGCGCATCACATGCAGGCCGCGGTTGGCGGCGAAGCGAAGGGCGTCGCGATAGAGGCCGCCGCGCTCATAATCGAGCGTCGACTCTTTGGCGTTACGCTGGGACAGAATGGGGATCAGGCCGCCGGCCTTGCCGAACGATCGGCGGCCGTAATAGAGCGCAACATCCTCACGGTGTCGGGTCAGCGCCACATAAGCGAGGTGCCGGTCGAGTGACAGGCTCGCCAGCACCTTCACACGATCGACGGTCGCACCTTGCGCCTTGTGAATCGTCGTGGCGTAGCCGTGGTCGACATTGTGATAGAAGCGCTGGTCGACCTCGATACGCCGGCGTTGATTGCCTTCCCCGACCTCGGCCGTGAACCGGCCCGCCGCCGCCTCGACCACGCGTCCGATCATGCCGTTCTTGACGCCGAGTGACCCCTCGTTGCGCAGAAACACGATCTGATCGCCCGCCGCGAACCGGCGCTCTCCGTCCTCGGTGCGGAAGGCGTGCCCCGCCCCGACGAGACCTCGCGATACGAGCCTGTCGCGGGCCAGGTCATTAAGCGCGCGCACGTCACGACGCAGATGCGCCAGGATCAAGGTCGACTTCGCCGGATCGTAGTCGCGGCTCCAATCGTCGATCAGCGCTGTGACCGCCTGCGCCTTCAACTCGGAACCCATGACGTGGCCGTGATCGCGATAGGCTGCCAGCGCTTTGCCGACGCGGCCGCGCGCGAGATCGAGCGACGCGTCACGCATCCATTGCGTGTTCTGGCGGTAGATCGTCTCGAGCTCGGCATAGCCGACGCGCTCGACCAGGGCGCGGAACGCGGCGCCCGCTTCGATCGGCTGAAGCTGCTCGGCGTCGCCGACCAGGACCAGCTTGGCGCCTGAGCGCGACACCGCCTCGACGAAGGTCGCCATCTGGCGCGACGCGACCATGCCTGCCTCGTCGAGGACGAAGACCGTGCGGTTGTCGAGGATCGAGCGGCCCTTGCTCCAGGCGAGCTCCCATGACGCCAATGTCCGCGATGCGATTCCCGCTTCCTTCTCCAGACCCTCGGCCGCCTTGCCCGCCAATGTGCCGCCCACGACGTGATAGCCCGCGGCCTCCCACACCTCGCGCGCGGCGCGCATCATGGTGGTCTTGCCAGCGCCCGCGCGCCCAACAACGGCTGCGGCGCGCCCGGCCGCGGTCACATGCTCGATCGCCGACCGCTGCTCGGCCGAGAGCATGGCGTGGCGATCGAGGACGGCGTTGCGGATCTGGTCGCGCACGCCGAACGTGTCCACGCCGGCGAGCCCGATCGCGCGCTTTGCCATTTCGGATTCGATGCGGATCAGCTCGTGCGTGGTGTAGCGCGCCGGCGTTCTTGCGCCCGCCGCGAAGTCGATGCCTTCATGTTCAAGGCGAACCGCATCTGGGCTTTGCAGGATGCGCGCGAGCAGCATCCCGAACGCGGCGGGATCGTCGACATAGCGATGCAGCACCTTGGCGATATCGCGCTCATCGAACACGCTCTTCTCGCGCGATACGATGTCCAAAATGATCTCCGGGCGGCGTAGTACGCGCTCGGCCGACACCTGTCGCTGCTCCTCGAACAGCCGCAGGCGATCGAGGTTTGGTCCTCGTCCCTGCCGCGTCGCCTTGCGTTCGATCGCCTTTGCGGCGACTCCGACATGGGTCGTCGGCACGATGTCGATGCCACGCTCGGCGTAGGAGCGGCCATCCACCCGCACGTCGAGGCCTGCGAGCGCGAGATGATGGTTCTGCAGATCGATCCAACCCTGGCGAACCGCCAGAAACTCATTCTTATCACCGGCCCAGAGCTTGTAGACGATCTTGCCGGTTCGGTTACGCAGCGGTGCTCCATCCGCGCCCAATATGGCGATGCGCTTCGGCCCGAATCCGTCCTCGGTGAGCGCGCGCAAGCTCGTCATCAGATGCGCGTGCGGATTGCCGGGATCGTCGTGATAGACCCAGTCGGCAACGATGCCCGCAGGCAGGACGTGTTCGGCCACGAACTGGCGCATGAGCGCGATGTTCTGTGCGGTGGTCAGCTCGATCGGCAGCGCGATGATGTACTCCTTGGAGAGCTGCGCATCCGCCCGCTTCTCGAAGCCCTCGACCTTGTTCCAGAACGCCTCGGATGCTTGCGCGACGGAGCGGTTCGCCACCATCGTCTGCGCCCATTGCGGCGCGTCCGCGGGCAACAGGAATTCCTCGTGCACCATGCCGCGCTTGGCGGTGTAATCGACGGTGCGGCCCTCGGCCTCGAAGGTCATCTTCGCGCAATGGCGATAAGCAGCCGACAGCACGGCGCTGCGGCCATCGGCGCGGCTGATGATCTGCGGCGTGAAATGCGTGATGGCCAAGATGGCGGTCCTGCGCGAGTAACGACACGATCGCTCCGAAAAGACCCGGCATCGTCCTTCCGCCTGAGCAGAACTACGTCGCGGCAGCGACGTATTACTGCGCCCTTGGAGCCGACCCTTCGGATCGGCGGGATGATCCCTCAAAGCGTCGGCTTCGCCGACCTGTCGTTTCCGACGGGGTGCGCTTCGCGCCTCCCCGGTCAATTCTCCTTCGCGCGTACCGCGCGCCAGAAGGAGGATGACCAACCGGAATGAAAAAGCCGTCGCGACAGATCAGAGAAGAAATCGCCCGCCTGCAGGATCAGCTAAAGGCCGCCGAGACGCGCGAAGCGGAGCGGATCGGCCGGGTGGCCCTGAAAGCCGGACTCGGCGATCTGGAGATCGATGAGGGAGACCTGCTGACCGCCTTCGAGGAGGTGAAGGCGCGATTTCGCAAGGCCAGCGCCGGGCCGAAGTCCGCACGCGGGTCGGGTTCACCCGAGCCGTCTGGCGTGGGCGCGGGCGCGTCTTCAGAGGCTTGAGCGCATGGCCCGGATACAGACAACGGCGGATCGGAAGAAGGACACGCGCGAGAAAATTCAGCTCGGCGGCCTGATCGTGAAGGCCGGGCTGCGCTACGAGAAGCGCGCCCTCCTGCTCGGCATGCTGATCGACGCCGCGCAGCGGGCACGCGGGAGCGAAGCCGAGCGCGAGCGGCTGTTGGCGATTGGCGCGAAGGCGTTCAGCGATGAACCCGAGTAAGGTCGCACTGACAGTCCTGCCGGCGGCGCTGATGATCGGCGCGATGATCGCGCTGCGCGGTCATGAGCAATGGCTCGCGAGCTTCGGAAAGACGCCGCAGGCGTCTCTGTTGCTGGGCCGGACCGGCATCGCCCTGCCCTATCTCGGCGCGGCCGCGATCGGGGTTATCGTCCTGTTTGCCTGCGCCGGCGCGCTCGCCGTGCGCTCAGCCGGCTGGGGCGTCCTCGCCGGCGCAACGGCCGTCCTCGGTTTCGCCGCATGGTCGGAAGGAAGCCGTCTGATCGCCCTGGCCGGCCGCGTTCGCGACGGATCGGTTCTGGCCTATGCCGACCCTGCCACGCTGACGGGATCGTTCGCCGCGCTCGCATGCGGATTGTTCGCGTTGCGCGTGGCGCTGACCGGCAATGCCGCCTTCGCGGCGGCCGCGCCGCGGCGGGTGTCCGGCCAGCGCGCGATCCACGGCGACGCGCAATGGATGAGCGTCGGCGAGGCGGGACGGCTGTTTCCGCAAAGCGGCGGCATCGTCATCGGCGAACGCTACCGCGTCGACAAGGATTCCGTCGGTGATCGTGCGTTCCGCGCCAGCGATCCGGAGAGCTGGGGCGCTGGTGGCCGCGCGCCGCCTCTCTGCTTCGATGCGTCCTGGGGCTCGACCCACGGCATCGTGTTCGCCGGGTCGGGCGGCTACAAGACCACTTCGGTGACGATCCCGACCGCGCTCAAATGGGGCGGCGGCCTGGTCGCGCTCGATCCGTCCAACGAGGTCGCGCCGATGGTGCTCGACCATCGCAAGCGCGCGGGCCGCACCGTCTTCGTGCTCGATCCGAAGACGCCCGAGACCGGCTTCAACGCGCTCGACTGGATCGGCCGGTTCGGCGGCACGAAAGAGGAGGACATCGCCTCGGTCGCGTCGTGGATCATGACCGACGTGGCGCGCACCCACTCGGTGCGCGACGACTTCTTCAGGGCCTCAGCGCAGCAATTGCTGACGGCGCTGATCGCCGATGTCTGCCTGTCAGGTCATACGGAACAGAAGGACCAGCACCTGCGGAAGGTGCGGGCAAACCTGTCCGAGCCCGAGCCGAAGCTGCGCGAGCGGCTGCAGGCGATCTACGATCATTCGGGGTCGGAGTTCGTAAAGGAAAACGTCGCCTCGTTCGTCAACATGACGCCCGAGACCTTCAGCGGCGTCTATGCCAATGCGGTCAAGGAAACGCACTGGCTGTCCTACGAGAACTATGCGGCCCTGGTGTCGGGCGGGAGCTTCTCGACCGACGAGCTGGCGGCCGGCACGATGGACGTCTTCATCAATCTCGATCTCAAGACGCTGGAGAACCATCCGGGCCTGGCGCGCCTGATCATCGGCTCGCTGATGAACGCGATCTATAACCGCGCCGGCGAGGTCGCCGGCCGGACGCTGTTCCTGCTCGACGAGGTGGCACGGCTCGGCTTCCTGCGCGTCCTCGAGACCGCGCGTGACGCCGGACGCAAGTATGGCATCACCCTTCTGATGCTGTTCCAGTCGATCGGCCAGATGCGGGAGGTCTATGGCGGCCGCGATGCTGCGTCGAAGTGGTTCGAGTCGGCATCGTGGATGTCGTTCAGCGCGATCAACGATCCCGAGACCGCGGAATACATTTCGCGCCGCTGCGGCGACACCACGGTCGAGGTCAGCCAGATCAGTCGCAGTTCGCAGGCCTCCGGGTCGTCGCGGACGCGCTCGCGGTTGCTGTCACGGCGGCCGCTGATTCTGCCGCACGAGATCACGCAAATGCGCGGGGACGAGCAGATCGTCTTCACGGCCGGCAATCCGCCACTGCGGTGCGGACGCGCGATCTATTTCCGGCGCAAGGACATGACCGCCTGTGTCGCCAGTAACAGGTTCGCGCCCACGAGCGGGCGGCGATCGGCATAGTGGCTCAGCGAGCGAATCGACGGATGGGGAGGGTACGGACGTGATCGGACGGGAGGAAAAGCGCAGGTGAGGATCGGCGGATCTGGCAGAGGGCCGACAGCGTATGCCGCCAGTGCGCGCATCGTGACCGTCGGCCGACGGCTCGCGATCGCGACGCTGGTCATCGCCGGCGTCGCCATGTGGGCACTCCATCTTCAGGAGGGCAGCCCGTTCACAGCATTGACATCGCGCGTGGCGACGTCCGAACAGATAGTGGCCGTTACGTTCTCCATCTGCGGAGCCGGCCGACGAACCGATTGCGTCATCGACGGCGATACGTTCTGGGTCCGGGGCGAGATAATCCGCATCGCCGATATCGACGCGCCCGAGCTGAGCCCGCCGCGCTGCCAGCGCAAGGCGGACATCGGCGAGGCGGCGAAGCGGCGGTTGCACACATTGCTCAATGCGGGCCCCGTCACGCTCGCCGCAGGCGCGCGCGACCAGGATCAATATGGTCGCAAGCTCCGCACCGTGTCCCGCGACGGCCGCTCGATCGGCGACATGCTGATTGCCGAGGGTCTGGCCAGACGGTGGAACGGTCCCCGACAGAGCTGGTGTGAATGAAAACTCCGGAGGCTCGGGCTTGCCTTCCTCGGGGGTCAATCGATCACGTGCGCGATGGCTCGGCGAGACCGACGCGGTCCAGGAACCGGGGCGGCGGCAGCTCCGTCATGCCTCGGGGAAGTTGGCGCGCAGATAATCATTTGCGTCCTGCGCCGTGGGAAACGTCGCCAGTTCTTGAGGTGCTTCATCGGGCCGCTGTGGCTGGCGGAAGACCTTGACCTCATCAGTGTCAAGAAAGATGGTCGGGCGCTCGCGGAACTTCAACCAATCCGCTTGCTTCGCTTCGGCCAGCGCACAGGCCGCATCGTAATTGTCTGCGATGCCGAGATGGGTCGAGCGATCCCATGCCCCGCCATTAAGGCAGCGAACCTCGATGCGACCATCCGGCAAGGTGATGCCGTACGGGCGATCCCACCATTGATCGAGCTGCGCCTTGCTGCGTTCCTCGTTCGGGGTCGCGTCAAAGGCCTTGGGCAATTTCGGGTCGAGCGGAATCCGGTTTGGCATTGCATCCTCAGACCTGCCTGAGATTGCCAGAGAGCGAGCTGAATTGGGAGGGGATCGTTGCGCGATGAAAGGTGGTTTATGCGCTGTCGGGTCGGCCCGATCTTGCGAGAGGATCGCCACCCGAAGGGCGGAGACCGCGCAACGGACTCCGTGAGCGAAGCGAATAGAGCCGTCCGCCGATAGGCGGCTCGCTCAATCTTTCTCATCATCACGCAGCACGGTTTCACAGATCACGTTTTCGAATCGGTGAGGCCATACCGATTCGATCTTCTGATTGGACACCGCCTCGCCCGCGAAAGAGACTTGCGACATGGCGGAAATCTCCACTGCACCGCGCTTGCTTCGTCGGATCGACCCGGCGCGGAACATGGCGCGCTTCTATGCGATCGCGGTATTGCCGACGTTGTTCGGAACGCCTTCTGTCGTGCGACGATGGGGACGCATCGGCTCGCGCGGCCGCGAGCGGATCGATCTGTTCGAACGCACGGAGGACGCGAACCGCGCTTTCGACCGACTGCTGCAGGCCAAGCGCCGGCGCGGCTACGTCGATCGCTGACAGGAGCGAGCCGCGTGCCGACGCGCAGTGGCAGAGTCACCGCCGCTCCAGAAGCTCGTCCGGCCACCGTTGCGCGCCGTGAAGAACGCGCAGGACTCGAATCGTGCTTTCGGTTGCCGTGTCGGCGGTAATGTAGGCCGTGCCGGTAATGACAAGTTCGCGCGTGCCGGCGACACGGCCGGGCCGCCCGCTTTCCGGGAAATCGAGCAAGCGCCGGACCGCCGTGGCGATCCTCTTGTCGACCGCGATGGCCGCCCGAGGATTGTCTCTCTCGATGTGGGTAAAGATGCCGTCGCGATCGGCGAGCGCGAACGTGGACCAGACGAGCTTCACGATCGCGGTTCGCTCACCCTGCGCCGAGCAGCCGCGCGTTTGCCCGCGAAATACGCCTCGGCCTGGTCGTCAGAGACATCAGGCCGCGTATCCTCTAAGGCTTCGAGCACCTTCGCACGGAACCAGGCGTCATGGGCGTCGCTATTCGTGACGAACTCAAGCGGGAGCGCGCCCTCGTTCGCTGTGCGGGTGAGCAGGATGCGCACCGCATCCGAGACGGTCAGCCCCATGCTCTCGAGCACGGCGGACGCGCGATCGCGTATGTCAGCGTCGATTCGGGTTTGGACGAGAGCGTTCTCGGCCATGATTGCCTCCATGTGGATGGAGACCCATGTAATGCAATTGAATCACGAGCGCCAGTCCTGTTCCACCACACACACCCTGCTGGTTGAGCGCTGCCACCGCGACCGAAACTGCGCACACCCTGCCGGTGACCGGGCTGAGCGCGAGGCCGGCGGTCGATCCGTCCGGTCTCGGCCTGAGGGGGGATGCCTCCTATGACGGAGGCTCCTCGTCGAGCGCGAGCGTCTCGAACCATGCGCCGAGTTCGGCGCGAGCCTTCTTCAGTTCCGCTTCGATCTCGCGGTATTCGTCGCGGTCGCAGCAGTTCCGCAGCTCCGCGCGCAGTTCCTCGATATGCTGTTCGAGCATCATGTGTCGTCTCCTGATTTCCTGTGAAAGACAACGAGGCGGATCGTGACGGTGCGGGGCGGGTCGAGACCCGCCATCAGGCGGCCGGCAGAGCCGGCGCGCGGAGGAACCGATTTTGTCGGAGCGCAGCGCAAGCAAAATTGGAGGGGCCGCGCGGTCTCGTACGCGCCCCGTATCGGCATGATACGCTGAGAGGAGCTGAGCAGAGCCCATGGGTGGTGGCGGGGCCTAAACGCCGGCGCGGGCTCGATGCCCGCGGCCGGCGTTCACGAGCGCAGAAAAAGACCGGCCCCGGATCGCGGGGCCGGTCTTGCTCGCGGGTTATGCGGGCGGGTTCCAGAGGATGACCTTCTTCGCCGGGTCGTTGCCGGGCGCGGGCGCCACGTTGCCGTAGATCACGCCGAACTCGGGCGCCGCCAGCTTGACCGAGAGATACTCCTCGCCGGTCTGCTTCGAGATGCGGTTCCAGCCGGCGCCCAGTTCGAAGCCGTTGCGGCGGGCGATGATGCGAACGTCGGGCGCCTCGTCGCTGGACTTCATCGCGTTCGGCACGAGGGCGATCGGGACGTTCACGTTGAGCGTCGTCAGCGTGCCTTCGAGAACGCCGTCCTGCTTGGCGGTGAGGTTCGCGATCGTGGTGGCCATGGTACTTCTCCATCGGTTGCAATCGGGACCATTCCCGATGGAGCCGCAGGAGAGGGCCGCCTGCTGCGGTCAGCTCGGCCAAAAATTTCTGTCAAAATTCTATTTTCCGCAGACTCGCGGGCCCGCACTTTCCCCGAGCCGAAGGCGAGGATCAGGAAAGTGCCTGGGCCCGCAACGAAAGACCGAAATCGAATTTTGCTGAAATTTTTGCCGAGTCTTACCCCCCTTGGGGGGTTGACCGCGTTAAGCAGGCGGTCCTCTACAAAGGCGACATAAACGGGAAGGGTCCAATAGCGGCCGATCGGGAGAAGATGTAGCAAGGCCACCATCGCTGACCCGCCGCCGCTGCGGAACGGCTCTCGCACCGACACGCTGGCATCCTCGCCCAAACGTCCCCTTGCCCTCGCCCATGATCGCGATGTCCGGCGCACGGCGCACGGCCGCAACATCGCTGGCTGCATCGCATTCGCGCCGCCGGCCTGCGACGCGTCTCGATGCGCGCCGACGCGAGAGTGACTCCGTCATGCTGACGCCCGTGCCACGTGGCGATCGCCGGCAATGTGGGTCTCGCGCCGGCGAATCGGAAAAGGTGACCCACTGGATTTCGCGCGCCCCGCGAGCAAGACCGGCCCCGCGATCCGGGCCGGCCTTCGCGCGAGACCTTGGGCCCGCCACGGAAGTTCGTGCCGGTCGCCGCCGTCGCCACAGGGGCCAGCGCGAGGGATCGTCACCCGAAGGGCCGAGACGGCGAAGCCGGCTCGGCGAGCGG
>Ga0209906_100513_pt1 | contig 13284 bp, 11 predicted proteins | sample FECB24metaG_FD_188303 | JGI IMG/M metagenome (GOLD analysis project Ga0209906, IMG submission 188303) | Cyanobacterial communities from the Joint Genome Institute, California, USA from Joint Genome Institute, California, USA - FECB-24 metaG... ... | reverse complement strand
AACCGCAACCCGCAAACCCCGATAATCGCGCACCCACGGCGCCACCGTCGCCCGCGTCAAAAACCCGGCGCCAGCCCGCGAAACCACGATCTCGGGCTCATCTGGCAAGCGTCACGAATAAGACGGGTTAGCAGCAGCAGAAGTTTGTGCACGCGATGAAACTTTCTCGATGGCTGGGCATCTATCGCTGCCAGCGTTGCGCGCCGTCAAGCCGTGTCGGGTGCGCAACCGATTGAAGAAATTGCAGACGCGCCACCAATTCGAACGCAGGAAGCGTCTACATGAATATTAGGCAACGTCGCTGTCGGCACTGGAGAATCGAAACCGATTATGCTAACAATAAGTTACGCTCGAACAGGGGTGTAGTGAGTTGCGCGAAGCGTATTGGAAGACTGCAGTCATTGCGGCCGTCGTTGCAATCGTTGCGGCGGGCGTTGTCGTCGTGCCCTTCAACCTGCCAATCGTGACGGGTTCGGTACCGAACTAGCCGATGGTCAAGCCGTTATCGATCATTGCAGCGCCTTATGCGCCGGCGGCCGAGTATCCCGTCGCGAGACTGCGTTTTGGCGACCTGTTTCGGCCGACACGTACTGAAATCGATACTGCAGCCCAGCCGAGCGACGGGTTGGTCGTGTTTTCGGTCATATGGGCGATGGCGATGATGCTCAGCGTTGCATCGCATACGCAGCTTCTCTTTGGCGCCGGCGGCGTTCCAATCGCTCTCCTCAACTGGTTGATTTTGGGAATCGCGACCCTTCTGATCATGCGCCCGCGCCGGACACGGCTGCTGGGAGTCGTCGCCGGCCTGATGCTTCTGCAATATGTGGCGCGTCTGCCGGTAGCGTCGAACAACCAGACGATTGCCATGTTCATGAATCTGGCGATCATTGCCGTGTTCGCGCGCGAGGTCATTCGGCACCGCAGTCTCGAGCGTGATCGCGAGCTGGCCTATGAAAGGCTCCGCTTCATTGCGCGCGCGTTGCTGGCGACGATGTATTTCTATGGAATCTTCCACAAGATAAACACGGACTTCCTCGATCCGACCGTAAGTTGTGCCACCGCTCTTTATGCGCCGCTGACGGCGCCCTTCGGGCTCGATCGTAGTCTCATCGGCATCTACGCGGCTATCGCGTCGACGTTCGTGATTGAATCAATCGCGATGGTCTGCCTGTTCTGGCGGAAATACTTCTGGGTCGGCTTGATCATCAGTCTACCCTTTCACTATGTCATCCCTATTTCCGGCTACAGCTGGTATATGGACTTTTCCTGCCTGGTGTTTGCCCTTTATATGCTGGCCGTGCCGCGTGAGGTGTCATCCGGGCTTTATTCCGCCGGCCTTTCGCTCGTTCGGCGCCTTCCTTGGCTTCGCGGCGGCACGTCTGGCGCCATGGCGCTCGGTATTGCCATCGCGCTGGCCGCGGCAATCGTCCTCACACTGACCAGTGTCTACCCCGACCGATCGGATCGTCTCGTCTGGCATTCGATGTGGTTGCTTGTCTGGACAGCTTTTGGTGGTGTTGCGATGATTTTGATCACCCGCGCGGCCCTCCTGGCGCTGCCCTATGCCAAGCCAGCGGCTGGCGCGCCGCAACCGTGGTGGGTTTATGCCATTCCGGCGACTTTGTTCCTGACCTGCCTATCCCCCTATTTCGGCCTGAAAACCGAAAGCTCGATTACAATGTTCAGCAATCTGCACACCGAGGCCGGGCAGACCAATCACCTGCTCTTCCAATCGCCGCCCTATTTCTTCGACTATCAGGCTCGCGTGGCGCGAATCATCGATTCGTCAGACCCCGAACTCCGCCGCTTTGCCGGCACGCCGATCGGCTTTGTCGAGCATGACATTGCGCTTCGTCTGCGCAGAAGCCCTGACCAGTGGATCAGCTACACGATCGAAGGCCAGCGTTACGATCGCGTCACAAATGCCAGCTTCAGCGGGCACCGCCCCAATCTGGTGGAACGCAAGCTTCTGACGTTCAAGCCGGTCGATTTCGCACGTCCCAAAGTCTGCACGCACTGATGCACAGCGTTCAAGGGCGATCGATCAGCTTGCGACCACGCACCGCCAGTGTCAGGCGACGGCCTAGTTTCAGCAAGGGATACAGCATCCTGGCGACGGGCTCGTGTGAAAAAATGGCAGCATTCAGGCGATTCAAGCGACTGCTGCTGCTGGAAAGACTGGCGAGAACATGAACCGCCCGCGCGCCATGGTGGACGGTGTCGCCCTGCACAAAGATCATGCCGTCGTTCAGGTCATAGCCTTCGCGCCAGTATCGCGTGACACGCGGATCGCCTGACCGAGCATCGAGGAGTTCAACGGGACCGACAGCTTCACGCAGACGCAAGAAGTGAACATAATTCTGGCAGTAAATGCACTCGCCATCATAAATGATCAGGTTGCCACCACTCACAAACAACCACCCTTTGCACCGGAAACTTTAATCGAGATAGGATTATACAAGGATTGTTTCAATGTCGCAAATGATCCAGTGCGGGTTTCAAGCAGCGATGGGAATCGTGACGGCTCGGCATCTTGCAGGAAAACGTTCAGTTCCTGCGGACAATCCCAACCGAACGACTCGATTTACCACGGCAATGACATTCTGTGCGTCGCTATACCGCAGACGCAGCAGCGTAAGACGGGTGCCGGCCGGTGAAAGATTAACGCCAGAGACTCCAAAAGTGTCGGAATACTTTACACTTTGGCGATCAGGAGGATTGTTAAGCGCTTATTTCAATTAGGTTATTGAATTTGGCGTAAAACTTGCATAGACATGTTTGTGTAGGGGTGTGCGTATGTTAGTACCAGGTACCGGGAGCCAATCCCGCGAGGTTCGCTTTTCCGATTATGTTGCGGTCGCGCGGCTCGATCACGCGACGAAACATGTCTTCATCATTCCCGGCATGGTTCTTGCCTATGTCATCAGCGGCATCCGCTCGCCTGATCTGGCGCTGACGATCACCCTGGGTCTCGTTTGTGCGCTGTGCATTGCTTCGGCAAACTACACTATCAACGAGTATCTTGATCGCGATTTCGATGCGCTGCACCCGACAAAGTCGGCGCGCACGGCGGTTTGCGTCGAGCTCGATCCGAGGATCATTGCTTTGCAATGGCTGATGTTGTCGCTCATCGGCCTGGTGGCGGCGGCGATGGCGGGGCGAGTGATGTTCATCGTGGCTTGCGTGTTTGCGTTGCAGGGGATCGTCTACAACGTGCGTCCGCTGCGATCGAAGGATGTGCCTTACCTCGACGTCGTCAGCGAGGCCATCAACAACCCGCTGCGCCTGATGATCGGTTGGGCCATGGTCGATCCTTATACGGTGGCGCCCTCGTCGATGTTGCTCGCCTATTGGACCGGCGGCGGCTTCCTGATGACAGCGAAGCGGCTTTCCGAATATCGTGACATTGCAGCCTCGCATGGGCGGGATCTGCTCGCGCGCTATCGTGCGAGCTTCGCCGGCTATAACGAGTCCCGGTTGCTGGTGGCGTGTCTGATTTATGCGCTGCTGAGCGGCTTTTTCCTTGCCGTCTTTCTGATCAAATATCGTATTGAATATGTACTCGCGCTGCCATTCTTCGCGTTGCTGTTCGGTCATTACCTGACCTTGTCGTTGCAGGACAATTCGGTTGCCCAGAAACCGGAACGGCTCTTCCTCGAAAAGCGGCTCATCTTCATCGTTGCCCTGTTGACCATGGTGCTTGTCTTCTGCACCTTCGTCGATATGCCCTGGTTAACATTTCTGGTCGAAAAGAGTGTCATTGTTGTCGTCTAGGCGAGTGTCCGGTGCGGCAGGGTCATGCTGCAGCGGCCGCCGTTTCGCGGTGCGTTTCCAGCCGGCCGCGCCATGACGGTCCGCGTACTGGCGCGCCAGGGCAGCCGCTATCTGGTGACCGCCGGCATCGCTGCCGTGGTCGATATCGGGTTGTTCTGGCTGGCGACAGCCGCGGGTGCTGCAGTGCTGCCAGCGGCGCTCGCAAGCTTTCTCATCGCGACAGTCGTCAACTATCGCCTCACGGCACGCCATGTCTTTGGCACGGCGCCAAGCTGGCGTGGCTACGCTCGTTTTCTCGCAGCCGCCGGCCTTGGCCTTGTCGTCAATGTCGGCGTGACGGGGTTGGTGGCAACGTACACGCCGGCACCCGCGGTCATTGCCAAGACGATTGGCGTCGGCTTCGCTTTCGGGTTCAACTTCCTGCTCAATGCGCTGCTGGTGTTCCGGCGGCCGCCCGAGGATGGCATCGCCTGATTCCCGGATCCGCGGCGCTATAGCGGCTTCTGAGCCGGATTTGGTCGCTTTACCGGTTCCAGTCGGTACAGCGGCGGCGCGGCCTTATAGGCATCGGCCGGCAGGTTCGGTCCATAATGTGTCGCAGCCGGAAGCCATTCGACACGCCAGACCTCGCGATCGGCAAAATGATCGATCAACTGCCTGTCGCCCTGTGCCCCGGCGCTATGGGCCCAGACGATCGGCGAGGCCTCGATATCGGCATCGTTGTAGACAAGCTCGGAATGGATCGGGTTGAATTCACTACTGGTGACAAGCACGAGATCGCGACCGGGTTGCTTCTCGAGGCGATCGATGAGTTGGGCCCGGACGCTCGAAAAGGCCAGCGCGCAACACGCCTGATCCCAGTTGTTGTTGGGGAGCCGGGGCTTGCCGATCAGCAGCGCCGATGCAACCACGAGCAGCGGCGCCGCAGTTGCCACCGGCAAAAGCCTTGCGAGACAATAGCCGACCGGTCGGCCGCGCGGCGCCCATTGGCTCAAGCTTTCGAGCCCGCGCATGATGATGATCATCAGCAGCGGGGTAAGGGGCGCCGCATATTGCGGCAGCGGCCAGGTTGTCAGCAAAAAGGCGGCGTAGAACAATGAAAGGGTCCCGATGACGGGCAAGTCCAGCCGCGACCGCCAAGCCCCGAGCAGAAACGGAATCGTCAGCGCGATGCCGATATAGAAGGCAAAGATGATGGCCGTCTTCGTTTCGACCGTTGCTAGAAAACCGCCAGCACCGGCCTGGGCCTCGCGCCAGGGCAGAGCCTCATATTCATAATAGCGTGCAAAATGCCCGGCGATCGGCGCCCGCCGACCGGCGTCGGGAACAGCCTTCGCTACCAGAAAGGCCGGGGCTACGGCATAGGTGCTGCGATTGACCTGATAGGCTGTCAGAACCGCGGCGCCCGTCGTTGCCTTGTTGTAGAGCGCCATTGCAGCGCCGCCGACCATAACGCAGACCAACAATGGTAATCCGGCTCGCAAAAGCATCGAGCGAAATTGCGGGGCAGGCAGCTTCAACAGGCGGGGCAGGAAAAAAAGGCCGATTCCGCCGCACAGCAGCAGGCCTTCGAACGGCCTGGTAGTCATCAGGAGCAGCGTGCCGATGCCCAGCAGGCTGCCGGTTGCCCAAGACGGCCGCTTCACCAGGCGGGGCATGGCGCCAACGACGAGCATGGCGCCGAGCGCGGTATGCGCGATGCCGAAATAACCATTGATCCAGTAGCTGGCCACTCCCAGTCTGACGACGATGATCATACCGCCGATCAGCGCCCAGCCGGGACGCACCCAGCCGCGCAGCATCCAGGTTGTTGCCATGGCGAACAGCACGAAGCTGATCCAGACACCTATCCATGCATTGCCGAACAGCCACAGACCAAGCGCCATCGGCACGCCGCGCCCGGGAAAGTAGATCGACGCATAGGCCGGCAGCTGGTTGATATAATGGCTTTCGAAATACGGCCAAAGCGGGTGGGTCGGGTTTGCCAGTCGCCCCAGCAGATAGGTCTGGGCCTGCAGCATCAGGCTCTGCTCGTCGTGAATGAGCGGAACCGGCACGCCGAGCCATGGCAGGAAGGCCGCCCGCAGCAGAATGGCGAAGACCGCGATGAAGCCGAGCTGGGTGCCGAGTGACCGGTCTCGGAAAGGCCAGCGGCCGCCCAGGGTCCGAAGCTGCGCGGCGACGCCGTTTGGCCAGAGAATCGCGGCGGCAATGGCGAGCGCCACAACGGCCAACTCGAGAAGGCTCGGCCATGGCAGCCAGCTCATCGGCGTACCTGCGAAAGCGCAACCATCGCCACAGCCTGGCAGTACTGCACCGCCGGATCGCTTCCGGACGATGCAGTATCAGTCAAGCAGGGAGACCTTTCTCGCTCAAGGGATTGCGGCAGCCGACGGCATAGGGATCGGCAAAGGCAATGAAACGCGTCTTCTCGGGCCGGCTCTCAGCGGTGGTGAAGAAATCGGTCGAGAACAGGAAAGTCGTCAGGAGGTGGCGGGTTCGGCGCTCATAGAAAGGCCGATACGACGCTGGCAGCCGGTCTTCCAGAAACGGGTTCGCCATTATCGTCAGCATTCTTTCGAACGACAGACGCGCGCGCCAGCCGTGCACGCCGGCACCGTTATATTCGGCGATAAAGGCAAGCAGCTCGGCGTCCGGGACGGCAAGACCGGGCAGGACACGGCGCAGATAATTGGCGATCACCACGTCGGGCGAGGCAGTGCCCCGAAGCCCGAGCACGGCCAGCGGCGGTACCGCGGCCACAGCGACAACGCCCCCGCCGATCAGCGCCCGGCGCGAGATCTTTGGCGTCGCACTCATGCGCGCATCCTGTCAGCTGTGCGCATCGCCTGGGCCGCAATGGTGAGGCTCGGATTGGCGAGGCCGCCGACCGGAAAGGTGCTGCTGCCGAGCACAATCAGGTTGCGGACCTGGTGGTGGATACAGTCGCGATCGACGATGCTGGTCTCAGGATCGTTGCCCATCAGTGTCGTGCCGATGATGTGCGCTTCCGAGGTTTCAACCGACGGCCGGATATTGATCGCTTCGACCGGCAGCGGTGCCAACACGCGTTCAAGGTCGCTTCTGGCGCGGGCGATCGCCTTGCTGGTATAATCGCCATGCCCGGTATAATGCATCACCGGACGATCGGGATCCTGGGGATCGATTGTGACATGGTTTTCGGCGTCGGGAAGGCTGTCGAACACCATCCGCACCGGCAAGACCTGCCGCCAACGACCGAATTCGGTGCGCAGATCACCGACATTCCAGGTTTCGAGCAGGCAGCCCGCCATTTCCCGCCGGCGCGCATCGTCGTCGTACAACATGTAACCGATGCCGGTGACCGACGTTGACCCCTGAAAATTGTCGACGCCGTCGAGCAAGGCTTCGGCGATGAGCCCGACCTGCTCGTGCAGGCGACGCCCGAGCATCGGGTGATCGATTCCCGATTGCTTCAACACCACGGGATTGAAAACGGCATTCGCTGCCAGCACGACGATGTCGGCAAAGGCCCGCTTCTCGATACCGCGATGGCGATAGGTAACACCCTTGGCGATCCCGGCGTCATGATCGACGCTGCGGACTTCCGCATCGACCATGACGGTCGCCCGCGGATCCTCGAAGACATGCATCATGCCATTGAGGATCGTGAATTTGGCATCGACGGGGCACATGTTGCAGACGCCGTTGCCGCAGCAGGGCCCACGTCCTGTCGTCGCGACACGCGCCCGGGCCGACGGCATTGAAAAGAACTTGTCCGGATAAGCCGCCTTGAGCAATCGCTCCGGATCGGTCATCCGATGCGGCGGCAGAGGATAGGCGGCGCGCCCGGGGAACAGCCCCGGCTCGACCGGTCCCGAAATGCCCATCATCGCCTCGGCGCGATCGTAATAGGGCGACAAATCGGTATATGTGATTGGCCAGTCCGTTCCGACGCCAAAGCGGGTCTGCATTTCGAAATCGGCGGGCAGGAAGCGCGGGACATTGCCCCACCAGCAGTTCGATCCGCCGCCGAACCCGAGGTTGAACACCCAATTCTTGGTCAGATCGCCCGAGCGGCGATAATGCCGGGCATAATCCCGGTCGAGAATCTCGCGCTGCTCGATCCTCGTCGCGTGGTCTTTCAGCGCGCCGCGTTCCAGCACCGCAATCCGGGCCGTCGCCGGCGCCGTTTCAAGGTAACGAGCCAGAAAAAACGCGCCGGCAAAGCCCGTGCCGACGATGATGACATCGAAAGGCTCGGAGCCAATTTCACCGAATGGCACGATGCCTGCCGGACATAATTTCCTCACAACGACAAATGAAGCGACAGTTACAGTTCGTGCCGACCATATGAATATTCCGGCAGGCAGGCAAAGTGTTTCGGGTGGAGCAAACTGGATCAAATCGTCCCAGCGGCGCTTCCATGTCCGAGCCATCGCAGCGTTGCGAGGTCGCTGGCGACAGCTAATGGTCGCTCATCGTGCCATGTGCAAACGCTGAACTGCAATTGGTTGCGGCATCGCCGCAAGTCGCAACCCGGCTATACCGGAACCGTAATGTGCTTGCCGCCAAACACGGCTTGCCAGCTTTCGATTTCCGCGATGACGATATCGTCGGTGGCATGCGCGAGTTCAGCTGCCCGGGCATAGTCGATCGAACCGCCGGGTGCCGCGAGCAGCAGGGCCAGGCGCTGGGCAACGCCGTCGAGTTTTTCTGCGGTTACTTCCGAAATGGCCGAGAAGCGTTCGAAATCGCCAAAGAAGCGTATCCCCGAAATCGCGCCGCCGAAGGTCGGCAACAGCACGCCCAAAAATGTGAACAGATAGGACAGATCCTTGGCGATATCGGGGTTTACCAGGCCTGCCTTGCCGCCCAGCTTCAGGGCCAGGTAAATGACCACCGAAACAACGGCGAGGGAGAACAGCATTTCCGACACCGCATCCAGATTGTGATGTGCGCGCGCGAGTCTGGCCGCCTTGACGCGGTGGTAATCGCGCTGGCCGGTCACCATCGGCATCAACAGATCTTCAAGGGCCGCACGCAGATAGGCACTGGTTATCGTCAGCCTCGGCAGGCCGATATCGCGCATGATATGCCGTGCATAATGTTCAGGCCATGACGTGTGGGTGCCGCGCGGCCAGCGGCCGACGGGGCGCGCAGCCCCCAATGTCAACATGTAAGGAGCCTGGCGAAGATACTCCGCAACACGCCGCGTTTCGAACCAGCGGCCGTGCCAGCGCCGTCTTTGCCCGGTGAAGGTGATACCCAGAATTCCCACCAGCAAGGTCATTTCGGCAAGCGCGAAAAGCCATTTCTGATCGCTTGTTGCCAGCGGCAGATAGGCAATGCCGATGACGATGGCGAACGCAGAAAACAGGAAATTGAGGATCATGCCGCCACGGTAGGTGTCGGACAAATGTGCGGAAATGCCATCGGCCCAGGCAAATCGCCGGATAACGCCGGCACCGAGCCGCGGGGCAAAATCGCGGTCCTGTCCTGGCAGTGCCGCGATCGCAGCAAGATGTGCCGCTTCGCTCCCGGTCGTGATCTCTTCCGCGGGCACGTAGACAGTGGTCAGGGGTCGGAAGCGTTCCTCGTTCCGGGCTGCACCGAAAACAGCTTCGACACGGCGATAACCGTGAAACAGTTTCGAACTCTGCGACCGCCAGCGTGCCGCTGCGAGCGCCGACGGGCCTTCCAGAAAACCGTTCTTCCTGACGACATGATGGGGCCCGACAGCGGGCCGCAAGGCGGCGCCAACCAGCCGGGCAATCGCGGCATCGTCATCATAGACAGGGACGGCGCCGGCCATGATCGCGGCCAGCGACTCGGGCGCTCGCAGCACGACCCAGCCTTCCGGTGCCCGGGCATCGATCCAGATGACCGGCGCCCCTCGATCGAGTGCCACGGCGATGGTATGCCCGGTACCGCCGACCATGGTTGTGGTAGCGCCGTCCCACACGCCGATCAGTAGATCCGACTGCTCGATCATGACTTGCGCCGCGAGCTTCACCCGGTCCGATGCGGCGAACGCATAGGCCCGCGCCAGCGCACGATCATGAGGCGCAGCCTGCATTGCTAGCAGCAGCGCGGCGATCTCGGCATCGCGGTCGGCCAGCTCGAATAGCTGTGCTCGCGCTGCCATGGTGTCGATCGCCGCCGCACGAACGGCGCAATCAGGCGCTTGCGGCGCGGTACCCGACAACAGGGCCAGAGTATCAGCATGATTTTCCGGCAGCGCATTGATCGTGCGATTGAGGACCACGCCAAAAGGCAGCGGGGCAACAAGCTGCCATCCCCGGGCCAGCGCCTCGGCCGCCGCGATCTGGTCGAAACCATCGACCAGCATCGAATGCAGCCGCGTCGGCGCACCTCCACCCATGCCCAGATGCGAAGCTTCCGCCGAGACCGCAGCAGCAATGGTGTCGTACAGCCGAGACAGCGTCAGTCGGATCGCGGACTCGTTGGCGTGAAACACAGGGTTGGAACCACGGTGCCCGGTGACCGCCAGCGCGAGCCGCACAGGCGGCGGTTGTGGCGCGTCAGCCCTTGCCCCCGATGAACCCGCCACCCCTGCTCCCCAAACCGCTAAGGTTCCACCGCTAACCCAAGCCATCAATGGCGTCGAGTGGGGGCCGCTCTCAAGCTTGTACCGTGGCCCGTATGGCCCGCTCAGCGGTCTGCTGGCCGCTTCGCGATGCCTGCGGCGCGATTGTCCGGGCGCTGAACGCACCGATCGACCTGCAGGAAAAGGCAACGGAAGACGCGGATAAGGAATGGTGCCGCTTAGGTGACTCGAACACCTGACCCCATCATTACGAATGATAAAAGCCGGTCTTTCACGTCGTTTCAGTTGATGTGCCCTAGAGCCGTATTAGGCTGACGTCGCTTGTATTATCAGCCTATATCCTTATCATCACGTTTCACTGGGCTACAGAATGTTGCCTTGATGATGTAGCCCATATGTAGCCCAAGGATTCCGGGGCTACAGGGCGGGAGAGAGATGATGACTGAGCGGGTCGATCTGACGGACAAGAAGATGAAGGGGATGGCGGCAGCCGCAAGCGGGACGCGTTATGAGGTGGCGGACCTTCGGGTGCCTGGGCTTCGGTTGCGGGTGTCCGATCAAGTGAATTTGGACGGCAAGGCGCGCAGCGTTTCGTTCGTGCTGTATGCACGGTTTCCGCCATCGCAGAAGCCGACACGGCGGACGCTGGGCACTTACCCTGCAATGAGCCTTGCCGATGCTCGCGAGGCGGCTCGGGGATGGAAAACCGAGATTGAACGCGGCACCGATCCCAAGGCCAAGGAGAAGGCGGAGCGTGACGCCCGGCAGGCCGCTGATGCTGAAGCCAAGGTCAAGACGTTTGATGCGGCGGCAGATGCGTTCCTGAAGCGGTATGTTGAAGGTGAAAAGAAGCTGCGGTCTGCCCCGCTGATCCGCCGATCTCTTGCGCTGCATGTCCGCCCGACATTGGGGCAGCGGGCCATCGCATCAATTCGCAGGAGCGACGTCGCCGCGCTTTTGGACAAGGTGCAGGATAACGCCGGACCCGTCGCAGCCGACAAGGTTCTGGCGCACCTGTCGAAGCTGTTTAACTGGTGGGCAACGCGAGAAGATGGCTATTCGTCGCCCATCGTGAAGGGCATGGGTCGATCGAATCCGACCGATCGAGCCCGGACCCGCAAGCTATCCGATGCCGAGATCAAGGCGGTCTGGAATGCGGCGGGCAAGGCTAAAGCCTTCGGCGCATTTATCCGGGTTTCGCTGCTTACGGGGCAACGTCGCGCCAAGGTGGCGGGCATGCGCTGGGCAGACGTCGCCGCCGATGCCACATGGACGATCCCGAGCGAGGCACGCGAGAAAGGTAGCGCTGGTGAACTGGTGTTGTCTGGTGCGGCGAAGGAGATCATCACAAACCAGCCGCAGCGGAAGGGCAATCCCTATGTGTTCGCCGGACGGGGCGATGCGGCCATTGCGGGGTTCTCGAAGGCAAAGTTGCTGCTCGACAAAGAGGTGTCGAATGAACTGGGGCATGATCCCGAGCCGTGGACGCTTCACGATCTGCGAAGGACCGCCAAGAGCCTGATGGCGCGCGCTGGTGTTCGCCCGCATGTTTCGGAGCGCGTGCTTGGCCACGTCATCGCCGGGGTCGAAGGCATTTACGACCGGCATGAATACCGCGACGAAAAGGCCGATGCGTTGGTGCGTCTGGCGGGATTGATGAGGAATATTTTGGCTGATCCGGTCGACAATGTGGTGCGGTTGGAGGCGAGGGCGTGAGCGTCAAAATATCGGCAGAACCGAGCGAGGCGCTCGACTGGTTGAACAGGCTATACGATAACCTAGAAATAATCGGTCAGGCCTACCTCCAGACGCCTTGGTCTGAACCGGATGATCTTGAAGAGGTCGAAGGCCTTGTGCGCAAGCAGGTCATTGCCTGTCAGTCATTGGCAGCTATCGTAGCAGCATTGCGAGAGGTTCCCGAGTTTCATAGGTCCGCTGCAACCGCGCCGCTACATGACATAGCGTCGGCCTTATTTGATGTGACACATGGCAAGAAGCCGAGGCTCTTTCGGGGAGTGGCGCCTAGCCGTGGCGGTGACAGCACGGCCCGAAATTACATCAAGGTGGCAGCGGTTTTAGCTGTAAATTACCTGATGATTGGCCACGCCTATACCGGCCATGATGCGCGTGAGTACGTTGCCGGGGTCTTTGGGAAACATGGGGCAACAGGGCGAAAAGGGGAGCAACTTTCAGTGTCTACCTTGCAGGACTGGTGCGTGAGCGTTGGTAAGAAGATCAACAAGGAGGTGCACCAAAGAGTCGATAAGCGGTTGGCGCAGATGCAGGCCGATCCCGGATGGCCGGGCTCACTCGACGAAGTCAAATCCTGGATCGACCGTTTAGCATCGGACCCCTTGGTAGCATCGAAATACGGTTAGGTCATATGTAACCGCTGAAACATCACGTTATGTGAGGTGTCGCCCTAGAACAAAAGGAGCGGCACCAATGACTATCGACCCCGTACATCCCAAGCGAGACGTGTCCCGGATTACGTCTTTGTCGTTCCCGACAATCTGGCGAGAACAACGCGCAGGACGCTTCCCGCCTTGGCAGCAATTGTCTGCCGGACGCGTCGGTTTGCGTCAGTCCGCGCTGGCCGAATGGCTTAACGGCCGGCGCGACTGGCGCGCTGGAACGGAGGCCTGACATGCCCGAAAAACAAAACCCCGGCTGGCAGGCCGGGGCTTCGCGCAATCAACTTGGCGGCTGGTTGCATCATTCCTCTAACCCATCGGAACGGCAGGCGCAAATTCTTGCGTCCCGGTTCTGCGTGTCGCCTTCGATGGCGCGGGATTTGGCGCGGCTCTGTTTTGGGGAGCGCGGCGAATGAAACGTAAGCGGTGCTTGGGCCCCGCGGTGCCTCTCAGCTTGACTTTGGCGTGTATGCCCAAGGCATGAGTTCGTCGATGCGGCTCATCGGGTGGCCGTTGGCAATCGCGGTGAGCGTGTCGCGGATGTAG
>Ga0209906_100512_pt1 | contig 13306 bp, 11 predicted proteins | sample FECB24metaG_FD_188303 | JGI IMG/M metagenome (GOLD analysis project Ga0209906, IMG submission 188303) | Cyanobacterial communities from the Joint Genome Institute, California, USA from Joint Genome Institute, California, USA - FECB-24 metaG... ... | reverse complement strand
GTCTCCTCTCCCCTTGGGGAGAGGTCGGCCGAGCGCAGCGGAGGCCGGGTGAGGGGCGCCTGGCGCGTCGCCGTCAGGTTAGCGGCAACAACTGGAGACTTGCAAGGCAAGCCCTCGCTGGCCCAGCGCGGACCCATCCCCTGGCGCGCATTTCCCCTGTGGCGTCCGCATCGATCCCAGTGCTAGCCTGACGGCAACGGCCACGGAGAACACATCTTGAACGCAGAGCTGATCGTCACCAACGCCCGCATCCTGACGATGGACGATGACAATCCGACTGCAGAGGCGCTGGCGGTCGAAAACGGGCGGATCCTGGCGGTTGGAACGAAAGTCGAGATCGAGGCGCTGGCCGGACCGGCGACACGCCGGATCGACGCCAAGGGCGGCTCGGTGCTGCCGGGCTTCATCGAGAGCCATCTGCATATGCTGATGGGCGCGGCGGAACTGGTCCAGTTGCAGCTTCTCGGCGTGAAGGGGTTTGATCAGCTGGCCGAAAAGGTGCGCGCCTATGCGGCGGCCAATCCGGATCGCCCGCTGCTCGTCGCGCAGGGCGCCGACTACACGATCATCTCCGACACCGAACCGCTGACGCGGCACCATCTCGACCGCATCCTGCCCGACCGGCCGCTGGCGCTGGTCTCGCCGGACCATCACACGATGTGGGCGAACACGAAGGCGCTGGAAGCCGGCGGGATCCTCCACGGTCGGCAGGTCGGCGCGGGCAACGAGATCGTCATGGGCGCGGATGGCCTGGCCGAAGGCGAGTTGCGCGAGAGCGAGGCGATGGGGCCGGTGTCGGCCCTGGCCGGCGAATCGCGCATTCGCCTCGGCATCACCACTGGCGGCGAACCAGAGACGCCGCCGACGCCGGAGGAGCGCGCCGCCGACCGCGCCATCATGCTGCGCGGCCTCGAATATGCGGCGGAGCACGGCATCACCTCGTTCCACAACATGGACGGCAATCTCTACCAGCTCGAACTGCTGGCCGAGCTGGAAGCGGAAGGCAAGCTGCTCTGCCGCGCCCGCGTGCCATTCCACTACAAGAACTTCATGAACCTCGACATTCTCGAAAAGGCCTCGATGATGGCCGAGCGCTACAATTCCGAGTGGCTGCAATCCGGCTTCGTCAAGATGTTCATGGACGGCGTGCTGGACAGCTGGACCGCCGTGATGGTGGAGCCTTATGCCGACCGGCCGGACTGGGTCGGTGAACCGCTGTTTGAAGCGGACGCGTTCGCGGCAATCGCAACCGAGATCGACCGGCGCGGTCTCCAGATCGCCGTCCACGCCATCGGCGACGGCGCGGTGCGCACCGTGCTCGACGGCTACGAGGCGGCGCGAAAGGCAAACGGCAAGCGTGACAGCCGCCACCGCATCGAACATATCGAACTCACCACGGACGCAGACATCCCGCGTTTCGCCGAGCTTGGCGTCATCTGCTCGATGCAGCCGCCGCATCCGCCGGGATCGATGGGCCTGCCGCTGGAGCCGACCGTCTCGCGCATCGGCCGCGACCGCTGGCGCCTCGCTTATGCCTGGCGGACGCTGAAGGACACCGGCGCGCATGTCGTCTTCGCGTCGGACTGGCCGGTGTCGCCGATTGACCCGATGTCGGGCATCCAGGCCGCGATGCTGCGCAAACCATGGGCAGATGGGCTGCCGGATCACAGCTACGGCCTGCGCGAGGCCATCGCCGGCTACACGGTCGAGGGCGCCTACACTGAATTCGCCGAAGCTGCGAAGGGACGACTGAAACCTGGCTATCTCGCTGATCTGGTTGTGCTTTCCGGCGATGTCGAGACGACGGCTCCCGAGAATCTGCACACGGTCCGTCCTGTCACGACCATCTGCGGCGGCAAGATCACCTACCAGGCCTGATGCTGGCACGGACATTGCGATGCGAGGCGAATTGAATCTTCGTTCAACAAGCGGGTTGCCAAGCGGTGGGGCGTATGATGACATTGGTTCGGGAACAGAAAAACTCGCCGAATGGAGATCACTCCGGGGCGGTTTGTGAATGAGTGGGACGGTACGGGTGCCGGCAGATCCGGATACAGGCGCAATCGATGTCCGCAATGTGCGGAAGGTCTTCGGATCGGGCGCTGAACAGGTTGCAGCCCTCGACACCGTTTCGGTCGTCATCCGCCAGAACGAGTTCTTCACGCTACTGGGTCCCTCAGGCTGCGGCAAGACCACGCTGCTCCGCCTGATCGCCGGGTTCGACTTCCCGACCGAAGGCGAGATCCTGCTCTACGGCCAGGACATCGCGCCGCTGCCGCCGTTCAAGCGGCCGGTCAACACGGTGTTCCAGTCCTACGCGCTCTTCCCGCACATGACGGTGGCGGAGAACATTGGCTTTGGCCTCGAAATGCTGGGCAAGCCGAAAGCCGAAGTCACCGCCCGCGTTGACCAGATGCTCAAGCTGGTCAAGATGGAGGCGCTGCGCAACCGCAAGACCAGCCAGATTTCCGGTGGCCAGCAGCAGCGCGTCGCGCTGGCCCGGGCGCTCGCGCCGCAGCCGAAAGTGCTGCTGCTCGACGAGCCACTGTCGGCGCTCGACTACAAGCTGCGCAAGGAGATGCAGATCGAACTGAAGCGCCTGCAGCACGAGACCGGCATCACCTTCATCTTCGTGACGCACGACCAGGAAGAAGCGCTGACGATGTCCGACCGCGTTGCGGTGATGTCGTCGGGCAAGATCCTGCAGGTCGGCACGCCATGGGACATATACGATCACCCGGCCGAGCGGTTTGTAGCCGATTTCATTGGCGAGACCAACCTCCTGCCAGGCCAGGTCGAGTGCTCGGACGGCAAGACCGCTTCGGTCAGGATCGGTCCCGGTTCGACTGTCGTCGCAACCGTGCCGGACGGTTTCAAGCCGGCGGGCGCAGTCACGGTGATGGTCCGTCCCGAACACGCGAAGCTGTCGAAATCGCCGGGCAGCCTGAACGGCGTCGTCGATAACATCGTCTATTTCGGCACCGATACGCACATTCATGTGATGCTCGACGACGGGGGACCCTTCACAGTGCGGCAGCAGAATACCCGCAGCGCCTCTTGCGGCTTCGAGACGGGCGACCGCGTCAGTGTGGACATCGGCTCAGACGCCGCCCAAGTGCTGAGGGACTGAACATCTTGGCGACAGCGGACGAGATCGCAACGGAACGGAACAGGGCGGACATCCGCTCACGCTGGCTGCTCTCGACCCCGGCTCTCGTCATCATTTTCCTGGCCAGCATCGGGCCGCTGCTGGTCGTGCTGCTCTACTCATTCCTGGCGCCCGGTCCCTATGGCGACGTGAAATGGGAGTTTTCCACCGACGGCTGGGTGGGCGTATTCCTGCAGCGCGACATCTTCGACGACACGCTGGGCATAGCCGATGCACATCTGTCGATTTTCCTGCGTTCTGTTCGGTTGTCCTTCATCACAACGGTGCTGACGCTGATCGTCGGCTTTCCGACCGCCTATTTCATCGCCACGCGCGAGCAGAAGACGCAGGCGCTGTGGCTGTTCCTGATCACGATACCGTTCTGGACCAACCTGTTGATCCGGACGTTCGCGGTGCAGGAAGTCATCCGCAACGAGGGTATTCTCAACACGCTGCTCGTCTGGTCGGGCATTATTTCGAGCCCGGTGCAAATCCTCTACACCGATTGGGCGATCGGCATCGGCATGGTCTATGTCTACCTGCCGCTGATGGTTCTGCCGCTCTACGCCTCGATGGAGAAGATCGATTTCCGGCTGGTGGAAGCCGGCTACGATCTCTATGCGACGCGGTTCCAGGTTCTGCGCCGCATCATCATCCCGCTGGTCAAGCCCGGCATCATCGCCGGATCCATTCTCGTCTTCATCCCGTCGCTCGGCGCCTATGTCACGCCACGCGTGCTGGGCGGCGGCAAGCAGATGATGCTGGGCAACCTGATCGAACTGCAGTTCGGCGCAGGCCGCAACTGGCCGCTCGGCGCGGCGCTGGCGCTCACGCTGACGGTCATCGTCATGTTCGCACTCCTGTTCTATGTGCGCTACGCGGCACAATCGGAGCGGCGGCATGGCTAGATCCAACTTCGCCATCAAGCGCCAGCCGGGGTTCGCGACGATCGCGATGCTCTGCTTCGCGCTACTCTACATCCCGATCGTGACGCTGGTCGTGTTCGCCTTCAACGCCGGTCGTTCCGTCGCCATCTGGGAAGGTTTTTCGCTGCGCTGGTTCGAAGCCGCGTGGAACAATGAAAACGTCATCGAGGCGTCCATCCGATCGGTGCAGATCGCTTCGGTGGCGGCGGTGGTCGCGACGATCGTGGCGACCATGGCCGCTCTGGCCACCACCCGGACAAGGCCCTATCGTGGGCTGACCTTCAAATACGCCTTCATCAACCAGCCGCTGATGATCCCCGAGATCGTCACGGCGGTGGCGCTGTTGATCGTATTCGCCCGCGTCAAGGTGGCGACAGGCTATTCCGGCCTCGGCTACCTCATCATCGCACACACGGCCTTCTGCATCCCCTTCGCCTATCTGCCGATCCGGGCGCGGCTGGAGAGCATGGACCTGACGCTCGAGACCGCCGCGGCCGACCTCTATGCCACGCCGTGGAAGACCTTTCGGCGGGTGACGCTGCCGCTGCTGTTCCCGGGCATTCTCGCCGGTTTCATGCTGGCCTTTGTCGTGTCGCTCGACGACGTGGTGATCACCGAGTTTGTGAAGTCCGGCGGACAGGATACTCTGCCGACCTACATGCTGGGTCAGTTGAGGCGTGTCGTGACGCCCGAAATGAACGCCATCTCCACCGTCTTCCTCTTGATCTCGATCATGATCGTGACGGTGTTCTTTTTCATCAGCAGACGACGAACGTAGAAGGAAGGAAAACGACATGAGACGCATACTGACAATGGCGGCGATCAGCGCCGCCCTGCTCGCGACGACGGGGCTTGCCCGCGCCGATGGCGAGCTCAACATCTTCAACTGGGGCAACTACACCGCGCCAGAGCTGATCAAGAAGTTCGAGGAGACCCACAAGGTCAAGGTCACGGTCACCGACTACGATTCCAACGACACCGCGCTCGGCAAGATCCGCCAGGGCGGCCACGGCTACGACATCGTCGTTCCCTCGGCGTCCTATGTGCCGATCTGGATCAGCGAAGGCCTACTGCTGGAGTCCAATCCCAACCAGATGGAGAACTTCAAGAATGTCGATCCGCGCTGGGTCGACGTGCCGTTCGATCCGGGCCGCAAGTATACGGTTCCGTGGCAGTGGGGCACGACCGGCGTGTCGGTCGACACATCCGTCTACAAGGGTGACATCAACACCTCGGCAATCTTCCTCGATCCGCCGCCCGAACTCGCCGGCAAGATCAACGTCGTTCCCGAGATGGCCGACGTCATGCATCTGGCGATACGTTATGTCGGCGGGGAGCCCTGCACCGGCGATCTGGAAGTGCTGAAGAAGGTCCGCGACAAGCTGGTGGAAGCCAAGCCCAAGTGGATCTCGATGAACTACGGCAACATCGAAGCCATGGCCAAGGGCGACTACGGTGCGACCGTCAACTGGAACGGTTCGTCGATGCGCATGCGCAAGGAAAAGGCATCCATTCACTACGGCTATCCAAAGGAAGGCTATCCCATCTGGATGGACAACGCCGCCATCCTGAAGGACGCCAAGAACGTCGACAACGCTAAGCTGTTCATGAACTTCGTCATGGACCCGGAGAACGCGGCCCTGATCTCGGGCTTTGCGAAATACGGCAACGGCATCATGGGCTCGGAGAAGTTCATGGATCCGGAAATGACCAGCGCGCCGGAAATCGTCGCGCCGGCTGAATTTGCCGACAAGGGCAAGTTCATGCTGACCTGCGCGCCGGAAGTGCAGGCGCTCTACACCAAGATCTGGACCGAAATCCAGAAGTGACGCATCCCGGCCCCGGCGCAACGCCGGGGCCGCTTTCCTTCGGGCGATGATGACATCCTACCGCAATTCGGATCCGCGGCCGCCAATCATGGCCGGATCGCCGCCGTTGCTCGCGCCCCCGCCGCGCGACTGGGACCAGCCGCCGTGGAACCGCTGGTCGTTCCAGCATGTCCGCGAACTGGTGCCGACGGTCGAGGTGTGGAAGGGCGCGGGCCATGCGAGCCGGCTGCCGCGCGCCGAGCGCGATCTTGATGCGCTGCCGGTGACCGGTAGCGAGGACCAGTCGACGACGCTCGCGGGCGTGCTGGACGAGACCTACACCGACGGCTTTCTCGTGCTGAAAGACGGCGCGGTCGCCTACGAACGCTACTTCAACGGCATGAACCCACGCAGCCTGCATCTGTCGCAGTCGATGGCGAAGTCCATCACCTCGTCGGTCGCCGGCATCCTTGTCGGCCGCGGCCTGCTCGATGTGACCGCCCCGGTGACGGCTTACCTGCCCGAACTGGAGCAGACCGGCTGGCGCGGCGCAACGCTGCAGCATGTGCTCGACATGACGACCGGCGTGAAGTTCGACGAAACCTACGAAGCGCCTGATTCCGACATCGCCAAGGTTGACATCGCGTGCGGCTGGAAGCCTAAGCCCGCTGAGGACGATCCTCGCGCGGTCTGGCCGCGCCATATGTGGGAACTGATCCTCGGCCTCAAGGACGTCGTGCGTCCCCATGGCGAGCTGTTCGAATACCGTTCGATCGAGACCGACGTGCTGGCTTTCGCCATGGAGCGCGTCACCGGCAAGCGTCTGGCCGAACTCGTCTCGGAAGAACTCTGGCAAAAGCTCGGCTGCGAGGAGAGCGCCTGCTTTACGGTTGACCGGGCCGGCTACGCGCTGGCCGACGGCGGCTTCAATGCGACGCTGCGCGACTATGGCCGCTTCGGCCAGATGATCCTCGACAATGGCGCGGGCATCGTGCCGGCGGCGTGGATCGAGACAACGCGCAACGGCGCGTCCTGGGGCGAGGCCTACAGCGCGGCCTTCCCCGGCTCCTACCGCAACCAGTTCTGGATCGAGGACGAGGCATCCCGCAACCTGATGTGCCGGGGCGTCTTCGGCCAGCTCATACATGTCAATTTCGACGCACGCATCGTCACCGTCAAACTGTCGACCTATCCCGAGTTCCTGAGCGTGCCCTATTCGGTCGCGACCTTGCGCGCTGTCCACGCCATTGCCGGAGCACTCTCATGAGCGATCTCGACCTCTGCTACATGCCTGCCACCGAGGCGTTGAGCCTCTTCGCCAAGAAGAAGCTGTCGCCTGTGGAACTGATGCAGGCGGTGATCGACCGCGCAGAGGCGACGAAGGACGCGGTCAACGCCTTCACCTACACGCATTACGACGAGGCGCTGGCGTTGGCGAAGAAGGCCGAGGCGAAATACGCCAAGGGCAAGAACACGGGCCCGCTGGAAGGCCTGCCCATTGCTGTCAAGGACGAGAGCTACATCAAGGGCAAGCCGACGTCGAACGCCTCGCTGATCCTCAAGGATTTCGTCGCCGAAAAGACCTCGCCCAACAATGAGCGGATCATGGCGGCGGGCGGCATCGTACATGCGCGCACGGCGACGCCGGAATTTTCCTGCGCCGGCTACACCTGGTCGCGTCTATGGGGCGTGACCCGCAATCCGTGGAACCCGAAATTCACGCCGGGGGGCTCATCCGGCGGCTCGGGCGCAGCCCTTGCCTCGGGGCTGGCGCCGATCGCCACCGGCTCAGACATCGGCGGCTCGATCCGCATTCCGGCGTCGGCCTGCGGCGTTGTCGGCTACAAGCCGCCCTATGGCCGCAATCCGGACGATCCGCCCTTCAACCTCGATTTCTACTGCCACACCGGCCCGATGGCGCGCACCGTGCAGGACGCGATCCTGCTGCAGAATGTCATGTGCGGGCCCGACCCGCGCGACATCGCAAGCCTGCGGCCAAAACTGACCCTGCCGACGAAATACAAGGCGATCAAACACTGGAAGATCGGCTTCTCGATGGATCTCGGCCTGTTCGAGGTCGACAAGGAGGTGCAGAAGAACACGCACGCCGCGCTCGATGTGTTCCGCTCGCTTGGCGCCAAGGTCGAAGAGGTCGACCTGCGCTGGCCGGCGAATGCGCTGCAGCAGGGCATGGCCTATCTGAACCACCTGTTCGGAGCGTCGCTGGCGAAGCTGCTGGCGGACCACGGCGACGATCTCTGCACCTACACCCGCAAGTTTGCCGAAGAGGGGCAGTCGTCGAAGGCGACCGATTTCGTCTGGACGCTGGAGACTGCCGCGGAGATGTACAACACGCTTGGGCCGCTGCTGGAAAAATACGACGTTCTGATCTGCCCGACCAACAATCTGCCGGCGGTGCCGGCCGATCACGATCAGTCGAAGGACGAGGTGCGGATCAACGGCAAGCTGGTCAATCCGTCGCTGGGCTGGGTGATGACGACGCCGTTCAACATGATGAGCCGCTGCCCGGTGATTTCCGTGCCGTCCGGTCATGCCAGAAACGGCGTGCCGACCGGCATCCAGATCATCGGCCGCACCTACAGCGACGAGGACGTTTTCCGCGCCGCGATCGCCTACGAAAAGGCGCTGGGCGGCTGGTACGGATCGAAGGCCAGCCGGCCAAAGATCTGACGATCGGCCGTCGCTCGAAATCCACTGACATTCTGCCTGCGCGTGATTGCGGCAGCGCGAAAATCTGCATAGATTTTGTCCAAACGATAAAAAATCGCGGGACGGATCGGCCGGACCCGCAAGCCAGAGGTGGACCCAATGACAAAACCCAGCAATCTCATCTTCTCGCGCCGCCAGATCCTGAAGGCTTCCGGTGCGGGCGCGGCCATCGCGCTCGGCGGCGGCTTTGCCGGCCGCGCCTTTGCCCAGGAAAAGCTGAAGGTCGCCGCGATCTACACCGTGCCGTTCGAGCAGCAGTGGGTGAGCCGCATCCACAAGGCGGCGACCGCCGCCAAGGACCGCGGCGACATCGAGTATGTCGCGACGGAAAACGTCTCCAACACCGACTATGAGCGCGTGATGCGCGAATATGCCGAGGCCGGCAACAAGCTGATCGTCGGCGAGGTGTTCGGCGTCGAGGAAGCCGCGCGGACGGTCGCAGCCGACTATCCGGATGTCGCCTTCCTGATGGGCTCGTCGTTCAAGCCGGACGACAAGACCCCGAACTTCTCTGTGTTCGACAACTACATCCAGGACGCATCCTATCTCTCCGGCATCATCGCCGGCGCGATGACCAAGTCGAAGAACATCGGCATGGTCGGCGGCTTCCCGATCCCCGAAGTCAACCGCCTGATGCACGCCTTCATGGCGGGCGTGAAGGAAAGCGCGCCGGACACGAAGTTCCAGGTCGCCTTCATCGGCTCGTGGTTCGATCCGCCCAAGGCCAAGGAAACCGCCTTCGCCCAGATCGATGCCGGCGCCGACGTGATGTATGCCGAGCGCTTCGGCGTCTCGGACGCGGCCAAGGAAAAGGGCGTGCTGGCGATCGGCAACGTCATCGACACGCAGGCCGACTATCCCGACACCGTTGTCGCTTCGGCGCTGTGGCACTTCGAGCCGACGCTCGACAAGGCCATCGCCGAAGTGAAGGCCGGAACCTTCAAGGCCGCCGACTACGGCATGTATTCCTTCATGAAGGAAGGCGGCTGCTCCATCGCGCCGCTCGGCGCCTTCGAGGGCAAGGTGCCGGCAGAGGTGATGGCCAAGGTCGCCGAGAAGGAGAAGGCGATCAAGGACGGCAGCTTCACCGTCACGATCAACGACGAGGAGCCGAAGTCGAGCTGAGTTTGTGCGGGCGGAATCACCCCCTCACCGTCCCGGCTTCGCCGGTCCACCTCTCCCCCTGCCCGGGGGAGAGGAACCCAAGCTCACGAGTGGCGCTGCCTATCGTGATGGGCGTTTCCTCTCCCCCGGGCAGGGGGAGAGGTGGCTGCCGAAGGCAGACGGTGAGGGGGTGCTTGCCCGCTCGGCCGTCGAGTTTCGATCATGACCACCCCCGTCCTCCGCCTCGCCTCGATTACCAAGCGCTTCGGCCCGCTGACCGCCAATGATTCCATCTCGCTCGACCTCGCGCGCGGTGAGGTCGTGGCGCTGCTGGGCGAGAACGGCGCCGGCAAGACGACGCTGATGAACATCCTGTTCGGCCACTACGTCGCCGACGAGGGCACGGTGGAAGCCTTCGGTGAGCCGCTGCCGCCGGGCGATCCGCGCGCGGCGTTGAACGCCGGCATCGGCATGGTGCACCAGCACTTTACGCTGGCCGACAACATGACCGTGCTCGAGAACATCGCGCTTGGGACCGAGGGTCTGTTCTCCCCGCGCTTCCGGCGCGAGGCGGCACGGCAGAAGATACGGAAACTCGCCGGCGATTTCGGCCTGGCGGTCGACCCCGACCGCATGGTGTCCGCCCTGACCGTCGGCGAGCGCCAGCGCGTCGAGATCCTGAAGGCGCTCTACCGCGACGCGCGCATCCTGATCCTCGATGAACCGACCGCCGTGCTCACGCCGCTCGAAACCGACGCGCTGTTCGCCACCTTGCGCAAGCTGGTCGCGGAGAGCCTGTCGATCATCTTCATCTCGCACAAGCTGCACGAGGTGATGGCGATCTCCGACCGTGTCGTCGTGCTGCGCGCCGGCAAGGTCGCCGGCGAACGCCGCACCGCCGACACAGACCGCAGGCAACTCGCGGCGCTGATGGTGGGCCAGGAACTCGTCTCCCCTCCGGTTGCTCCCGCCGTTGCCGGCCCGGCGCTGCTGGTGATGGACAAAGTGTCGACCCCGCGGCGCGGCTCGGGCGTTCCGCTGGCCGACATCACGCTGGCGCTGCACAGCGGCGAGATCACCGGCGTGGCGGGCGTGTCGGGCAACGGGCAGGCGGCGCTGGCGGGGCTGCTCTCCGGCCTCGTCATGCCCGTGTCGGGGTCGATGCTCGTGCAGGGACGCCGTCCTGAGGACTGGTTGCCCGCCGCCGCCCTCGAAGCCGGCATCGCCCGCATCCCGGAAGACCGCCACGCGGTCGGCGCCATCGCCGACATGAGCGTGATGGAAAACGTCATCTCCGAGCGCTACCGCACCGCGCGCTTCTCGACCAGGGGCTTCATGGACTGGAAGGCCGCGCGCAATTTCGCGGAAGAGATCATCCGGGATTATGACGTCAAGTGCCCCGGCCCCGACGCGCGCATCCGCCTGCTTTCCGGCGGCAACATGCAGAAGCTGATCCTCGGCCGCGCGCTCGACCCCGAGCCGGTCATCATCCTCGCCAACCAGCCCACCCGCGGCCTCGACGTCGGCGCGATCTCTTATGTCCACGGCAGATTGCTCGAGGCGCGGGCGAGGGGGGCCGCGATCCTGCTGATCTCCGAGGACCTGGACGAGATCCTGACGCTGGCCGACCGGATCGTGGTGATGTCCGGCGGCCGGCTTTCCAGGCCCTCCGCGCGCGGGGAACGGACGGTGCGGGACCTGGGCGAACTGATGGCGGGACATGCGGAGGTGGCGGCGTGAGGACGGGCATCGCAAATCACCCCCTCACCGTCCGGCTACGCCGGCCACCTCTCCCCCTGCCCGGGGGAGAGGAACCCAAGCCTAAGCAGGTCTGCGCCCCTCGAGATTGGCGTTTCCTCTCCCCCGGGCAGGGGGAGAGGTGGCTGCCGAAGGCAGACGGTGAGGGGGTGCTTGCGACACATCAACCCCACCGCGCCGTATTCGCATGCCCCTTCGAGGCCCCCCATGCGGCTTGAACCCAAGCCTGCACCGTCGCTCGCCGTCACGCTGCTCTATCCGGCCGGTGCGATCCTCGCGACCGTCATCATCGCCTCGCTGCTGGTGCTGGCCGCCGGCGCGAATCCTCTCTCCGTCTTCGGCCTGGTTCTAAAGGGCGCGGCGGGATCGCAGTTCGCGATGGTCGAGACGCTGACGCGCGCCACGCCGTTGATCTTCACCGGCCTTGCGGTTGCGGTCGCGTTCCGGGCGAAGCTGTGGAACATCGGCGCGGAGGCGCAGCTCTATGCCGGCGCAATCATCACCGTCGTGCTCGGTACCGGCGCGTTGCCGCTGCCGGCGGTCATGCTCATTCCGCTGCTGATTGCCGCGGCGGCGCTTGCCGGAGCGCTGCTGCTGCTCGGGCCGGCGCTGCTAAAGGTCCGCTTCGGCGTCGACGAGGTTGTGACCACGCTGCTGGTCAATTTCATCATGATCCTGTTCGTCTCGATGCTGCTCGAAGGCGTGCTGAAGGACCCGATGGGGCTCGGCTGGCCGCAATCGCAGAAGCTGATCGCCGAGGCCCGCCTGCCGCGCATCATCACCGGCCGACGGCTGCACTATGGGTTTGTCCTGGCGCTGGTCTCGGCAATTGCAGTCTGGATCGTCATGAAGAAGACGACGCTCGGCTACGAGATGCGCGCGGTCGGGCACAACTCCGAAGCCGCGCGCTTCGCCGGCATGCCGGTCAACCTGATCCTGATCAAGACAGCGCTGCTGTCCGGCGGCCTCGCCGCGCTCGCCGGCTTTTCCGAAGTGGTCGGCCTCAAGGGCAACCTGACCCTCGATCTGTCGCCCGGCTTTGGCTATTCCGGCATCGTCGTCGCCATGCTCGCAATGCTCAACCCGCTCGGCGTCGTGGTCGCTGCCATCTTCGTCGCCGGCATCTTCGTCGGCGCCGACGCGATGAGCCGCACCGCCGGCGTCCCTTCCTACATCGCCAACGTCATGGTCGCGACCGCCCTGCTGACCATGGTCACCGCGATCATGCTGACGCGGTTCCGGGTGAGGTGGAGGTGAGCGAAATGGCGCTGAAGCACCCCCTCACCGTCACGCTTCGCGTGCCACCTCTCCCCCTGCCCGGGGGAGAGGAAACGCCGTGCCTGAAGCGTCGCGACCCCCGCGATTGTCGTTTCCTCTCCCCCGGGCAGGGGGAGAGGTGGATCGGCGCAGCCGAGACGGTGAGGGGGTGCTTTGCGCCCGCTTTCCCAGGCAAGGCGCGACTCGCGACACCTCCCTCGCAACCCGCCGAGGTCCACCCATGACCGAAGCCTTCGACATCCTCTTCACCGCCACGTTCTGGGTCGCCGCGATCCGCATCGCCTCGCCGCTGATCTTCGCCACCATGGGCGAGCTCATCTGCGAACGCGCCGGCGTCCTCAACCTCGGCATCGAGGGCATCATGGTCGCCGGCGCCTTCGCCGGCTGGTTCACCGTCTATTCGGGCGGTGATCTGTGGGCGGGGGTTTTCGTCGCAGCGCTGACCGGCGCCGCCTTTGGCCTGCTGCACTCCACGCTCACTGTCCCGCTCGGCCTGTCGCAGCATGTGGTGGGCATCGGCGTCACCCTGCTGGCCACCTCGCTGACCTATTTCA
>Ga0209906_100504_pt1 | contig 13618 bp, 14 predicted proteins | sample FECB24metaG_FD_188303 | JGI IMG/M metagenome (GOLD analysis project Ga0209906, IMG submission 188303) | Cyanobacterial communities from the Joint Genome Institute, California, USA from Joint Genome Institute, California, USA - FECB-24 metaG... ... | reverse complement strand
CCCCCGCTTCGTTTGGAGGAGGTACGCGAGCTTCTGAAGCTCGACCGCGTATTCTACACCGCGGATGATCCCGGCCTCCTACAAGAAACCGTCTCACGAATTCGCGTCGCGACTATTCAGGTCTTTCAACGTCCGATGCTTGTCCTCGACGCGATCAAGAAATTCTCGCTTGAGGCGCTTTGAGCCCTCGAAGACAACTCTTGTCTGCGGCCTCAGAGACGGGCCCCATTGTGGCCAGAATCTCATCACCGAAGTCGATTAGGACCCGGCTACGATCGGTGATCCGGACAAACGCTTCCCCCAGACTGCCTTCATTATTCGGTTGTTCGCGAAGCGCAACGATTTTGTGTCGCAAAAGCTCATCTTACTCAAGCACCCGAACTGTCGCGCGACACCTTGTCAACGCCGGAGAGATTCTGCAGCGGCTGGCCGGAGTAAAAGTGCAGCACGGACGCAAGCAAGAAGGCCCCCGATATCGGGGGCCTTCTTGCTTGTCGCTTTTCATTCCTGAGTGGCAACCTCCGACGGCGGTTCTGACCATGCTCGGCGTGATCGGCGCTTGGAGTGCGCGAGCCTGAAGCTGTCGCCGTTCATCTCGAGGATATGGACGTGATGTGTGAGGCGGTCGAGGAGCGCGCCGGTGAGCCGCTCGGAGCCGAACACGGACGTCCACTCGTCGAACGGCAGATTGCTCGTGACCAACGTGCTGCCTCGTTCGTAGCGCTGACTGAAGACCTCGAACAGCAGCTCGGCCCCAGTCGCAGAGAGCGGCACATAGCCGAGCTCGTCGATGATCAGCAGCTTGTAGCCGGCGAGCTGACGCTGAAGGCGCAGCAACCGTTTTTCGTCACGCGCTTCGAGCAGTTCGTGGACGAGAGCCGACGCCGTGATGAAGCCAACCGATAGACCCTTCTGGCAGGCCGCCAAGCCGAGCCCGAGTGCGATGTGGCTCTTGCCCGTGCCGCTGTTGCCGACGGCGATGATATTCTCACGCCGCTCGACGTAGTCCGAGCGCGCCAGTTCCAGCACCAACATTTTGTTCAACGATGGCAAGGCCAGGAAGTCGAAGCTATCGAGGCTTTTGACGGTCGGGAACCGCGCCGCCTTGATCCGGCGCTCCACCATGCGTCGCTCGCGATCAATCATCTCCATCTCCGCCAGCCGCATCAGGTAACGCGGATGATCAACGCCTTCAGCTGCGCACAGCCGGGCGACCTTGTCGTACTCCCGCAAGAACGTCGGCAGCTTCAACGCCTTCAGATGGTGGGCGAGCAGGATCTGCGGTGTGTCGGTCATGCCGCAACTCCGGCTAACAGATCCATGTACGACCGTGCCGATGTTGTCGCGACCGTCGCTCGGGGCAGATATGGATAGATCGTCATGTCGAGGCGTGGCGGACGCCGCTCGATGCGGCACAGAACCAGATGCTTCACGGCATCGAAGCCGACCGCGCCGCGCGCGATGGCGTCGCGCACGGCGGCGGCCACGTCGTCGATCTTGAACACCTCCAGCAGCCGCAGCACCTGCACAAACTCACGCTTGCCGGACTTGCCCATACGGGCCTCAAGCAGGCGGCGCAGCGTCGCGAACTCCTCGGGCAACTTCCAATCGGCGAGTGGGGCTGCCTGGTCGAGCGCATTGGTTTTCTGCTCGATGAGCGCCAAGTAGTGCAGCGGATTGAACACGAAGTCCTCGCGCTCGTAGGAGCGGGGATGGCGCGCAATCACCTCGACTCCGCAGGCGATGATGACCTCGTGCACGTAGCCACGGACCAGCACCTTCTGGTGCCCGTAGGCCGTCGGCACCGAGTAGTCGTTCAGCCGGTAGCGCACCAGCGAGAGCGAGTTGACGCTGCCCGGCTTCTTGTCGCAAGCGTCGTAGGGAGCCGGCAGCGGCTTCTGGAAGGCGGCGAGATCGTGCTCCAGCCGCACGCCGATCGTGCCGTCATGGCCGCGCAGTCGGTCCGCAAGGCGCTTCCGGCAACCCTCCAGAAGATGCGCATTCAATGCCTCAAAGTCAGCGAATACGGGGATCGGCACTAGGAAGTTCCGCCGCGCATACCCAACAAGCCCCTCGACCTTGCCCTTGTCGTTACCCTTGCCCGGGCGGCCAAACCGATCCGTGAACAGGTAGTGCGATTGCAGCTCGCTGAACACGCGCGTGCGCTGACGCTTGCCATTGCCGAGAATGCGGGCAACCGCGATCCTGGTGTTGTCATAGAGGATCGACTGCGGCACGCCGTCGAAGAACGCGAACGCTCGCACGTGCCCGTCGCAGAACGCTTCTGTCGTCTCTGCCGGGTAGCCAACCACGAAGATCGCGTCGGAGTGCGGCAGGTCCATCGCGAAGAAGTGGATCTTGCGCTCGACGCCGCCGATCACGCCGATCGCTTCACCGAAGTCCGCCTGGGCATGCCCTGGTGGATGCACAAGCGGCACGAACATCTCCTGCGTCCGCTGGCGCCAACCGGCAACGTAGTCCTTCACGATCGTGATCTTGCCCGTAAACCCGTGCTCGTCGCGGAGCCGCTCGAAGACCCGCTTGGATGTATGCCGCTGTTTCTTAGGCCGATCCTTGTCGGCCGCCAGAATCGCATCAATAACTCCGGTGAACTCGTCGAGCTTCGGCCGGAACGGCGGCTTCGTGCGCACGTATCCAGGCGGCACCGAGAACTTCAGCATTTTCGAGATCGTTCTGGCGTTAATGCCGAACCGATCTGCTGCGGCGCGCTCGCTGATCCCCTCAATCAAAACAGCGTGCCGGACCCGCGCGTAAAGCTCCACTGTCTTCATCCCCCCGCCCCCTGCCGAATCAGGCAAAGGACTCTAACTGCCGCAGTTTGACTCCGGCGCAGCCGGACCAATCGGCCGCTTCAGTGAGGGATTATTGCTCCGGCTTTTACAACACCTCGTAGTAGCCTCGAATGGCGTTCGTCCCGGCATCCCAGCGCGGCTTTCCGCGTCCTACCAGAACGGACCGGGACAGTAATTCGTTGCGCGTTAGACAGGCATTCTCGGGAATTAGGATGCAATCGGGGCAAGCGCCGCCACGGTGATTGCAGATGCTTTCCGAGCCGCACCGAAGGCTTGTCGGATCGACCATCTTGTCTAAAACTTCATTTCCGAACGTGAGGTCTCCGCGCTCTCTCCACATGGAGGACAAATTTCCGAGGTCCATCGTCATCCCCCGTCGATAGACTAGGAAAGCAAGATCGGGAGCAAAAATGTGCTCGCCGAACGAGCCTAGGTCCAGGCCGGACATCGAGGCGGACACTTCGATCAGATGGTGGGCCATCGTGTGGAGCAGCGTGTACACGAACGGGTAGGCATGCCTGGGAACGTTTCGTTCCCGGCGGTACTCGTCTAGGAAACGGGAGAATCTGACGTCGTCGTTGTCCTGGATGCGAGCGAATTCCTCGATGAGGCGGCCGCCGAGACGCACGCCGTCGGGAGCGGACCCCAAGGGAATCTCGTTTGCCGATAGCCAGCGAAGCACCTTCGTTTCGTCCAGCCGGACATAGAATCCTTCGTTCGATTGCATCAGGCAGAGAATTGGGTGCCGCGATGCGTCGCCCACCATCACGCGGTCGAAGAGCCGCAGGCGGACCGGCATTTCTCCCTGTCCGGCTTTGTCGCGTCGAACCGTCGGGGTTGCCGATGTGCGGGTATAGCCGAAGGTGTATTCGCAGACCTGAACGTCGCGCACCAATCTCATCTCGGCGATACCGAGGATATCCAGCCGGCGCCGGGAGGCCGCACGAATCTGCTGTCTTTCCGCTTCCTCGGTCACTCCGTCCGGAAAGAGAAACTCGTCCAGAATCGTCACGTCGACCGAGATTTGCTTGCCGTCAGCAAGCTGGCCGCCATGAAGTTTTTCCTCGCTGAGCGTCCTGTGTTCGACCGCCATCCGGATCGGATCGAAACGACGCACGAATTCATGCCGCATGGCGCAAGCGTTTACGATTCCTGGTTCGGCTTGCCGATGCTGGGCGAACACTGTCGCGTTCCATTCGTCATCCATCCTCGCGATCGTGGCAAGTTGCGCGTTGATCATCGGCCGTGGTGTTCGCGAATTTTCCTGGAGCATTTGCGCCACCAACCGAAGTTGCGCGTAGTTCGTCCACTCGTTGCCGCGGCCGGCATCCCGCAGGAGTGCTTCTTTCTGCTGGTCGCTGAAGACCGTCGCGGGATATCTAAAATTGCCCGCGAGGAACGTCGCCAATTCGGCCTCGCGTGCGCTGGCGAGCAGTTGGACGTACCTGTCCTCGTTGAAGACCAGTATCCGGTCGCCGTGCGTATAGTGTACCGCCGAAGCACGATAGGAAATCGGCTCCATGTTGATCTCGGCAAACATTGCCCGGTCCTGGGGCGCGACCTGGGTGGTGAGCGGACCGAGTATCCCGAGTGTCCAGCGGTCGCGTTGCAGAATCTGACGAGGCGTGCGGCACGCGACGCACTCGAAGTGCCAACCTGCAAAGGGGCCGGGAGGCCTTCGGAGATAGAAGCGTTCGAAGTCGCAGGATCCGCATCTGCGGATGGTGTGAATCTCGCCGGTGTTGGACCAGTACCTGTATCGGGGAGATATTGGCTCGACCTCGCCCGACCAGTGAGCCATCACCACGTCGATTTGCTGCCAGTCGTCGGCGCATTGGTCCGCGCCACTCGGGCAGGACTGGCGGAAACGCTCGGCGTCCGAGACGAGTGACTCGACTCTATCGCATTCCCTGTGCAGCCCGCATCGACCGCAAACGAAGGCGAGGGGGAAGGGTATGTAGCCGACCCTGTCTGGTACTTGGAATGCGAGATCGCCGAGGGCCACGTCGACGACGCCGTCCCTCAATACGTGGGTGTCTACGGCAAGCGAATTGGGGACGGGGTGCAGCAAACCGTTGCCCCTGGTCGCGCGTGACAGCCAAGCGTCGAAATACTCCTGGATCTGCTCTCCGATCAGTCTGCGGGTGACGGTCCGCAGATCGTCGTCGGCCGCGCGGTTTCCGGAGAACGAAATGGCCATGCATGCGCCTGCGCCGCCTTCGAACGTGAACAAGCTGTTGGGCGCGTAGGCCGAAGCTAGTTGGGTTCTTGACCGTTGCATCGGAGGGGCGGTGGTCATGATCCTGTCTCCACATCCAGCTCGCTTCCGGCAGCCCGGCGACCGCGTCGGCGCGAAACCCCGCGATTCCGGATCACCGCCATGGCGTCGCCGACTTGCTCCGACGTCAGCCGCGGCGGGTTGAGGCCGAGAGAGAGGCTTTCGGCCGCCCGTCGTGGAGAACTGATATGGCAAAAGCCGTCCAGAAGATCACGCTGTCGCCATCGCGCGACATTCCCTTCAACAAGCTCGTCTTGAGCCAATCCAATGTCCGCCGTGTGAAAGCTGGCATCTCGGTCGAGGACCTCGCCGAGGACATCGCCCGGCGCACCTTGCTACAAAGTCTCAACGTGCGGCCAGTCCTCGATGCCGACGGCCAGGAGACAGGCATGTTCGAGGTGCCCGCCGGCGGGCGGCGTTACCGCGCCCTCGAGTTGCTGGTGAAACAGAAGCGCCTCGCCAAGACCGCGCCAATCCCTTGCATCGTGCGAGAGGCCGGCGCCGAAATCTCGGCCGAGGAGGACTCGCTTGCCGAGAACGTGCAGCGCGCCGCACTTCATCCCCTCGACCAGTTCCGTGCCTTCCAGACCTTGCGGAACCAGGGGCGGTCCGAGGAAGAGATCGCGGCCATCTTCTTTGTCTCCGTCAATGTCGTGAAGCAGCGGCTCCGGCTAGCGGCGGTCTCTCCGAAACTGCTCGACGTCTACGCTGACGACGGCATGACGCTCGATCAGTTGATGGCGTTCACCGTCAACGGCGATCACGCCCGACAGGAAGAGGTGTGGGAGACTGTCAGCAAGTCCGGCTACGACGAGCCGTACCGGATCCGGCGCACGCTCACCGAGGACACGGTCCGCGCGTCCGATAAACGGGCGCAGTTCGTCGGCATCGACGCCTATGAAGCCGCCGGTGGTATCGTCCTGCGCGATCTGTTCGAGCATGACGACGGCGGCTGGCTGCAGGACGTGCCGCTACTTGACCGGCTCGTCACCGAGAAGCTGAAGGTCGAAGCCGAAAAGGTTGCGGCCGAGAGCTGGAAGTGGATCGAGGCCGCCGTCAGCTTCCCATACAATCACGATTACGGCCTGCGGCAGCTTGAAGGCCCGCCCGCCGACCTCACAGCCGGGGAGCAGGCAACGATCGAAGCCCTGCAGGCTGAGCAAGCCAGGCTCGAAGCCGAATATCAGGACGCTGACGAGCTTCCCGATGAGGTCGATGCCCGCTTCGGCGAGATTGAGGAGGCGCTGTCCGCCTTTGACAATCGGCCGCATATCTTCGATCCGGCCGAGATCGTCCGCGCCGGCGCCTTCGTCAGTATCGATGGCGACGGCACGCTCCTGGTCGAGCGCGGTTTCGTGCGGCCGGAGGACGAAGCGTCGGTCGAGCGGCCGGACGGCGAAGGGGGCAGCGACGCTGCCAGCACCGACGGAGAAGGCCCCGGTACGCCGTCCACACGCCGGACCGCTATTACGGTCGGCGGCAGTCAGCCCGAAGCAGAAGACGAGGAGGATGACGGCATCAAGCCGTTGCCCGAGCGCCTCGTCATGGAGCTGACCGCGCATCGCACGCTCGCGCTGCGCGATGCCTTGGCAAGCAACCCCCATGTCGCGATGACGGCACTCCTGCACAAGCTCTGCAGTGACGCCTTCTACACGGCCTATGCGCCCGGCTGCATCGAGGCATCGGTCCGGCACGTTCAGTTGCCGGTTCAGGCGCCGGGCTTGAAAGACAGCGCCTCGGCGAAGTCCATCGATGAGCGGCACAAGGCCTGGATGGCCGACATGCCGGGCGATGAGGCCGCGCTGTGGGATTGGCTCACGACACTCGACGATGCCAGCCGCTCGACGCTGCTGGCGCATTGCGTCTCCTACGGCGTGAACGCGCTGTTCGAGAAGGCCGACCGCTATGGCGGCAACGGCGTCTCGTCACACGGCCTGCGCCGCCGTATCGACCAGGCCGATCGGCTGGCGCGCGCCGTCAATCTCGACATGGTGGACACGGGCTGGCGGCCGACGGTCGAGAACTATCTCGGCCGCGTCACCAAGAGCCGCATCCTCGAAGCCGTGCGCGAGGCGAAGGGTGAGTCGTCGGCGCAGCTCATCGACCATCTCAAGAAGTCCGAGATGGCGAAGGAGGCCGAGCGGCTGCTCGACGGCACCGGCTGGCTCCCCGAGCCGCTGCGTCATGCCGAAGTTGCGTCGCACTCCGAAGCCGCCGATGGCTCCGCTGAGCCGCTCCCCGAGTTCCTCGCGGATGACAAGGAGGAAGCGAGCGAGAGCGGCGAGGACGAACAGCCGCACGCTGTCGCCGCCGAATGACGCTGCTTGGCGGGGCGGCTCCGGCCGTCCCGCTTCCCTTCACCAAACATCAATCCCTCAGCCCGGCCTATGCGCCGGGCTTCATCGTTTCAGGAGCATCATCATGACTGACAACAACCCGACGACCATGCCTAGCCCCGATACGACCTCCTGGCTCGCGCAGGAGCAGGCATTCGCAAAGCTCTGCGAATCCATTCACCTCGAGAACAAGGCTGCCGTGTTCGACGTGCTCGCCCTAGCAGGGATCACCAGCGTCGAGGTGACATTCGACGGCTACGCTGACAGTGGCCAAATCGAATACATTGCCGCAAAGGCCAGCGACAAGGAGGTCGCGTTTCCCGCGGTCAGCGTGGAGCTGGCGCGCGCCGAATGGGGCAGCTCCGACATCGTCCGCGAGACCCATCCGATGCCGCAGGCGATCGAACAACTCGCCTACGGATTCCTCGAGGAGACCCATAGCGGCTGGCAGGACAACCAGGGCGCCTATGGTGACTTTCTGTTCGACGTCGTCGAGCGCACGATCACGCTTAACTGCAATGAGCGGATCGAGACCTCCGAATACACCCAGCATGTGTACTGAGGAGGCGCCGATGGCACATCCCTATCACCATTCTCTGTCCTCGGTGCGCAAATGGGGCGGGTCGATCGAGGACTATCTGCCGATCCATAGCTGGTTCGACGCCAGCAAAGAGATCACCGCGGATTTCCGGCACCGCGCGCTCCGGCATCATGCCGAAGGCATCTTCATGGCGGAAACAATCTGCGGCCCGACCGTCACGCTGTCGTCCGGCCGCGTGATTCCGACGCGCTGGATCGGCGAGCAGCATGTCATGGAAGATCTCGGCTTCATCCCGTCTTTCGCCGACTGGGTGAAGTGCATCCGGCCCGAACTCTGGATGGGCCGGGCCCATCGTATCGAGCACGAGGTCGAGCCACCACACGCGACACCGCTTGCCACGGAGGTCGCGTGATGTACGGCACCTATCTTCAGCTCGACGTCACCGTGCATGACAACTGGCGAACGGTCGTGCGCGCGGCCTCGCGCAAGTTGAACCGACAGGCGTTGCGCGACCCGAACCGCCGCACAGCCCGCAAAGAGTTCTACCGCCAGATGCTCGACTATCACCGACAGGCGCAGAACATCGTGCTGACCTGGCGGCTCTGACCCGTTTCCATCCGTCGTGGCCCGGCCTCCACCCAAGGAGGACTGGGCCGCTTTATTTTCAGGAGAACTGCAATGGCTGACTACTACACCCCGACCGTACTCCAGCCATCGATTCCCGACGTGGATATGACCCCGCTGGAGCGTCTGCTTCTCTCGCACATCTTCGATGCCGAACACGACGGCGATGACTGGTACTTCTTCTCCGAGCAGGGGCCGGCCGACATGCTCTCTATCGAGCGCACCGCACTCGAAGCCGCGCTCACGGCATCCGAGGGCGCCGGCGAAAGCGCGGCCAATACCTTTGTGAAGGAGCATCTGCCTGACCCGCAATCCGGCGAGCTGCTGCCGTCGCATCTCGATCTCGACCTCAGCACAACGTCCTGGGAGTTCATCATGCAGGATATCGTGAAGCGTTCGCCGACGCTCCGCTACGTGTCGGCTGTATCGTCCTTCACCTGCTCAAGGATGCGGCCCGACGGCTTCGGCGGTGCCGTCGTCGTGATCTCCGTTGGCGAGATAATCGGCAAGTCCACCAACGATCTCCTCGAGGAGTTCATCGCGCCGCTCTTGCCGTAAGGCTCGCCCGCCGCACATGCACGGCGATTGCCGCGATCCTCGCGCGATCATGTGAGACCCCTCGCACCCGTTCCTCGGTCCCATCGCGTTGCGGCGCGTCCTGTCTGGGCGCGACGCATCGGCCGTCAACGGGCAAGCCGTTCCCGCGTCGGCCTGACGACCTCGCGTGACCGCCGATGCTGCTCCGCGCCCTTCGTTAGTCCGCCGCAATGCGAGGCGAAGGAGGGCAGGACGATGTGCGAGGTTCTCAACAAGCATCACGCGGGAATTCCGTCATACGCCGTTTACATCGGCCGCGGCTCGAAGTGGGGCAATCCGTTCCGGATCGGCCACGACGGCGATCGCACGGCGGTCATCGCGAAGTATGCGCGCTGGCTGGCGGACCAGCATCACTTGCTGCGCGCGCTCGACGAACTTCGCCGCCGCGATCTCGTCTGCTTCTGCGCGCCGCACGCATGCCATGGCGACCTGTTGTTGCGGCTCGCCAACGCCACGCGCGAGGAACACATCGCATGGTGGCGCACGGTGAAAGCCGCGGCATGAGAGGGAGAGGCAGGCGAGGACGCGGGCGAGCCCGGCGCGCGAAGAGAGCGAGCTGCCGGGATGGTCCCGCTCCGCTCTCGGAGTCTCTCCTATGCCCAACAAGTCCACGACCTTCGACTTCGGCAAGCCGGTCGCCTACGACCCGGGTGCCAAGCGGCTCTTTCACAGCCGCGCGCGATCGCAACTCCGCCGCCTCGCAACGGCGCTCGGCCTGCGGCCAGGCTCCTACGACCTGCGGTCGAACCCGGCCGGCATCGCCGTTTCCGGCGAAATCACCCTGCACACCGATCGCCTCTATGTGCAGGCATCCCAATCCGCAATGGGCAACGGTAGCGGCATTCTGTTCCGCACCAGCCAGGGACGGAAGGACTATGTCGGCGGCCCGAACAATTTCGCGTCGCTCGACCTTCTCAACAACCCGGAGGAACTGGCGCAACGGATTCGGGAGCGGTGCCATGTCTGACATCGCTCACCGTACAGCTCGCGCCTTTCGGTCCTGGCTCCGCGATCGCCGCTACCGCGCCGGCTACCGCCTTGCACGATGGCGGCGGGCCTGGCGCTACGCCGTCGACCGCCTCTCGCCCGACGATGCCCAGCGCATGATGCTCGATTGCCGCTATCCGGCAGGCTGGTATCCGCTCCTGGTTCTTACTGTCGAAGACACGCTCGAACAGGCGCGCGAGGACTTTGCCGATCATCCCGATCTCCCGCGCCTGATTGCGGACGGCTGCGCCCGCGTCGCCGACAAGTGGGAATCCTACAACGATGAGCTGTGGGAAGCGCGGCGCTGGGCGATTTGTCTCGCCAAGGACTACGCAGCCGATGAAGGCATCGCGCTGATCGGGCGCGAGGACGATCGCGAGCCCGCGATCTGACACTCCCATCCATCCTCTATCGTCACGAGCCCGGCCGCCGCGCCGGGCTTTCGCATTCAACAATCACCTCGAAAGGAGACCCGTCATGGGTTGGCTCTACATGCAATCGCTCAAAGGGTATTCCGGTCCGCGCCAGTATCTCGACGCGCAGTTCACCTTCACAAGGCCGGAACTGACGTCCAAAGTGCTGCGATCCGCGCTAGTCGGCATGCACGTCTATTACGCGGCCATCGAGCATATTCGTCACGAGAAGAACGAACGCATCATCTTCGCCGCGGTCTGTCTCGTCCGCTACAACCTGCGTGACCGCGAGGGCTACATCTTCGGCTACAAAGACATGGACGAAACCGTGGGGCCGAACGAAGCCAATTGTCCCGAGGCGATCCTCGATCTGCTGACGCCGACCGAATATCCTTACGCCAAGGCGTGGCGTGCCCGCTGCCGGGAGAATGCAGCCGCACGGCGCGCGCTGTCGGGCAAACCGTCGCCGCGGCCCGGGCAGACCGTCGTGTTCGATCAGGCGCTCTCGTTCCGAGATGGACGCAGCTTCGATCGTTTTGAAGTGGTGGCTAACTCGCGCAGCCATCGCACAATGCTGTTCCGCGCTATGGACACCGGTAGGCTCTACCGGATCAGGAACGTCAAGAAGCTGACTTACCGGCTAATCGATCCGGGCTGATGCGGATCGGAGTCCGGATTCTGTTCGAAGCGCCCGGCGCGCTCGAACAGGGGTCTCGGCAAGACAGCCCTCACAAAGCTCTGGCAGCGCTCTTACGCTGCCTTCTGGAATCTGATCCCGGGGCGCAGACCTGCGCGCTCCGCAAGCCGAACCAGCATGCTCAGGCTGAACCGGTTGATCTTTCCGTTCTTGATCTCGGACACCCGAGCCTGAGTGATGCCAAGGCGCTTCGCCGCCTCGATTTGCGTCAGCCCGGACTTGCTCAGCCACTTATTGATCCCGGACAGCAGCTTGGCGCGCATTTCAAGCTCCGCCGCTTCTTCCGCCGGGAACAGGTCGTGAAATACCGATTTTGCCATCGTCGTCACCTGATCTGTCTGAGCCGTGCCTTGGCGAGGTCGATGTCCCGCTTGGCCGTTCCTTGTGTCTTCTTCTGGAATGCGTGCAGCACGTGAACAGCATCGCCGATGGTGGCCAGATAGATGATCCGGTAGGCGCCGGAAGCCTGACGTATCCTGATCTCGCGAACGCCAGGGCCGATCGATGTCATGGGCTTCCAGTCGGATGGCTCTTCGCCGATCTGAACCTGAAACAATTGGTATCCAGCCTCGCGCCGGGCATCGGCCGGAAATCCTTCGACATCGGATCGGCTGCTGCCGTGCCACCGCACTTCCTTCATCCTGTGACTATGCCAAAAATGGCATAGTCAGTCAATACGGCGCTGCGGCGTGCGCTCGGATGGTGAGCAGGTGAGAGGAAGAGGCGGGCCGGGACGGATTTGAGCCGCCGCGGATCGAGAGAGCGTCCGGGCGGCCGATCCGTCCCAGCTCTCCCGAGGCTCCCGTCATGTCGCATTCTTCCGTTTCCGCGGCCGCCGTCGCGGCTGCCCCTGTCCGCGCCGGCGCCGATTCCGCGTCCGCCATCGTCGAGGCCGCACGGCTCCTTCTTCCTCATCTCGAACGTGGTCGCCCCGTCGATGCCGCGATGCTGCGCGCGGCGATGGAAAGCGCGTTCGGCGCCTCCGACGCCGACGGCACCTGGACCTGGAAGACCGCTTACGACGCCTGCGAGGCGGCGACGGTCCTGTTCCTGCGCAAATTCGGTCCCGCCATGCGTGCGAAGGCGGCGTCCCCGGCCGCGATGCTGCCGATGCTCGCGAAGGTCACGACACTTCTTCCCACCCATACCAAGAGGTCCGAGGAGAGCGAGGCGCTTCAGCAATTCTCGACGCCGACCACTTTGGCGTATGCGGCAAGCGTCGCGGCCGCGATCACGCGGACCGACGTTGTGCTGGAGCCGTCCGCCGGCACGGGCCTGCTTGCGATTCTCGCTGAACTGGCCGGCGCATCGCTTGTTCTGAACGAACTCGCCGACATGCGCGCCGGCATCCTCGATCAGCTCTTCCCCAGCCTGCCCGTGACGCGGTGCGACGCCGCACAGATCGACGATCATCTCGATGCCGGTATCGTACCGAGCGTCGTTCTGATGAATCCGCCGTTCTCAGCGGTCGCACATGTCGATCGCCGCATGGCGGACGCGGCCTTGCGGCACGTCGCCTCGGCGCTCGCGCGGCTCCCCGACGGCGGGCGCCTGGTAGCCATCACCGGCGCCGGCTTCGCCCCCGACAATCCCGCATGGACCGATGCCTTCGTGCATTTGCAGGAGCGCGGCTGCGTCGTGTTCTCGGCCGCGATCGACGGCGCCGTCTATGCCAAGCACGGCACCACGACTGACACCCGCCTGACGGTCATCGACCGGCTGCCGGCCGACGAAGCAACGGCCTTCCCGCCATCGCCGGGCGTCGCGCCAGATGTCGACACATTGCTCGGCTGGATCGGCGAGCGCGTTCCGCCGCGTCTGCCGATCGCAGGCAAGGTATGTGCTCCGACAGCCTCGTCGTCGACCGTCCCCCGGACCGTGCGCGCTTATGTTGCGCAGCGCGCATCCACATCACCGGCATCCGCGAGTGATCGGGCAGGGATCGAACTGGCTTACGAGGCGGTCGCATGGACGCCCGCGGAAAGCCGTAAAATCACCGATGCGCTTTATGAGGAATACGCGCTTCAGTCGATCCGGATTCCCGGCGCGCAGGCGCATCCAACCAAGCTCGTGCAGTCGGCCGCGATGGGGTCGGTCGCCCCGCCCGTGCCGACCTATCGCCCGCATCTGCCGGCGAATGTCGTCACCGACGGGCTGCTCTCGGACGCCCAGCTCGAATCCGTCATCTATGCGGGCGAGGCGCATGCGGATTTCCTCGCCGGCTCCTGGACCGTAGACGACACCTTCGACCTCGTCACCGCGGCGTCCGACGACGCCGAGAACGCCGTTCGCTTCCGCCGCGGCTGGTTCCTGGGCGACGGCACCGGCGCCG
>Ga0209906_100503_pt1 | contig 13694 bp, 11 predicted proteins | sample FECB24metaG_FD_188303 | JGI IMG/M metagenome (GOLD analysis project Ga0209906, IMG submission 188303) | Cyanobacterial communities from the Joint Genome Institute, California, USA from Joint Genome Institute, California, USA - FECB-24 metaG... ... | reverse complement strand
TCGCCCGGTCCCTTGAAGTCCTCGGTCTCGAGGACGCATCCCACGACCGCGAGTGCGGCGATCTCAGCGCGGGACCAGGGTGAGGAGGGCACCCGCTCGCCCGGTCCCTTGAAGTCCCACCACACCAGCCGCGGCGCCTTCGACCAGATCGCGTTGGGATGCCGCACGCAGCGCAGTCCGCCCGCCGTGGCGATATGGTCGGGATTTTGCGCTCCTTCTGCCGTCACTTGGTCGAGCATGCGCTCAAGAAGCAGCGCAGGGATGGTGTCAAGCCCGACGAGGTCGACCGCCTCCATCAGCGCTCCCGCTGCGCCCGCGGCGGCGAGCAGCAGCGGATCCCTCGTGCCCGCATCGATCTCGAGTGCCCAGGCCTGCACGCGGCCGGCGATGTCGCGGACCGCCTGCGCGGGCATCCCCGCGTCGCGGCGGTGGATGCCTCCGACGGTCCATTCGCGCCAACCGGCGAGGCGGCGATCAGCCTTCTCCCGATCGATCTCCCCGCTCGCTACTTCGTCTGCGTGATCTGCCTCGATTGTTTCCCATGCTGTTTTCCACTCCGCCCCTCCGACCCCCGGCTCGCGGCTGAGCGCGTTGGCGAGCCGGCGGGCGACCCGTCGCGGAACGGGCGGGCGCGGCAGCAGCAGAAGGTCAAGGAGCGCCCGAGCGTCGAAAGGAACCCACGTCGCGGCGATCGCGAGCGGCAGCACCTGGAGTGCGCCTCGCCACGGTGACGATGCCGATTGACCCAGCGCGGGCAGTCCCCGCGCCTGGAGGGCTAGATCGAGCAGCGTGGTGTCGCCGTCTGCGCTGACGATCACGGTGCCGCGCAGCTCCTCCTCCGAGCCGTGCGCGAGCCACTCGGCGAGAGCCTCGGCTCCGGCTAGGGCGGTGTCCGCCTGGACGAACGCGAGGCTGCCGTCACCTGTGAGCCCATCTATCTCACCGGCGGCGAGGAACCGCTGGATGCGCCCGAGATCGCCACCCGCGTCCGGCGAAGGGTCGGCGCGGGTGGCGACCGCGACGCCACATGCCTCGAGCGCGTCGATCAGGGTTGCCCACCCCGGCGGCAGCATATCGCGGGGGTCGATGAGATCGATCGAGGAGATCGCAAGCGTGGGTCCAGCTGCGAGCACGCGGCGAAGAAGGGCAAGGCGGTCGTCGAGCCCGGCGGGTGCCGGATCACCGCTGGCGGCAACCAGGGCGAGTGCGTCAACCCGTCCGGCGCCGACAGGCTCCTCGTCCCATCCCGCACGGACCAATTCGTCGCGCCAGCTGAGAAGCGTGCGCGCCGTGGCCCAGGGATCGAGCCGCGCGGACGAGGCAAAGAAGAGGTCGGGCGTCGCCTCAAGGGCCCCGTGCATCTTGGCGACGTAGCGGGCGACGCGCGCCGCCGGCGAACGGCGCGGGGCGGTGAGACCGAGGCCAATTTCGAGCGCGTCGATGAGGCCGTTCGGACCGACCACGGCCGAACCAAAGGCGCCGTCGCCGTCACCCGGGAAGTCGGGCCAGGTTGGGCCGTCGCAGGCCATGCCGAAAACGAACTTCATGCCAGTTCCCTCCGATCCGTCGACATCCGCCGCGCCGCGGCACTTCCATCGGCACGCGCGGGCAGTCTTCGGGAATCCACGGGCGCTGCGTCGGTCTAAGTCTCCCCAGATGAGCACCTTACGGTGTCGAAAGAGCCTCGGGCAAGACGGCAATGGCGACAGCGGCAAGCTGAATTGCGATTGCCCAAGCAGATACGAGTTTCCGTTGCTGGCAAACGGCTGAGTTGATCTTAACGTCCAGAAGTGAGTTTCTCATTTTCAGCTCCTGGCTGAACAGACGCCCGCGTTTGATAGCCACCCCAAAGCCGCCAGTCGGCAAGCGGATGATGTGCTGAGCGCGGGAGCGTCTGACATTGGGGCGGATGCTGATTAGCAGATTGGGTCAATGGAACGGCAGATTTTCCCACCTTTGCGCCTTGCAGCGGACAGGCATGAAACGGCCCCGGAAATGGGCATCGGGCAGATACGTATACAAAGGCGGTTACCAGAGGGGATTGCTCCCCACTTGGCGTAATTTTCGACTTCTGTGGCGTGCCTATTTGCCTTATTCGCAAATTCCACTGCGTCCGTGAGGTAGGTATTTAGTTTATCGACGTAGGCGGATACCTCGTCTTTGTAGGACTCCAATTCCCAAGTGTCGCAGGTATGTTCGCCCGAATAAAAAGCTGCTGAGACAATACGGCACGTCCGGCTTGTTATAAGAGCCGGGAGGCTCCGGTTGGCGTTGATTGAATGAAGGCTCCGCGCAATATCCCATCGCAGATGTCTCCGACAGAAGTAAGCCTGCAACCACAAGCACGATACGGCCTAGCATACGCACCCCACCCCACTTGCGACAACTAAGCACACGCAGGGTTGTCAGCCAATCAGTCTCACTAGAGCAAGCCCTTGTGAGTCAGCCCTGACACCCTGCATTTCAGTCTCACACAAATAGATATTGACCTTACGAGACCATCGGCTCACCATCTGAAAGAGTCCAATGATCCTATGAGAGTCACCATGCCCAGCACCAAAGCCGCGCAGAACGGCCACCTAGTCGGCTACGCCCGCACTTCCACTACGGACCAGAAGGCGGGGCTTACCGCTCAGCTTCGCGACCTCAAGGCGGCAGGATGCGTCAAGGTCTTCCATGAGGAACTGTCGTCAGTCGACACCAAGCGGCCCCAGCTTGACGCCGCCGTGGACTACGTTCGGGAGGGTGACACTCTGATCGTCACCAAGCCCGACCGCCTAGCCCGCTCGACGCTCGACCTGCTGCAGATCGCCAAGGGACTGGAGGGCAAGGGCGTGACGCTGCGCATCCTGTCGCTCGACCTCAATACCTCAACGCCTACGGGGAAGCTGATGCTCACGGTGCTAGGTGGCATCGCCACCTTCGAGCGCGACCTGATGCTTGAGCGCCAGCGGGAGGGCATTGCTAGGGCCAAGGCCGAGGGGAAGTACAAGGGCCGCGCCCCTACCGCCCGCCGCAAGGCCGCTGACGTGGTGCGCCTCAAAGCAGAAGGGCTTACGGGTGACGCCATCGCCGCCCAGCTTTGCATAGGCAGGGCCAGCGTGTTTCGCATTCTCAGGGACGCCGCCTGACATCTTGACCGTCCCGAATGAAAAAGACCCCTGGGCGCCGGGGCTTCGGAGGGATGTGTCTCGGATAGGCGAGCGCAGTTCAGCCGGGCTTGCGAATGACGGACCAGCGCTGATGAGACGGCGGGTGGCCTGTCGCATCTCTTCCCCGCGTCGCTGCCGGACGAGCGCGAGATCGCCCTGCCGATTCGTATCCTGCCGGGCGGCGACGATCGCGGCGTTGCCTCGCTCATCGTCAGCCAGGCGACCTTCGCGGTCGAGGACGCGCTGGCCGAAATCATGGCCGACGCCGCCCGCGCCGTCGAGCCGGAGATCGTCATCGGCATACCGACGCTCGGCCTGCCACTCGCCGCCAATGTCGCGCGGCGTCTCGGCCATGCGCGGATGGTCCCACTCGGGACATCGCGGAAATTCTGGTACGAAGAGACCCTGTCCGAGCCGCTGCGATCGATCACCAGCCCCGGCGAGGGCAAGCGGATCTATCTCGATCCGCGCATGCTGCCGCTGCTGCGGGGCCGGCGGTTTGTGGTCGTCGACGACGTCATCAGCACCGGCTCTTCCCTGGCTTCGGTGTTGCGACTGCTGGCCAGCGCAGGGTTGCGTCCGCAGGCAGCGATCGTCGCGATGCTGCAGGGCGAGCGCTGGAGGGCGACCCTGGCACAATCCCTTTCCGGACCTGCCCGTCCACGGCGCGATCGCGACGCCTTTGCTCGTGCGCGGCGGCAACGGCTTCTGGCGCGCGGAGTGAATCTGCGTCGAGCGGAAACGACGCCACGGGGCTCCACCCAGTGGGTCGGCCCCGACGCGTCCCTTCATCTTCCCGTCTTAGAGAACGGGCTGGTAGAAGCAGGGCTTGCCCTTCGCCTGGTAGACGATCGTGCCGTTGGTGTTGATCGGCGTCACGGTCTTGTTCTTGGCGCCGACCCAATGGGCCCACTTGGTGCCGAACTTGCTCGCGACGGCCTGCGTCCACACCGCCTGGGCATGATTCGAGGTCGAACCGACAACGGTCTCGAAGCTGTTCTTGCAGTCGCCGTTGGCATAGCCCGACGGGCCGGACTTCACGACGGCGCCGGCGTTGGACAGCATCGAGCCGAGGATGATCGCGGCGGAGACCGCAGCGACGGTGGTTGCTCTTTTGAACATGTCATTTCTCCTTGGGTTGTCACCGGCGGTATTGCCGGCTGACCCAAAGGAAGATCGCCGCCGTTCGCATCCGGCCTATCTCGCAGGATCGACCGGACTATTTCAGTTGTTTCGGGAAGTGTTTCTAGATCTGCCGTGAGGTTGCGCGGGTAACCAACCGCACGAGGTCTTCGGCTGAGAACGGCTTTTCCAGCACCGGACGGCGGCTTTCCGCCAGGAATCGGCCAGCGGCCGGCCCGAGCGAATCGCCCGTCACGAAGACGGTTCGCTCCACCAGCGAGGGATGGTGTGCGCCAATCCAGCGGAACAGCGCCTGCCCGTCGATATCGGGCATCCGCAGGTCGCAGACCACCGCGTCAAAGTCGCCTGCCTTCTCGCTGATGATCGCCTGGGCATCGCGGCCGCTCGACGCGACTTCGCAATGGTAGCCCGCCCGGCGCAAGGACTCCGCCATCAGCATCGCGATCTCGATCTCGTCGTCCACGACGATGGCCGTTGGGGTGCGCTCCCCGACATGGGCGCCAGCCGATCCGGCATTGGCATCGTCCAGGCCTTCGCTGATTGCCGCCGTCGCAAGCGGCAGCGTCAGCTCGAAAGCCGCACCTTCGGCCGTGTCGCGCAACGTCAGCGCGCCACCTTGCGCTTCGGCGAGGCCGCGCGAGATGGACAGACCGATCCCTGTGCCCATGCCTTCAGGCTTCGTCGTGAAGAAAGGGTCGAAGATGCGTTGCGCGATTGTGGCCGGAATGCCCGGCCCATTGTCGGCAACGGCGATCGTCAGCATTCCGTCTGCCTCAAAGGCGCTGATGCGGATCCTGCGCGGCCCTTCGCGCTGATCCAGCGCCTGCATCGCGTTGACCAGCAGGTTGACCACGACGTTCTGCACCTGATCAGGGTCGGCGAACGCTTCGGGCAAGTCGATGGCGTAGTCCCGCTCGACCACGATGCCGCTGCTCTTCAAACCGTAGAGCACCAGTTCGATCGATGCGTTGAGCAGCGGCGCGATCGCTACCGCTCGCTTCTCCGCCTTGCGCTGCCGGGCGATCGCCAGGAAGGAGCGGATGACCCTTGCGCAACGCTGCGCGGCGGTTTCGATCTTGGCGGCGCGTTCGGCTGCCTCCTGCGTCTGGACGCCAGCCTCGATCTCCCCGCGCAGCAGGCCGGCCTGACCGAGTACGATTGACAGCGGGTTGTTGAGTTCGTGCGCTATTCCGGCGAGCAGCGATCCGATCGCAGAGAGCTTTTCGTTCTGATACAGCGCGTCGCGCTGGCGTTCGATTTCCGCCGCCGCGGCGCGCGCCGAGGAAAGGTCCCGCAGGTTGGCGGTGAACAGCCTCCCGCTCGGCAGGTTGACCTCGGTGATCGCGAGTTCCACCGGAATGATGCGGCCGTCCTTGCACAGCGCGTCCATCTCGACCCGACGGCCAAGGACATGCGGCGCGCGCGTCGCCTTGTAGCGCGCCATGCCGTTGCTGTGCTCGGCTCGCATGTGCTCGGGCACGATCAGCGACCCGATCTCCCGTCCCACGGCCTCTTCGTGCGAATAGCCGAATGTCGCCTCGGCGGCAGGGTTGATCGTGACGACGAGACCGTCCTCATCGACGACAACAACCGAATCGAGCGCCGACTTGATGACAGCTGCATAGACGACCGCGTGCTCTTCGAAAGTGCTGAGCCGCGTCGGGTTGCCGTCAGTGCGTTCGTCGCCGCCGCGCATCAGGACGTCACATAAGGCGGAACGTAGATGTAGCCGACGCCGCGAACGGTGCGGATAATGCGCGGATTGGCTGGATCCTTCTCGACTTTCTTGCGAATCCGCGTCACCCGGATGTCGATCGCCCGGTCGAAATGGGCCGGGTTGCGCGCCTCGATCCGATCGATCATCCGGTCGCGCGACAGAACCTGGTTAGGATTGCGGGCGAACGTTGCAAGCAGCTCGAATTCCGTCGGAGTGAGTGACGATGACTTGCCCTCGACATCGATCAGATGCTGCTTGTCGAGATCCAGCCAGACCTTGCCGAAGGGCGCAAGGTTCCGGCCCGATGGCGGAGTTGGCGCTGGCCTCGGCGCCGCCGCGGCAGGCCGGCCCCGACGCAACACCGCGCGGATGCGCGAACTGAGTTCGATGAGGTTGAACGGCTTTGTCACATAGTCGTCGGCGCCGACTTCGAGCCCGACGACGCGATCGACCATGTCGTCGAGCGCGGAGAGCATGATGATCGGGGTTGAGCCTTGCGCCTTCAATCGCCGCGCGATCGACAGCCCGTCCTCGTCCGGCATGGCCACATCCAGCACGACGAGGTCACAATTGCTCTCGGCGAGCGCCGCGTCCATTTCCCTGCCGTTCGCACAGGGGCTCACCCGATAGCCCTCCTGAACGAGAAAATCCGCGACCATGCCGCGGATGTCGGCTTCGTCGTCAACCACTACCAGTCGGGCGGTATTACCTTGTTGCATCATGCCTGTTGCGCCTCCGCAGCGCCAGAACCAGGGACCTATCGTACATGCTAAGGCAAGATGCCATCACCCGATGCGCCAAACCTTGACTGTCTGTATTGGAAGGCTATCTTATTTCATGAAATTTAATTTCTGTCAAATATGGAAGCGGAATGGCGAGAGACTACACGATGCGAAAGCGGGCCGAAGCCCGCGACCAGACCCGGGAGCGCATCTTGTCGGCGACCATGCAGGTCCATGACGAAAAGGGCGTTGCCCCGGCCACTCTGTCTGAGATTGCCCAGAGGGCTGGCGTCGGCCTCGCCACCGTGACGCGGCATTTTCCCAGCTACGGCGACCTGGTGCAGGCCTGCGGAATGCATGTCTGGCAGGACATGAGGCCCCCCGTGCCCCAGGATGCGCCAGCAATGTTCGAGGGAGTTGTGGGGAGGCAAGCGCGCCTTGCCCGCCTCGTCACGGAAGTCGATGCCTTCTATGCCCGAGGCGCGCACCGTCTCGCACTCGCCGGCCGGGATCGTGATCTGGTCCCTCAACTCCAGGGGTTCCTTGGCGCGGTCGAGTCGGGCATTGCCGCACTGGTCAGCGAGGCGCTGCGCGACGAGGGGCTGTCCGAGCTGGCGATGCAGATCGCCATCGCGCTGATGGGGTTTCCGGTCTGGGCGTCGCTGAACAAGACCGGCCTCACGACGGGCGAACTGTCCGCCTTCCGGATACGCCTCCTCGACTGCGCGCTCATGTCAGCTGGGCCGCGAGGCTGAAACAGTTGAAACACAGCCGCCAGAGTGGCGCGATCAGTCGGAAACGCGTTCGGAGATGGGTCGGGATCGACGACAACAAATGTCGAACCGAAGGATTGCGCCTATGACTCCCGATCAGATCCGCCTCGTTCAGGAAAGCTTTCGCTCGGTCGTGCCGATCCGCGATGCGGCCGCCAAGATATTCTACGATCGCCTCTTCGTCCTCGATCCCGCACTTCGTTCGCTGTTTTCACGCTCGGACATGTCGAAGCAGGGCAACAAGCTGATGGCGAGCCTTGGCTTCGTGGTCGGCGGGCTGCACAAGGCAGAGACGATCTTGCCTGACGTTCGCGCGCTGGCCCGTTGCCATGTCGGCTATGGCGTGCGCGACAGCCACTATGCAACCGTCGGCAAGGCATTGATCGAGACACTCGAAGCGGGCCTCGGCGATGCCTTCACGCCCGATGTCCACGACGCCTGGATTGCAGCCTATGGTCTTCTTGCATCGGTCATGCAGCAGGCCGCCGCCGAGGTTGACCTGCAACCCGTCTGAAGACGGACCCGCTTTGCCGCTTGCGTAGACGCGCAACCTCGCCATCATGACGCCATCCTGCTGGCGAGTGTTGCGGCAGGCATTTGTGGATGGCGATGGCGCGGGTGGTGCGGCTTTGCGGGACGGTTTTGGGGCGATGGGCGCTGCTCGTCCTCGCATGCCTGGCCGTGGCCTCAACTGTCCTTGCCGAGGAAAAGGCGCTGAAGGGCATCGCGCTGGTCATCGCGCAGCCCGACTATGAGAACCTCGACGATCTCGCCAACCCCGCCAACGACGCCCGCGAAATCCAGAAACTGCTGGCTGACCTCGGCTTCGAGGTCCAGTCTGTCAGTGATGGCGACCGCCGCCGTCTTGACCGCCAGCTGGAACGCTTCGTCGAGGACGCCGAGGAGGCCGATGTCGCGCTGCTCTATTATTCCGGCCATGGCATCGAGGCCGGCGGAGAGAATTTTCTTGTCCCCGTCGATGCCGATCTGTCCTCGCTTGACGAGGCCGACACGCGGCTGGTGTCGCTCACTCCGCATATCGAAGCCCTGAAACGTACGGTTTCACCCAATGTTTGGCCGTCGGAAGACACGCACGCAGAGCCATAAATCGTGCGTGATTATGCGACAGACATCTGCAACACGTAACAGCTTGGATTTGTTGAGGTCCAGTAGCCGTTGCAAAAGTCAAGACTTATGCATATCGTGCCAATTTCGGAATGTCCGCTTCGCGCCCCCATATCGGCCGTTCAGAATGGAGTTTAGATTTCTTTGAAGCTGCCGTTCGGTCGCTGCGGTCTCCGCGTTCGTTCGTGTCCATTAAGAGCACCAAGCACATAAGCGCAGCTGCTTCGCTGTGGAACAGATAGCTTCGGCGGGATGGGCGTGTCGGTGGCTCGTCGACCGAACGCGCCGGAAGATGAGAATACGCGCTTGAAGCGTCGTATGGCCGACGCGTTGCTGGACCACAAGTGGAAACGAGCGGTGACGCCGGCGGCTAAACGGAAAGCTTTCGCCTGCCTGAAAGTGGCCTTCGGGATGAGCGAACGGCGAACGTGAAAAGCCATCGGATGCTGCCGCATAACGGTTCGCCAAGAGAGCGGCCGTCTCGCGAATGGCTGAAGATGATCGCTCAGGAATGTCGCCGATTCGACTATCGGCGTCTTCTCCTGATGCTAAGGCGCGAATGCCTCTTCGTTAATCACAAGGATTTCCCAACTATACTGTCTCAGTTGGAACGCCTAACGCACAGCAGTGGCGATTCAGCTCAAATTCGCCGTAGCGCCTTTGAAGGCGTTACCCTATCCTCCGAAGTCGATCTTGATGCATGTTTGTGAAAACATCGACCCGCCTAAAGTCAGCGGTTCCCAGGATATAGTCGCAACCGATCGCATTGCGGAGTCATCCGGCCTCCTGACCCGCACGTCGATCGCGTCGATGGCGGCGCCATCCGACTTGCGGCCGGCACTGTCGCTGTCTTGAAGTCCGACCTTCAGGCACCACATGCCTTCCGGCGCATCGAACATCAAGTACAGCGGGCGCTTCTCGTCGCCTGACATGTCCCAGGGCGTCGGACCGAAGACCCACACCTTGCCGCCTTCGAGGTTCGACCTGGCGTCTTCTACCTGGCGCATGGAGGACACTCCCAACAGACGACTTGGATCAACGATGACCGGCGACAGGCCGGTGGGGGCCGGGGGGGGCGTGAACACGAAGATGGGGCGAGCGGACCGCGTCGTCACGTCGATCTTGACGATAGCTTGCTCGCTGCGCGCATCCGGCGATGCTTTCGCCGGCTCCAGAGGCGCAGCTGTCAGCATGAACAGGAAAAGGGCTCCACCGAAGGCGCAGGACAACAGGTCGACCATGGACATCACCGCGGCGGCGGCGCGTGGCCTTCGGCCGGGAGGCGCCCGGCGCCTGCTTCGTATCCTCGCAATGGCCTGCGAACGCTCAAGCGGAAACTCGCCCGGACCGCTCTTGCCGCTGCCTTCGATCATGACAGCCCTCCCGGTTCGGTGAGGTTCTGCAAGGGCCCGCAGGACGTACCGGCGAGCAGCGCACAATTTTGCTCCACCGTCGGGAGGCACGCCTCGGCCCCAAGGCTCGTCTTCGACAAGCAATCTCCCGGCCCGAATGTTGTCGAGCTCATGCCCGACAGTTCCGTCCCCGGCTCGGGCAGATTGTCCGCAGCAGCGCCGCAATAGGCGAACTCATGTCCTTGCACTTGATCGAATACAACCGCGCAGTCCGCGTCTGGATCGCCGGTAGAGAGACTTTCGGAGCTCCCGTCACCGCGCAGGATCTTGAGCGTATCCACCTTGCCGCTCCACTTGACGGCGGCCGCGATCGGGCTCGGAGAGCGAAAGACGAAGCGCCCTGAATAGGCTGCCCTGCCGCTGCCTCTGGTCAGCAGATCGACCCGCAGCGCATGATCCCATTCGCGGTCGATATCGGCCGTCAATTTGGGGTTTAGCGAGAAGCGTACGTCGATCGGCTGGCCGTCGGACCAACCGGCGATGCCCATACCGGCCGTCTGCCCGCTGAACGTGAAGCGCAGGTCGACCGTCGCCGCCACCGTGGGGTCCGTGAGGCAGACGTTGACCATGTAAGGCCATGTGATTTCGGCGCTGTCAGCCACAACATAGTCGTAGCGGAATGGAGCCTCGGCGCTGGGAGTTTCTTGCCCGATACAATCGAGCTTTTGACTCGACACGATAGAAACGAACGCCGGGCCGGACTGCCCGGCTCCTGCCTGGCCAGACACCGCGGCGGCAAGCGACCCGCCGCGCTCCTCGGCGTCGAGTTGCGGCTGAAGCATGTTGAGTATGAAAAGGAAGGTCGCCGCGATGAAGCCGCAGCCGAACAGATCGACCATGCTCAAGGTGAACGCGTCGCGCCGCGCGGCTGTGCGCTCCGCCTCGCTCACGACAGCACCTTCCTGGCGAGGTAGTCGCGGAACTGATCGACGAGGCTGCGTTCCGATCGGGTCTGCCTAACGTCGACATAAGAAAGCAGCAGCATGGCGACCAGCGCGAGCAAAGTGGTGGCGTCACGGTCACGGGTCGCATCGGCGATGCGCTTCTCAGCTTGCGCCTTCTGGGTTGCTTCCGGCGGCTCGCCGAGATCGATCAACGCCTTGCGCGCATCGTCAAGTACTTGCTCCTTGGGTTGCAGATTCCTCCCGGCGTCTTCGTATTCCTTCTGCGCCTTCTGCAACGTCGCCTCGGCGTTGCGCGCAGTGACGTAGACGTTCGACGATTGAGCCCGCGCATCCGGCAGCGCAATCAAAAGCGAGAGAAAGGCCACCTTCAGCAGAGCGGCAATCCGGCAGGACCGATTTGACATGAAGGCAGTCATGCGCTTCCTCGCTGTAAGCAGACCTCGATTCCAGTGACCGGCCGGCCCGCTATCGGGATTCTGGCCTATCGCAACGTCACCGCTGCCTCCGCTTCACGGGAGGACGACCCCCATATCGAAACTCCCAACTAGTGTTCGGAGCGGCTTGCGGAAAGCATTGCCAGAACCGGGACGCTTCGCCGGGCGTGAGCTTGTCGCGGACTATGGCTCGTCAACCTCATGCCGGCGGAGCATCAGCGATCGGTTCGACAGGTCGTGCCGGCAGCGCACTCTCTCGGAAGGCCCGTGGTTCGCGCGGCAGCAGCGTGACCATTGGGATTCCAACAACCCAACCGCGGCCACACCCCGCTCAGTTCATACTCTTAAGCGCCGACACGTAGTCGGTCGGCGTTTGAGTCGACGACCGACCAGGCTTGGCCATTCCAACACTTCCGGCAACAGCATGAACCAAATCAATGCAGTTGGAGCCGCTTAGGGCGTAGCCCTTGTTGTTCCAATCATTCATAATTGAAAACAAGGACTTGCGCTCATCCCCAGTAATCCTTTGCGATGAAATCTCGGCGTCTGCGGCCGAATATTATTCTGAAGAGGAGGTCAATAGAGTCAACATGTGGGATCAGTTAGAACAACTGGTCCTATCTGTCGGCTCAATTCTCTTCCCATCAGCATGGACTATTGTCAGGCAATACTTGTTTGCAAACTTCTGATCTTCGTCATTAAAATATTGATCTATCATTCCGTCGACGGCACTCTTCGCTATACTTGTGCCGTAGAGGCACGCGCCGCCGGCCGCTACCGCCAGCTGCGGATTTGGGAGTAAGGAAGCCAGAATTCCGCACCCTGTTGCCCCTGCAATATCCGCAACACTGTCATCTGCAGATGCTGAGGTCGCTGCCAAGATCAAGCTGCATAATCCAGCAGCTAAAACCGCCCGTATTTTCATTGAATAAACTCCCCTTGCTAGCGTCTCGCAGCGGAAGCTAGCACACTTATACTTCACTGCAAGCAAAAAAAGCGGTTTACCTCCTTGCCGAAGAAACACCCCTCGTCGCGAAAAAGTTGGGGCGGGTTCAAGCGAATACGTCCGTCGCCGCACACGCGCCAGCTAGTCTAGTGTCCGCTTGGTGCATGCATTCTCCTCGGACCGGTCATTCCGCAATCGGCCCCGCAGTTGCCAATCGACAATGCGCCCTGTATCGGTCGTTCGACGTCACTCACCAATTCGCCAAAAAGCAGACGTAGTATGGCTTTCACTAGACGGCCAAGATGGCGGACCACTGTGACTGTACTGGCTTAGGCGTCAAAATAGAATAACAGCCGTTCGTAGCGTGGGCGCTACCTCGGCTCTGGAAGGCGGCACGATGGTGTCCCACGACGTTCTCCAATCGCATTGACCAAGGCGATTGGAGAACGTTCAGGGACGTCACCGCCAGCACGCTGGGCTCCGACAAAACAAAATAGATCATTGGGAAGTAAGCCGCAGTCTCGCGATGATCTCATCGCGAGACAATTGGTTCATCCAGTCGCTCAGCTGCCGCTACTCATCAGGCGGCGAGAATAGTCGTTACCTTGCCTGCGAGAGCGCCTTCTCAAAGCTCAAGGCACTGCTGCGCACAAGGGCCGAGACGACCATCGCCGCCCTCTGGGATGCCGTGGGCGCCATCCTCCACCGCTTCACACCGGCCAATGCGCCAACTAATTCAAGGGCAGCCGGATATGAACCAGATTAAACAGGACGCGCTCTAGTTGTGGAGCCTCAACAGGTTGTCCCCGGTTTGTCCGAGGCGACTGATTGGTGTTTTGGACTTTAGGCTGCCGTGGGGGCGATGCCAATTGTATCGATGCAGCCAGACAGGCAGTTCGGCGGCGCGGTGTTGCGAGGTCGGATAGGCCACGGCGTAGGCCCATTCGCGCAGGGCAGTCTGGATGAAGCGCTCGGCCTTGCCGTTGGTCTTGGGCGTGTATGGTCTTGTCCTGACATGCCTGAGCCCGAGCTTGCGGCAGGCCCTGGCAAAGGCCTTCGAGCGGTAGCATGAGCCGTTGTCGGTCATGACGCGGGTGACGGTGACGCCGAGGCTGGCGTAGTAGGCCACGGCCGCGCCGAGGAAGGCGACGGCGCTTTCCTTGCGCTCGTCGGGCAAGATCTGGCTGAAGGCGATGCGCGAGGCGTCGTCGATCGAGACATGCACGAACTCCCAGCCCACGCCGCGACTGTTGGACTGTCCGGTGCGATCGCCCGTGATGCGGTGGCCAACCCGTTCAAATCGCCCGAGCTTCTTGATGTCGATGTGGATCATATCGCCGGGATGGTCGCGCTCGTAGCGCCTGA
>Ga0209906_100502_pt1 | contig 13706 bp, 16 predicted proteins | sample FECB24metaG_FD_188303 | JGI IMG/M metagenome (GOLD analysis project Ga0209906, IMG submission 188303) | Cyanobacterial communities from the Joint Genome Institute, California, USA from Joint Genome Institute, California, USA - FECB-24 metaG... ... | reverse complement strand
ACGGCAGCGTCCAGCCCAGCAGGTGGCAGCACGGCAGCGTCCAGCCCAGCAGGTGGCAGCACGGCAGCGTCCGGCCCAGCAGGTGGCAGGCGGCACGGCAGGCGGCACGGCAGGCGGCACGGCAGGCGGCACGGCAGCACGGCAGCGTCCAGGCCGGCAGGTGGCAGCACGGCAGCGTCCAGGCCGGCAGGTGGCAGCACGGCAGCGTCCAGGCCGGCAGGTGGCAGGCGGCAGCGTCCAGCCCAGCAGGTGGCAGGCGGCAGCACAAACGCAAAAGGCCGCCTAAGCGGCGGCCTTCATAACGGATCGAGGAGAGGGGTTAGAACATAGCGCTCAGTCCGACGAATCCATAAAGCCCTATGGCCAGGATCAATGGCCAGCGCCACCAGGGCGACGGCTTGGCGACCACTGGCACATAGTCGGGCTCAACGTCGTCAAGGTGATGCCGCACGGCCGGCAGTGGCGTCAATCCGACCGAATGCAGCGGCACGACTCCACGATCGATCCGGACGCGCCGCGCTGGCAATGGTCGACCGGCCGCGTCCGGAACGGAAACCAGAGCTTCGCCTGTCCCTAATCCTAAAACGTCCGCCATGGTGACATTGCCCGGCATGGTCTCAGCGGCGCCGCGAATCTCTTTTCGTTGGCGTTCCGTCGCGCCGCGCAATGCGTGCTGGATCCGCGTTGCCAGTTGCCCGGCTATGGCGTCGGGAAGATCCAGCGGCGATTGCGTGACGTAGATCAGGCCGACTCCCTTCGATCGAATGAGGCGAGTCACTTGCTCGAGCCTTGCGACGATATCAGGAGTCGCGCCGTCGAAAAGCAAATGCGCTTCATCGATCATGACAATCAGGCCAGGCGCGGCGACGTCGCCGAGTTCACCTAGGCCGCGGTAAAGCGAGTCGAGCTTGTGCGCGACGAATGCGCCATACAGGCCGGGCACGGCCGCCAGGTCGCTGCAGGCGAAGATATTGATTCCGGACGCGTTGCGGATGTCGAATGTAACGGCCGTGAAAGCCCACGGCGCGGCACGCTCGAGGCGCAACAATGCTCGTTGGACGGCCGAGACTGATAGCGGCGACATAAGCCCATAGTCCGCGCTCAGGTCATAGCGCATGGCGTCGTTAAGCAGGCGCCGCAGGTCTGCCAAACTGGCAACGGCGCGGCCGCAATCGTCTGCCCATGCCATGGCGATTTGGAGCGCGCCGGCCTGGGCAGGCGATAGGTCTAGCGCACGGCTGATAAAGTCCGCGCCCATGGCGTCAATCCGCATGGCCGGGCGATGGAGTCGGCCTAGCGACTCAAGGTCAGACTTGGCGTCAAAGATGACAACTGGACACGGCACGCGCTCGGCAATGGCGCCGAGCGTCGTCGTCTTGCCCGTGCCCGTGGCGCCGAATATGCCGACGTGACGCGACAGGTAACGGTACGGAATGGTGACGCCGGATCCCACCTGGAGGAATGTCATTTGGTCAACTCGCGTAGCGTAAAGCCGTTTGCCGTTGCCCATTCGATCGCCGACTCGCGCGACTGAAAACCGTGGCGCATCTGGTTAAAACCTTTGGCGCCGTCGGGAATGATCCACCATGTTTTCCCCTTGTGAAGTGTGGCGTTCATGATCCCATCTCCTCAAATTTGACTCGCGTAACCGCGGCTTTTAGACGTGCTCGCGCGCTGTTGAGAACGTGCCAGGCGTGCCCGGTGAAGCCTGAATTGACGTATTGCGCCATGGCCGCGTCGATAGCGTCGGCGGCCTGCAAAAGCTCTTCTGTCGATGTCATGATGCGGACTCCATCACGTCAACGCCAAGCGTCATTTTCACATATTTTGCATCGCCAAAATGCGTAGCGACGCAACCATTCGCCTTTGCCGCTTCAGTTGCTATCGACGCGCAATATCCTTCAGAGTTGCGGTAGATATCCCAGTTGCCATGGTGGGAGACGAAAAAGGGATAGTTCGCGATTGTGTAATGGTTCACGATCTCACCTCCTCATAATCGCGGCCGGACGACAGTATGTCGGCGCCGTCGTGAATCTGGACCGAGCCGAATGAGGATTGGCTGAATCGTTCTGACTTGATCGATTTGGCGCACTTGGCGAGTGTTCGCGACAATTCCAGCGCGGCCTTTGACGTCAAATATGCCGTGGAACCGTCGGCGACGGAAACCGCCACCAGGTCGCGGAAACGATGGACTCGGGCTGCTGATTTAAGATTAATCATGATTTCATCTCCTCAGTTGAACGATGCAGCAAGTCAAATTTCGCCGAGCAATGACGCGCCGAGTCCGGCTCTTAATTTGGTCGCGATATCCAGACACGCGCGATAGACGGACTCGGCCGCGCGGGAATCTTCGTCATAGCCAAGTTCGCTTGCCCAATTTTCGAATCCGCCGTAGTCGAGCACGTCCGAGTCGCGCGTCAGCGATTGCAGGACGTCACCAATTGACGGCGCGGGAATTGCCAGATTGCCATTTGCCTCGCGGCCGGTTTCAATCTCTCTAGAAATGGCATTGTTGCGCGACCATTTGTCGGGCTTTCCGTCCGAAAACTTGTAACCGGTCGCATCGTATGCCGGCGCATGCGCCTCGCCTTGCGCATAATCCGTTGTCAGCACGTCGCGACTGCGGCTCGATCAGCGTCTACCTGCCAAACGAGACCGGCGACCAGAAGACCGCAATCAAGGCGGCTCTGAAGGCTGCGGTCGGCTGACGATTTCGGGGCAGATCCTTTGAACGCCGGATCGGTTAAAAGACGCGGCTTAGCAGCGCGCCCCTCTTCTCATTACAGCACGTCGCTGAGATCGCCATCCTGCTTTAGCAGGTAGTCGCTATACCAGGTCATCATTCTGATCCGCTCATCAAGATAGAGCGCCGCATTGTAGGCGCTGCGCACCTCGTTCTTCGGCGTGTGCGCAAGCTGTCGTTCAATCACATCAGGGTGCCACAACCGGCTCTCATTCAAAATCGTCGACGCCGTCGACCTAAATCCGTGGATCGTGGCCCGGCTCGCATAGCCCATCCGATAGAGGGCAAACAGCATCGTGTTCTCTGATATCGGCTTCGCGAGTTCGATGTTCGGCACCACCAATTCACTGCCGCGGGCTTCCTGCCGCAGTTGCGCGACCAGAGCCTGGACGTGAGTGCTAAGCGGCACGATGTGCTCCTTCCGAATCTTCATCCGTTCGGCCGGAATGCGCCAGATCGCCCCGCCGAACTCCGACCACTTGGCGAAGCGAATCTCCCCTGTCCGGACGAACGTGTGGACCACGAACTCGATCGCCAGCCGCGTCTGCTTCTCGCCATCGTAGGCTCGCAACCTCTTGAAAAATTCAGGCAGATCGGGCTCGCGCAATGCCGGCATATGAACGGGCCTTGGCGCCGCTTGCATCGCATCGCGTATCGGTGACGCTGGATCGTCGGCCCTATGCCCCAGTGCAACCGTGTATCGGAACACACGGCTGACGACTTGGCGGACACGCTTCGCCACGTCTAGTGCTCCACGATCCTCGATCTTGCGGAGCATTTCGAGAACCTCGAGCGGCGTGATCGCGTCGACGGCTTTGTCTCCGAACGCCGGCAGCACATCATCAGCGAACCTTGACCAGACCCGCTCCGCGTAGGCGGGAACCCACCTGGTGCGGCGGTTGCCGAACCATTCCCGAGCCATCTTCTCGAACGTGACGATATTGGCCTCCGGTTTCTTCCCAGACGGATCCAACCCTCGTGCAAGCGAGTCCTTGGCCGCGTCACGCGCGGCGCGCGCGGATGCCAGTCCGGTCTTCGGATAGACGCCAATCGACAGCGTCTTCTGCCGCCCGTGGAAGCGGTAGTTCATGCGCCACAGTTTCGATCCGGTGGGCTTGACCAGCAGATACAGGGCGTCCGAATCTGACAGTTTGTAGTCGCGCGCCTTCGGCTTCGCGGCGCGGCAGACGAGATCACTTAACGGCATTGGCGTCCCCTGGGATCGTGATCAATACCATCACAGATACCATCGGAGATGTCGAGACGGTGTGAGGCGCTATGAGACGAACCGAGGCATATGATATTGTATTTTATAGTGAAATTGCTTCCATTGAAACTCTTATAAACGCTTTGAGACGCATTTCGGTAGCACTCCTCGCTACCAAAACTTCCTTTTTTCAAACAACCAGATGCGGTGACCGCGAGTGCCTTTGCATCCCGCGTTGGGGATTGCCCGCGCCAGCCTCTGGCATTGCCGCCGCCGTTCGTGGTCAGATGCCGGCGGGAGACCCACATGACCAATCCATTGTACGACGCGCTGCTGGCGCCGCACCGCGGCAACGCAAAGACCTTTCTCGAACTGCAGGACGGCGCAGCGGTCAGCTTCTCCGGTTTTGCCGACATGGCAGCGCGGATCGCGACGGTTCTGGTGGCCAATGGCGTAAAGCCGGGCGATCGCGTGGCGGTGCAGGCGCCGAAGACGCCGGAGACGCTGGCGGTCTATCTCGCCTGCCAACAGGCCGGCGCGGTGTTCCTGCCGCTGAACACCGCCTATACGCCGGCCGAGATCGAGTTCTTCCTGACCGACGCCGCCCCGCGCCTGTTTGTCTGCGACGATGCCGCGGCGGGCTCCTATGGGGCGCTGGTGGAGAAGCTCGGGATCGGATTGCTGACGATTTCAGCCGATCGCGGCGGCAGTTTGCCGAAGGCAGCGGCGCAGGCCGAACCTCTGGCAGGCGCAGTAGAGCGTGGGCCGGACGATCTGGCCGCGATCCTCTACACCTCGGGCACTACCGGCCGCTCCAAGGGCGCGATGCTGTCGCACGGCAATTTGCTGTCGAACACGCTGGCGCTGGTCGACATCTGGCGCTTCACCGGCGACGACATGCTGGTGCACGCGCTGCCGATCTACCACACGCACGGCCTTTTCGTGGCCTGCAACATCATGCTGAAAGTCGGCGGCACGATGATCTTCCACGCGGCGTTCAACGGCGACGCCGTGCTGGACGCGATCCCGCGCGCGACAGCGCTGATGGGCGTGCCGACGTTCTACACCCGCCTCCTGGGCTCCCCCCGCCTGACGAGGGACCATGTCGCGAAGATGCGGCTGTTCATTTCCGGCAGCGCGCCGCTGTTGGCCGAGACGCATGTCGAGTTCGAGCAGAAGACCGGCCACCGCATTCTCGAGCGCTACGGCATGACCGAGACGTCGATGACGACGTCGAACCCCTATGACGGCGAGCGGCGGGCCGGCACGGTCGGGTTCCCACTGCCCGATATCAGCGTCCGCGTCGCCGATCCGGACGGCAAGATTTTGCCGCAGGGCGAGATCGGCATCCTCGAGGTAAAGGGTCCGAACGTCTTCAAGGGCTACTGGAACCTGCCCGAGAAGACCGCCGCCGAGTTCCGGCCCGGCAACTGGTTCATCACCGGCGACATGTCGATGATCGACGGCGACGGCTATGTCCACATCGTCGGGCGGCAGAAGGACCTGATCATCGCCGGGGGACTGAACATCTATCCGAAGGAGATCGAGGAGGTGATCGACGCGATCGAGGGTGTCGTCGAAACCGCCGTGGTCGGCGTGCCGCATCCGGACATGGGCGAGGCAGCCGTCGCCGTGATCGTCGCGAAGCCCGGCCTCGACCTGGAGGTGGTCAAGGCGACCGTCGCCGAGAAGCTCGCCCGTTTCAAGCATCCGCGCCGCTACGAGATTGTCGCCGAACTGCCACGCAACACGATGGGAAAAGTCCAGAAATCGCAGTTGCGCGATCGCTACGGCGACAGTTTCTCGAAGGGCTGAGCCACAGTCCGGCATGGACCAACGGATGCGTCAAGGAGACGGCTTGCGGTGATCGCCCCGGCCGTGGTCACGTGGGCGCGAGAACAACGGTGCCAGCAACATGCGTGCAGCCAGCGGCGATTTTCCCGATTTCGGCCTGACCGAGGCAGAGCGCCGCGAGGCGGTGCTGGGGCATTATTACGAGTCTCCAGGCATGGACGGCGCGCGCGGCGAGATCTGGTGCTACACCGGCCATTATGCCTACGCGGCGGGCGACGAGGTCGACCTGCATGTGAGCTCGACCGCATCGATGGTCCGGATGGACATCGTCCGCGACGGCGGCGTCGAAACGCACATGCTGACCCGCGAGGGGATTGCTGCGCGCTGGCAGGAGACGCCGGACCAGTGCTCGGTCGAAGGCTGCGGCTGGGACACGACCTGTTCGTTTGCGGTTCCGCAGGACTGGCCGTCTGGCGCCTATCGCCTGACGCTGACGGCTGAGGGCAATGATGGCCAGCCGATCACTTGCCACCATCTGTTCATTGTCAAACCGAAACCCGGCAGGAAGCCCGGCCGCCTGCTGCAGGTGGCCGCGACGGGCACCTGGCACGCCTACAACACCTGGGGCGGGTCGAACCATTACCAGGGCATAACCGGGCCGAATAGGGACCAGTTTGCCACAACCGTCAGCAACCAGCGGCCCTGGTGCCGCGGCTTCGTCGTGCTGCCGCCGGATGCGCCGCGCGTGCCGCTCGACTTCACCACGCCGATCGCCACGGTGCCGCGCTATCCGCACATGGAATGGGCCTATGCGACCGGGCACTCGAAGAAATACGCCTCGTCCGGCTGGGCGAGCTATGACAGCCACTTCTTCCGTTGGGCCGAGCGCGCAGGCTACGCTGTCGACCTGATCGGCCAGCACGAGTTGCAATATGAGCCCGAAATCCTCGATGGCTACGACTGCGCCGTGTTCATCGGCCATTGCGAATACTGGACCTGGGAAATGCGCGACGTGGTCGACGCCTGGATCGATCGCGGCGGTGGTGCGGCCCGCTTTGCCGGCAATTTCATGTGGCAGACCCGGTTCGAGGACGAGGGCCGCAAACAGGTCTGCTACAAATACAAGGCGCGCGCTGAGGATCCCGCCTACCTGCCCGGCGGCGACATTTCCCGTGCAACCAACTCCTGGGAAGCGCCCGAAATCGGGCGACCGGGCGTCACCACTTTCGGGCTGAATGCCGTCAAGGGCATCTATGCGGGCTGGGGCGGCTGCGCGCCGCGCGGCGTGCGCGGCTTCCCGGTCTACAGGCCGGAACACTGGGCCTTCAAGGGCACCGGAATCTATTATGGCGACCTGTTGGGCGTCGAAGGCCGCGTCTATGGCTATGAGGTCGACGGGCTGGATCATGAGATCCGCGGCGGCCTGCCCTACCCCACCGCCGACAGCGGTGCGCCGGAAGGCCTCTCCATCCTCGCAGTGGGCATGGCGAGCCAGGTCGAGGAAAGCGCTGACCTGCCGGCCAGCACCCGCTTCCTCTCCGACGAGGACGGCCGCTTCTCCGCCGAAGTCCTGTATGGCAGTGGCAGCGACGAGAACCTCGACAAGGTCAAGCGCTCGAACGGCATGATCGTCAATTTCCTCAAGGGCAAGGGCGAGGTCTTCCACGCCGGCTCGTGCGAATGGGTGGCCGGCCTGTTGCGCAAGGACGCGATGGTCGAGAAAGTGACGGCGAACGTCTTGGACCGATATTTGGGGAAGCAGTGAAATCATGAGCCAGGCATCAGCGGGCGGCGTTAATCGCGCCCCCTCTCATCTCTTCTACGTCACGCGCCTGCGCCGGCCGCTGGTCGACCGCGCGGAGGGCATCTACCTCTGGACGCAGGACGGCCGCCGCTTCATCGACGGCTCCTCCGGCCCGGTCGCAGTGAACCTCGGCTATTCCAACCGGCATGTGCTGGACGCGATGAAGGCGCAGATGGAAAAGACCACCTTCGCCTACCGCCTGCATTTTGAGAACGACGCGGCGGAGGATCTGGCGCGGGATATCGCCGGCCGGATGCCGAACGGGCTGGATAAGATCTTCTTCGTCTCGGGCGGTTCCGAAGCCGTCGAATCCTGCATCAAGCTGGCGCGGCAATGGGCGGTCGCCACCGGCCAGCCCAACCGCTGGAAGGTGATCGGCCGCATGCCTTCCTACCATGGCGGCACGCTGGGCGCGCTGACTGTGACGCATGACGGACAACTGACCGGTCCGTTCGAGGCGCAGATGAAGGAGATGCCAGCGATCCCTGCGCCCACGGCGTACCGCGACCGCGACAACCTCACGCTCGAGCAGCGCGGCGTGAAATATGCCGACATGCTGGAGGAGAAGATCCTGGCCGAGGGTCCGGAAAGCGTGGTGGCGTTCATCATGGAGCCGATCGGCGGCGCGGCCACAAACGCGCTTGTCGCGCCCGACAGCTACTATCCGCGCATCCGGGAGATCTGCGACCGCTACGGCATCCTGCTGATCCACGACGAGGTGATGAGCGGCGTCGCGCGCACCGGGCGTTTTCTCGGCGGCGATCACTGGAACTGCACCCCCGATATCGTCTCGCTGTCGAAGGGCATCGGCTCGGGCTACGTGCCGCTCGGCGCCATGTGCGCGCCGGAGCGCATCGTCAGGCCCGTGCTCGACATGGGCGGCTTCGCGCATGGCCACACCTATGCCGGCAATCCGCTGGCCTGCGCGGCGGGTCTGGCGGTGATGCAGGAAGTCGACCGGCTGGGGCTGATCGACAACGCCGCCGCGCGCGGCGAGGACCTGATCGCCGGCCTCAATTCGCTCGCCGACCGCTTCCCCTTCATTGGCGACGTGCGCGGCAAGGGCCTGATGACGGCGATCGAGTTCGTCGCCGATAAGACGACGATGACGAACCTGCCGCTGGAGATAAACATCGGCCAGCGCGTGCTGGACCTATGCTACGACCGCGGCCTGATCGTCTACTTCCGCCGGGTAAAAGGCGGCGTGCAGGGCGACTGCGTCATGATCGCCCCGCCGCTGATCGTCACCCGCGAGGAGATCGGCGAGATCGTCTCGATCCTGGGCGACGCGATTGCGCAAGCGGCGCGCGAGTTCGGGCTGCCGGTGAACGGGTGAGGATGGTCTTGCGCCGACAGGATACCCCCACCCATTACCCCTGCCCACAAGGGGGAGGGAGACGGCAGCCGCGCGTCTCGCCTTGGAAACCTGTCATCAAGCTCGGCAGTTGGTTGTCCCCCTCCCCCTTGTGGGGAGGGGTTAGGGGTGGGGGTGCTTCGCGCACCGGTATCGCATGACCCCGCTTATCCGCGACGCGACGCCCGCCGACGCCGAGGCGATCCATCGCGCCATCCTCGCTATGGGCGAACTGCTAGGGACCGCCCACAAGATCACCAGCACGTCGGAGATCCTCGCCAGCGAGGGCCTTGCCCCGGGCCGCGCCTTCGAAGGGCTGGTTGCGGAGGTCGACGGTGTATTCGCCGGCATGTGTCTCTATCTGCCGGTGTTCTCGACGTGGCTCGGCAGGCCGGGGGTCTATGTGCAGGACCTTTTTGTCGACGAGAAGCATCGCGGCCTGAAGATCGGCGAGGCGCTGATCCGGCGCGTGGCGCGGATCGGACGCGACCGGGGCGCAAACCATCTGCGGCTCGCGGTCGATCTCGACAACACGAGAGCGCAGACGTTCTACGAACGTCTCGGCGTGACTCACCACGCCGACGACCGCATTCATACCGCCTATGGCGAGGCGTTCGACAGACTGATCGAAGGGGACGGGGAATGAAGACCTTCTACGCGAGCGAACAGAAGAAGCACGATCCAAAGGCTTTCCTCTCGTCCGGCGCGCCGCAGCCAAACCCGGAACAGCCCGAGCGTGTCGAGCGGCTGCTCGCAGGCGCAAAGGCCGCCGGCTGCGAGATCGTCCGTCCGAAAGATCATGGCCTCGGTCCGATCGCGGCCGTGCACACGCCTGAATATCTCGAATTTCTCGCCAACATCTATCCGCGCTGGCGGCGCATCGAAGGCGCGTCGGACGAGGTGATTCCCAACATCCACCCGATTTCGCGCGACGGCTCCTATCCGGCCTCGGCGGTCGGCCAGGCCGGCTACCACATGGCCGACACCGCCTGCCCGATCTCGGCCGAAACCTGGGAGAGCGCACAGTGGAGCGCCTGGAGCGCGGTCGAAGCGGCCGAGGCTGTAATGGCGGGTCAGCCCGCCGCTTACGCGCTCTGCCGCCCACCTGGCCACCATGCCTTCGCTGATGTCGCAGGCGGCTTCTGCTTCATCAACAATTCGGCCGTCGCCGCGCAGCACCTGCGCAAGTCCGCCGCCCGCGTGGCGATCCTCGACGTCGACCTGCACCACGGCAACGGCACACAAGGCATCTTCTACAACCGCGCCGACGTGCTGACCGTCTCGCTCCATGCCGATCCGGTGCGATTCTACCCGTTTTTCTGGGGCCATTCAGACGAGCGCGGCCAAGGCGCCGGCCTCGGCTACAACCTTAACCTGCCTTTGCCCCGAAAGACGGCCGACGCTGGCTTCCTCGAAGCCCTCGACGCCGGCCTGAAACGCATCCGGTCCTTTGCGCCGGATGCGATCGTCGTCGCGCTTGGCCTCGACGCCTTCGAGGGCGACCCCTTCGGCGGCCTGTCGGTCTCGACGCCCGGCTTTGCGCGTATCGCGGAGAAGATCGCGGCGCTGAACCTGCCCACCGTCATCGTGCAGGAAGGCGGGTATCTCTGCGATGAACTGGGGGAGAACCTGACGTCGTTCCTTGGCGGCTTCGCGGCGAGCTAGCCTGGCTCCAAAGGTGGAACGATGCTGCACGCAGCCTCTTGTGCGCACTTCGTGTTTTGCAACCGTAAGCGTTGCTACCGGCGGGTGAGTCCGGCGATCGGCCGGTTCTCCCGAACGGCGGTGAGAAAGCGACGGGCGACTTTTTCTAGAAATCGCGCACTGAAGGACCCTACAGGCGTGAGGCTCTCGAAGTCGTAGAGTTCGTCCGGCCGAACTTTATTGTAGTCGTCGAGAATGAGGTGGCTGGCCTTGTCGCTGCTGAGGCCGATCCTCCGCTGCTCGGTCTCCGAAACGAGTTCGTAAAGCCGTGCACCTCCGTGTTCGGTAGGCATCGGGACGCGACTGGAAATCGGGAAGAGATAGATCCAGCCATTGACCTCCATCATGAGGCAGACCCGACGGATCTTGCGGCCGCTTTCCTCCCCGCGAGCCGCCTCGTGCCCCCAGAGGTAGTTGTAGCGATAGACTTCGCCTCGCTTCATGGAGCGGCTTTAGCGTCGTCGAGGATTTGCTGGAACCCAATGGTCAGGTTCTCGATATCGTCGTCGGGCGCATCGCCCAATGTGAAGGCCGTCCGCTCCCTCTGACCCGCCGCGATCCGTTCCAGGCGCTCGTACTCCTCCATCGGCATCATCATGACCTTGCGCTTACCCCGCTTCGCCAGCGAGACCTTTCCGGCCATGGCCGCGTCCAGAACATCGCCCGAACGCCGGCTCAGATCCGAGAATGTGAATTCCTTCATGACAGGCTCCAATCTGTATCTTGCGCATCATACAGAAGATCTGGATTTCTGAAAAGGAGCCCATGCCGCAAATGAAGAGGGCGGCTTGCGCCGCCCTTCCCCAAGTTTCACGCAGCCGGTCTGCGCCTTACTTCTGCCAGCTCTTCACCAGTTCGTCGTAGTTGACGGTGATCGGCTTTTCCTTTTCGTCGGCGATCTTGAGCTGCGGCGCGAGGTTGCCCTTGGCGACGGCATCCGCGTTCCACTCCTCAAGCGTCTTCACCTCGGCCATCTTCGGCCCGATGTCGCCCTGCACGCCAGCACGCTCTAGGCGTTCCATCACCTTTTCCTGCTCCTCGCACAGCGAGTCCATCGCCGCCTGCGCGGTCTTGGCGCCCGACGATGCGTCGCCGATCGCCTGCCACCAGAGCTGTGCCAGCTTCGGATAGTCCGGCACGTTCGTTCCGGTCGGCGACCACTGCACGCGGGCCGGCGAACGGTAGAATTCGATCAGGCCGCCGAGCTTCGGCGCGCGATCTGTGAAGGACTTGTGCTGCACGGTCGACTCGCGGATGAGCGTCAGGCCGACATGGCTCTTCTTCACGTCCACGGTCTTCGAGGTGACGAACTGCGCATAGAGCCAGGCGGCCTTGGCGCGGTCGTCCGGGGTGGACTTCAGCAGCGTCCAAGAGCCCACGTCCTGGTAGCCGAGCTTCATGCCGTCCTTCCAGTAGACGCCATGCGGCGACGGCGCGAAACGCCATTTCGGCGTGCCGTCCGCGTTCACCACCGGCAGGCCGTCCTTGACCAGGTCGGCGGTGAAGGCCGTGTACATGAACATCTGCTGCGCGATCTCGCCCTGCGACGGGACCGGGCCGGATTCGCCGAAGGTCATACCCTGGGCGGCGGCCGGTGCGTAGGCCTTCAGCCATGCGAGATACTTCTCGATGGCGTAGACCGAGGCCGGGCCGTTGGTGTCGCCGCCACGTGCGACGCACGAGCCGACGGGACGCGAGTTCTCGTCAACCTTGATGCCCCATTCGTCGACCGGCAGGCCGTTCGGCAGGCCCTTGTCGCCGTTGCCGGCCATCGACAACCAGGCGTCAGTGAAGCGCCAGCCGAGCGACGGGTCCTTCTTGCCGTAGTCCATGTGGCCATAGACCTTCTTCCCCTCGATCTCGCGACCGGTAAAGAATTCGGCGATGTCCTCGTAGGCCGACCAGTTGACCGGCACGCCGAGGTCGTAGCCGTATTTGGCCTTGAAATCGGTCTTGTTCTTCTCGTCGTTGAACCAGTCATAGCGGAACCAGTAGAGGTTCGCGAACTGCTGGTCGGGCAGCTGGTAGAGCTTTCCGTCCGGCGCGGTGGTGAACTTCAGGCCGATGAAGTCGTTGAGGTCCAGGTTGGGGTTGGTGACGTCCTTGCCCTCGTTGGCCATCCAGTCGGTCAGGCTGCGCGCCTGCTGGTAGCGCCAGTGGGTGCCGATCAGGTCGGAATCGTTGACATAGGCGTCATAGACGTTTTCGCCCGACTGCATCTGCGTCTGCAGCTTTTCGACGACGTCGCCCTCGCCGATCAGGTCATGCGTGATCTTGATGCCGGTGATGGCCGTGAAGGCCGCTGCCAGCGTCTTGGACTCGTATTCATGAGTGGTGATCGTTTCCGACACGACCTTGATGTCCATGCCGGCGAAAGGCTTCGCCGCATCGATGAACCACTGCATTTCGGCTTCCTGCGCCGCGCGGTCCAAGGTCGACATGTCCTTGATTTCCGCGTCAAGGAACGCCTTCGCCTCGTCCATCCCTGCAAAGGCGCTGTGCGCGCCGAAGAGCAGTGCAATCGCACTGGTTGATGCTAGTATTTGCCGTCGCATTGTATTCCTCCCAAAGGTTTTTCAGTTGCGATCTGGAGCGGTGGCCGGCACGCCGCCGCTCCAACAGTTTCTCGACCTATACGTAGCGAAATACGCCAACGGCGTAGACCACGCAGAGAGCAAGAGCCCACCACAGGTTGGGCCCGATCAGGCCCAGCCAAGCGAGATGGATAAAGCCGCTGCCAAGCAGCGAGATGAACAGACGGTCGCCGCGCGTCGTCTCGAAGCGCAGCACCCCGATGCGTGGATTGCCGCCGGGCGAGGCGTATTCCCACACCGCCATCAGCGCGAGCAGCGTGACGATGGTCAGGAAGAACATGGCGCTCGGAAACGACCATGCCATCCAGCCGCCCGGGATCAACGGCGCAAACCAGTCGCGCGCGCCGTCCTTCACGGGCAGCAGAGATATCAGCAGCCCGATCGCGATGGCGTAGGCGACGAGAACGATGGCGAGTGGGATCTGCCAGCGGCGGGTCTCGGTCATGATGCTTCTCCGCACATCTCTGTCGCGCCCCCTCCACCACTTCGTGGTCCCCCTCCCCCGT
>Ga0209906_100500_pt1 | contig 13752 bp, 10 predicted proteins | sample FECB24metaG_FD_188303 | JGI IMG/M metagenome (GOLD analysis project Ga0209906, IMG submission 188303) | Cyanobacterial communities from the Joint Genome Institute, California, USA from Joint Genome Institute, California, USA - FECB-24 metaG... ... | reverse complement strand
GCCCCCTCCCCCCGCCTCCGCTGCGCTCGGCGGACCCCTCCCCGAGGGGAGAGGAAGTTGCGAACGTCAACGCTCGGTCTCTTCTCCCCAGCGGGGAGAAGGTGGCCGTGAAGCGGCCGGATGAGGGGGGCGACCGGCATCATGGCAAACCCCGTCAACATTCCATCACCCTCACCTCCCCCACCGACTTCGCCGGCTGGCGAGACGCGGCTCGGGCGCTGGTTCTGAACCAGACGCCTCCCGACGCCATCCTCTGGTCCGTCGCAGGGATCACCAGCGCCTCCGACCTCTTTGCTGCGCCTGCGACCACCTCCCTTCCCGCTATCCCGCCAAACGCCGAACTGCGGGTGCCAAAGCGCTTCATCGAGCTCACTGAGGCCGTCATCTGCCATTCCGATCCTGCCCGCTTCGGCTTGCTCTACCGTATCCTCTGGCGTCTCCGGCGCGATCCGCATCTGCTGTCGGTCGCCACGGATGCCGATGTCCGCAAACTCGAGGAGATGGAAAAGTCCGTCCGCCGAGACATCCACAAGATGCGCGCCTTCGTTCGTTTCCGGCGCATCGGCGAGGGCGACGCCGAGCATTACGTCGCCTGGTTCGAGCCGGAGCATTTCATCGTCGAGCGCAACGCGCCCTTCTTCGTCCGCCGCTTCACCGGCATGCGCTGGACGATTCTGACGCCCCATGCCTCGGCCGACTGGGACGGGACGCGCCTTGTCGTCGGCCCGGGCGCGACCAAGGCGGACGCACCGTCGGAGGACGCCGAGGAGGGCCTGTGGAAGGTCTATTTCTCGTCGATCTTCAATCCCGCCCGGCTGAAAGTGAAGGCGATGACGGCCGAGATGCCGAAGAAATATTGGCGCAACCTGCCCGAAGCCTCGCTCATTCCCGACCTGATCGCCGGCGCGGACAACGCTGCCCGCGAGATGATCGAGAAGATGCCGACCTTGCCCGCGCCGTATCACGTCAAGGTCCAGGAGAAACACTGGCGCAACCGCGACGTCGAGGATGCCGGCGACGGTGGTGAGGCAACGACAATCTCCGCCTTGAGCACCGCGGCCGAGGGCTGCCGCCGCTGCCCGCTCTGGCGCGACGCGACGCAGACGGTGTTCGGCGAAGGGCCGGACAACGCGCGCATCGTCTTCGTCGGCGAGCAACCCGGCGATCAAGAGGACATCGCCGGCAAGCCTTTCGTCGGCCCGGCAGGCAAACTGTTCGACGCGGTGATCGAGGAGGCCGGCATCGACCGGCTGAAAATATATGTCACCAACGCGGTGAAGCACTTCAAGTTCGAGCCGCGCGGCAAACGCCGCATCCACTCCAAGCCAAACGCCGGCGAGATCCAGGCCTGCCTTTGGTGGATCGACCACGAACTCAGGCTGATCAAGCCCGACTTGGTCGTGGCGCTGGGGGCCACCGCAGCGATGTCATTGCTCGGCAAGGCGATCCCGATCACGAAAATGCGCGGCCAGACAATTACCCGCGACGATGGCCTGCGCGTGTTCCTCACCGTCCACCCTTCCTATCTGCTGCGGATTCCTGATCAACAGGCCAAAGCGGAGGAAAGGGAGCGGTTCGCCGACGACATGCGGGCTGTGAAGACGTTGATGGGATAGTCTACCGGACGACAATAATCCGGAGATCATTCACGTTCGTCCCCGTCGGCCCCGGTTCAAACAGCTCGCCCAGCGAATCGAACGCGCCCCATGAATCATTGGCGTTGAGCATAGTTTTGCCGTCCAGGTCCACCGCCCGCAGCCGCGCCGCCGTGGTTCCATCGGCAAACGCGCCGGCATTCTCTTCCGAGCCATCAATCCCGTCTGTATCCGCCGCGAACGCGCTGACGCCTTCCAACCCTTCGATCCCGATCGCCAGCGACAGCAGGAACTCGCCATTGCGCCCGCCCCGTCCGCCGCTGCCGCGCAAGGTCACGGTCGTCTCGCCGCCGGACAGGATCGCGACAGGTTTCTTGAACGGCCGGTCCTTGGTGGCCACCTCGCGGGCGATTGCAGCGTGAACCTTCGCCACTTCGCGCGCCTCGCCCTCGATCGCGTCGGACAGGATGACCGCCGCCAGCCCGGCCCCCCGGGCCACCTCGGCCGCCGCCTCGAGCGACTTCGCGGCCGAGGCGATGATGCGCACCTCGTTGCCGGCGAAGCGGTGGTTGTCCGGCTGCGGCGCATCGGCCGCGTGCGAATGCAGGTGGCGGATCACGGAACCCGGCAGGTCCAGCCGATAGGCCTCGACCAGAGCCAGCGCATCCTGGCGCGTCGAGGCGTCGGGCACGGTTGGTCCCGACGAGACGAGCGCGGGCTGGTCACCCGGAATGTCGGAGACGATCAGCGACACGACCCGCGCCGGATAGGCCGCCGCCGCAAGCCGTCCGCCCTTGATGGCGGAAACATGCTTGCGCACCGTGTTCATCGCCGAGATCGGCGCACCGGAGGCGAGCAGCGCGCGGTTGACCGCGATTTCGTCTTCCAGAGACAGGCCTTCCGCCGGGGCCGGCAGCAGGGCCGAGCCGCCACCGGAGATCAGCGCCACGACGAGGTCGTTTTCACTCAGCCCCTGCACCATGCCGAACAGCCGCCGCGCGCCCTCCTGCCCTGCCGAGTCGGGCACCGGATGCGCGGCCTCGATCACCTCGATGTGCTCGCACGGCACGGCATAGCCGTAGCGCGTGACGACCAGCCCGGAGAGCGGGCCGTCCCAGGCGCGCTCGAAGGCGCGCGCCATCTGCGCAGCGCCCTTGCCGGCGCCGATGACGATCGTACGCCCTTTCGGCGGCTTCGGGAGATGGTCGCGGATGACGAGCTCGGGATCGGCTGCCGCGACCGCTGCCGTGAACATCTCCTCGAACAGGTCTTTCGTGTCGAAATCCATCACGCTCCACTCCGCAGCCATGGCCGCGCCCAACCGAGCCCCTCCTCGGTGCGGCACGCCGGCCAGTATTCGCAGCCGACGAAGCCCTGATAGCCCGCGCCGTCCAGCGCCTCCAGCGCTCCGCGCCAGTCGAGCACGCCGACATCGGGCTCATGCCGTCCAGGCCAGCCGGCGATCTGCACATGGCGGATCGCATCCGCATGCTTCAGGAACGGCGCGACGAGGTCCGCGCCGACGAAGCGCCGGTGATAGAGATCATATTGCAGGAAGACGTTCTCCTCGCCGGCCTCGTCGATCAGGTCGGCGGCCATGTCCAGGCCGGTGAGGAAATAGCCCGGCATGGATTCGCGGCTGATCGGCTCGATCAGCACCGCGATGCCGGACATCGCGCAGAACTGCGCCGCGTAGCGCAGATTGTCGACATAGGCCGCGCGCAACGCGTCCTCGTCGTCGCCGGCCCCGACCGCTCCGGCCAGCATGTGCAGCCGGCGGCAACCGAGTTCGAGCGAGAGGTCTATGGCCTGGCTGACGCCCGTGCGAAACTCCTCGCGGCGCGAGGCCCTGCAAGCGAGCCCCCGGTCGCCATGCTCCCAGTCGCCGGCCGGCATGTTGAACAGCGCGACGGTCAGGCCCGTGTCCGACAGCCGTCGGGCGATCTCAGCCGGCTCGAAAACATAGGCGAACTGGAACTCGACAGCGTCGAAACCGGCCCTCGCCGCACGCTCGAACCGGTCGAGGAATGGGACGTCGGTGAACATGGTGGACAGGTTGGCAGCCAGCCGCGGCATGCTAACCTTTCGCCAGCATCAGGGCCGTCATGTCGACGCCCAGATGCTCTCCCAGCGCGGACACGACGACATTGTGGTCCTCGCGTGAAGGCAGCCCAGAGATCGCCACGGCGCCGACCACGCCGGCGTTCGCGACGCGGATCGGGAAGGCGCCGCCCGCGAAGATGTAGTCCGATGCCGGCAGGCCGTGATGCGCCGCGATGACCTGCTCGTTTGCCCCCTGCTCGAGAAAGAGCCGGTAGCTGGGCTTGAGGAAATGCCTGACCGAATTGATCTTGCGCCGCGCCCAGTCGGCGTTCGACGCCCGCGAGCCGGGCATCGCGGCATAAAACAGCGGCCGGTCCCAAAGGCGGATGTCGATGTTGATCGGCAGTCTGTCCCGCAGCGCCCTCTCGCGTAGCCGGCTGCCCAGCGCAAACGCCTCCGCCTCGTCAAATGACGCAAAGACGAGCGCGTCTTCCTGCTCGATGATTTTGGCGATGTCTTCGGCTGCCAACATGGGTCCCCCTGCAGGCCGGGACCCTACCGATTCACCCTGGCCAGATCAAACGGGTTTCGCCGCCTTTCCCGCCACATAGACCTCCTGCACCGCCCGGTCGTCGCCGAGGGTCTGGAGCAGGAACAGCTCTTCCGACAGCGACCTTATCGTCTCCATGCGCAGCCAGGTGCCGGGCGTCGCGCCGGCGTCGAGCACGACGATGTCGGCATCCGTGCCGGGCTCCAGCGTGCCGACTCTGTCGGCGATGGACAGCGCCTCGGCATTGCCGCGCGTCAATTGCCAGAAGCTCTGCAGCGGGTTCAGTTTTTCGCCCTGCAAGGCGATCACCTTGTAGGCCTCGTCCATGGTGCGCAGCATCGAATAGTTCGTGCCGCCGCCGACATCGGTGGCGGTCGCAATGCGCAGCGGCTTCGCCCGCTGGCGATAGCGGTGATAGGCGAACAGGCCGGAGCCGAGGAACAGGTTGGACGTCGGGCAGAACACCGCCACCGACCCCGCTTCCGACATCGCGTCCGCCTCGCGTTCCGACAGGTGGATGCAATGGCCGAGCAGGGTCTTCGGCGTGAGCAGCCCATAGCGCGCGTAGACATCGGTGTAGTCCTTGGCCTCCGGATAGAGTTCTTCGGTCCAGCGGATCTCGGCATGGTTTTCCGAAAGATGCGTCTGGATATGGCAATCCGGAAATTCCCGCGCGAGGGCACCGGCCATCTCCATTTGCTCCGGCGAGGAGGTGATCGCGAAGCGCGGCGTGATCGCATAGAGCTGCCTCCCGCGGCCATGCCATTGGGCGATCAGCGCCTTCGTATCGTCATAGCCGGACTGCGGTGTGTCGAGCACTGCCGCCGGCGCATTGCGGTCCATCATCACCTTGCCGGCAATGTTCAGCATGTTGCGGGCGTGGCTCTCCTCGAAGAACGCCTCCGCCGACGATTTGTGCACCGAGCAATAGGCGGCCACCGTCGTCGTGCCGTGCCGCAGCACCTCGTCCAGGAACAGCCGCGCGATCCGCCGCCCGTGCTGCGCGTCGACGAACTTTGACTCTTCGGGGAATGTGTAGGTGTTCAGCCAGTCGAGTAGTTCCGCGCCATAGCTCGCGATCACCTGCATCTGTGGGTAATGCAGATGCGCGTCGACGAAGCCCGGCAGGATCAGGTGCGGCCGGTGGTCGATGGTCTCGACAGCGTCGCCGGCCTGCGCCTTGACCGTCGCATAGGACCCTGCCGCCACGATCTTTCCGTCGCGCACCAGAACCGCGCCATCCGTGTCGTAGGCATAGGACGCATGATCGTCCGCGCCGAGCGGCTCGCGTAGGAATGTGAGCGTCCGGCCGCGGAGGAGGAGGGAGGTCATGTGTAAGCCATTGCAGTTGTGTTTGACGGACAACAAACGGCAAGGCCGCTACCCCCACCCCTAACCCCTCCCCTCAAGGGGGAGGGAGAGCTGCCGCCTGCCAAGTCCCCCTCCCCCTTGAGGGGAGGGGTTAGGGGTGGGGGTAACCTCCGTCCGGAAGAAGCCGGGATCCTCACTTCCCCGCACCCTCAAACCAGGCGACGATCAGCGCCCGCTCCTCGTCGGTCACTTGCGTCACGTTGCCCGGCGGCATCGCATGGCTGCGGCCTGCCTGCAGGTAGATTTCGCGGGCGTGCTCGGCGATGTCGGCATCGGTGTCGAGCGCCACGCCCTTGGGCGCATGGTAAATTCCGTCATAGGCGGGCTCCACCCCGTGGCACATGGCGCAGCGCCCCATCACAGTGTCGCGCACCGCCGGAAAATGCGCCGACGCGATGAAGGTCTCTCCAATGGCAGAGAGCTTCTTCTCGCCGGTCAGCACGGCCGGCACGGTCGAGAGCCACATGACGATGATGAACAGTACCGCAGCCGCGCCCCAGGTCCAGTGCGGGTTACCCTTCCTCGCGTGCACAGAGTTGAAATAGTGCCGGATCAGCACGCCGATGATGAAAATGATCGAGGCGATGATCCAGTTGAACTCGGTGGCGAAGGCCAGCGGGTAGTGGTTCGACAGCATCAGGAAAATGACCGGCAGGGTCAGGTAATTGTTGTGCAGCGACCGCGTCTTGGCGATCTTGCCGTATTTCGGGTCGGGCTTGCGTCCGGCGATCAGGTCGGCCACCACGATCTTCTGGTTCGGGATGATGATCATGATGACGTTGGCCGACATCACCGTCGCGGTAATCGCGCCGAGATGCAGGAAGGCGGCCCGGCCGGTAAACAGCTGGGTGTAGCCCCAGGCCATCGCCACCAGGAAGGCGTAGAGCACCAGCATCAGCGCCGTGTCGTTGTTGCCCAGCGGCGACTTGCAGAGCTGGTCGTAGAACAGCCAGCCCAGCGCCAGCGACGCGACCGAGATCAGGATCGCGACCGTCGGCGATACGTCGAGCACGTTGCGGTCGATCAGGAACAGTTCGGCGCCGGCATAGTAGACGACGCAGAGCAGCGCGAAGCCCGACAGCCAGGTGGCGTAGCTTTCCCACTTGAACCAGGTCAGGTGCTCGGGCATCTCGGCCGGCGCGACCAGGTATTTCTGGATGTGATAGAAGCCGCCGCCATGCACCTGCCACTCTTCGCCATGCGCGCCGGCGGGAAGGCCGGGTCGCTGCCGCAGGCCGAGATCGAGCGCGATGAAGTAGAATGACGACCCGATCCAGGCGATTGCGGTGATGACGTGCAGCCAGCGCACGCCGAAGGACAGCCACTCCCAGAAGATCGCCAAATCCTGCATCAAACCGCCCTCGCTGTTCGACCCAGTCTAGATGCTGCGCTGCAAACAGGAAGGGGTGGCGCGCTCCATGACTTTCAAAAAAATCTGGATAATACCCGACGGATTGCCTAGGAAAGTCGCATAGCAGGGCGCACCTCATGGCCTATCTCGACAACATTGCCGTCTTCGTCCGCGTGGTCGAGCTGGAAAACCTGTCGGCGGCCGGCCGCGACATGCGCATTTCGCCCGCCGTCGCCTCGAACCGGATCAAGGAACTGGAGAAGTATCTCGGGGTCCGGCTGTTCAACCGGACGACACGCCAACTCACGCCGACCGAACATGGCCGCGTCTTCTACGAAGGCGCAAGACGCGTGCTGGAGGCGGTGACCGAGGCCGAGACCGCCGTCAGCGCGCTGTCGGGCAAGCCGCGCGGCACGATCCGCGTCACCGCGCCGCTCGGTCTTGGACGCCGGCTGATCGCGTCCGGCATTCCGGAGTTCCGCAGCCGCTACCCCGAGATTGAGGTGCGGCTGCGCCTGTCGGACCACGATGTCGACATCATGAAGGAAGGCATCGACGTCGCCTTCAAGCTCGGCACGCTGGAAGATTCGAGCCTGAAGATGCGCGGCCTGATGGATTGCGAGCGCGTGCTCGTCGCCGCCCCCGCCTATCTGGAAGCGCGCGGCGAGCCGAAGACGCCTGACGAACTGGTCAGCACGGGCCATGACTGCCTGATGCTGCGCTATCCCGGCATCCGCGAGCATTTCTGGACGCTGAGAACACCCGACGGATTGCGCAAGTTCGACGTACGCGGACCCTACGATTCAGACGATGGCGACGTGCTGACCGGCTGGGCGCTGGCTGGCCACGGCATCATCAACAAGCCGCGCTTCGAGGTCGAGCCGTTTCTCCGCGACTGGCGGCTGAAGGTCATCCTGCCCGACCACGCCCCGCCGCCGGTGCAGCTTGCCGCGGTCTACCCGCACCGCGCCTATCAGGACCAGAAGATCCGCCTGCTGCTCGACTTCATGGCCGAACGCTGCCAGAGGCTGATCCGCGAGATCATGAAGGGCGGGTGATCAATCGCGTGACAGCGCGGTCATAATCTCCGCCGCCGCCAGAGCCGCGATCACCGCCGGCCGCTTGTCGCTGACCGCATCGCCGCCGATGGGCGAGACGAGCCGCTCGAAGTCCGCCTGCGTGCCGCCCGCCTCCTTCAGATACCAGCTCCGAAACGTCGCTTTCTTGGTCGCCGAACCGATCATCCCGACATAGGGGGCATCGTCACGCTTCAGCGCCTCGGCAACGATCAGGAAATCGAGCGAATGGTCGTGCGTCAGCACGACGAAGGCCGACCCTCCCGGCGCCTCGCGCACCACTTCCTCCGGAACGGCGACCAGCCGCGTTTCCACGGCGTCGGGCATATCCTCCAGCGCATCCGCCCGCGTGTCGATCACCATCACCTGCACCGGCAGCAATGCGAAAGCCTGCGCCAACGCATGCCCGACATGGCCTCCGCCGAAGAGGTAAACATGCGGCAGGCTTGCTTCCGAAGCCCTCGCCGTGTCGAGCAGCGTCTGTCGGGCGGCATCATCCACCAGCCGGATCGAGAGTTCCACGCGCCCGCCGCAGCACTGGCCGATCTCCGGGCCAAGCGGGACATCGAGGCTATCGGCGACAACCGCGCCGGCCAGCGCCTCGCGCGCCCGGTCGATCGCCATGAATTCCATCGCCCCGCCGCCGATCGTCTCGAAGGTGGCGCCGGGCGAGACGAGCATCCAGGCGCCCTCTTCGCGCGGTGTGGAGCCTCTTGCCCGCGCAACCTCAACCGTTGCGACGGAGGGCGACCTGTCGAGGAAGGCTTGCAGCCGCCTCGCCGACCCGGTCATCGGCCGGCGGCCTCCCGCTTCACCCGCTCCACCGCCATCAGCACCCGTTCCGGCGTTGCCGGCGCATCCAGCTTCGGGCAGACCGTGTGCTCACCCACGCTCGCCACGGCATCCGACAGCGCGTGCAGCACCGACATCGCCAGCATGAAGGGCGGTTCGCCGACGGCTTTCGACTTGTGCACCGTCGGCTCGACATTTTCCGGCCAGTCGGCGAGTTGGACGTTGAAAATCTTCGGCCGGTCCGACGCCAGCGGGATCTTGTAGGTCGAGGGCGCATGCGTCCGCAGCCGGCCCTTGGCGTCCCAGACCAGTTCCTCGGTGGTCAGCCAGCCCATGCCCTGGATGAAGCCTCCTTCGATCTGGCCGAGGTCGATCGCCTTGTTCAGCGACTTGCCGGTCTCGTGCAAAATGTCGGTACGCTCGATCATGTATTCGCCGGTCAGCGTGTCGATCGACACTTCGGTGCACGACGCGCCGTAGGAGAAATAATAGAATGGATGCCCCTGCCCCTTGTCACGGTCCCAGTGGATTTTGGGCGTCTTGTAGAAGCCCGCGGCCGAGAGTTGGATGCGCGCCATGTAGGCCTGCTTCACAAGGTCGGCGAAGGGAATCTCCTGGTTGCCGATCCGCACCCGGTTTGGCAGGAACAGGATCTGGTCCTTCGGCAGACCATACTTTTCAGACGCGAAATCGCAGAGCCGGTCCTTGATCTGCCGGGCTGCGTTCTGCGCCGCCATGCCGTTGAGGTCGGTGCCGGAGGAAGCGGCCGTCGCCGACGTGTTGGGCACCTTGCCCGTCGTCGTCGCGGTGATCTTCACCTGCTCGATGTCGATCTGGAACTCTTCCGCCACCACCTGCGCCACCTTGACGTAGAGCCCTTGCCCCATCTCGGTGCCGCCGTGGTTCAGGTGCACTGAGCCATCGGTGTAGACATGCACCAGCGCACCGGCCTGGTTGAAATGAGTCGCCGTGAACGAGATGCCGAACTTCACCGGCGTCAGCGCAATGCCGCGCTTGACGATCGGGCTGTTGGCGTTGAACGCCGCGATCTCGCGCCGCCGGCTTTCATAACAGGCGCTCGCCTCGAGTTCGCCGACGATCCGCTCAAGAATGTTGTCCTCGACCATCTGGTGGTACGGCGTGACGTTGCGCTCCGAGACGCCGTAGAAATTCAGCTTGCGGATTTCCAGCGGGTCTTTTCCAACCGCGAACGCCACCTCGTCGATGACGCGCTCCGCGCCGACCATGCCTTGCGGCCCGCCGAAGCCGCGGAAGGCGGTGTTCGAGACGGTGTTGGTGTAGAGCGGCGCCGAAGTCGCGTTCACCGCCGGCCAGAAATAGGCGTTGTCGCAGTGGAACAGCGCGCGATCAGTCACCGGCCCCGACAGGTCCGACGAGAAGCCGCAGCGCGCCGCATAGTGGAAATCGACGCCGAGAATGTTGCCTGCGTCGTCGAAGCCGACTTCGTAGTCGACGAGGAAATCGTGCCGCTTGCCGGTCGCGGTCATGTCGTCATCGCGGTCGGGACGGATTTTTACCGCGCGGTTGAGCTTTTTTGCCGCCACGGCCGCGATCGCCGCGAACTGGTTGCCCTGTGTTTCCTTGCCGCCAAAGCCTCCGCCCATGCGCCGGATCTCGACCGTCACCGCGTGGCTCGGAACGCCCAGCACATGCGCCACCATGTGCTGCACCTCGCTTGGATGCTGGGTGGAGGAATAGACCGTCACGTCCTGGTCTTCGCCGGGGATGGCTAGCGCGATCTGGCCCTCAAGGTAGAAATGGTCCTGCCCGCCGACGCGCATCTGGCCGGAGAGCTTTCGCGGCGCCGATGCGATCGCCTGCGCCGCATCGCCTCGCGCAAGCTTCAGCGGCGGCGTCACCATCTTGCCGTTGCGGAGATCGGTCTGGGCGACGTCGGTGATGAAAGGCAGTTCCTCGTAGACGATCTTCGCCAGACGGCAGGCGCGACGCGCCTGGTCGCGTGTTTCGGCAATCACGGCGAACAAGGGCTGGCCGTGGAACTGCACCAGCCCGTCGGCCAGCACCGGTTCGTCGTGCCGACCGGTCGGGCTGATATCGTTCGAGCCCGGCATGTCCCTGGCCGTCAGCACCACGACGACACCCGGCGCCTGATGAACGGCTTCGAGATCCATCGACACGACCTTGCCATGCGCCACGCTGCCCAACCCGAGGCAGCCATGCAGCAGCCCGGCCGGCTCCGGCATGTCGTCGATATAGGTCGCCTGTCCGGTGACGTGCTTGTGGGCGGAATCGTGCTTCCTGTCGGTCGCAACACCACCCGAGATGCGCTCGGCCTTCAGGTTCGGGACATGGTGGGTCAAGCCGCCTTCTCCCGCGTCACGGTGATCGGCTTCTTCGTCCCCGTCGTCTCGAAATAGAACCGCAGCAGCAGGTTCTTCGCCACGGTCATCCGATAGTCCGCACTGGCGCGCATGTCGGAGAGCGGCGTGTAATCTCGGGGATATTCCCCCATCGCGGCCTCGACGGTGGCCACGGACCACTCTCTGCCGAGCAGCGCCGCCTCGACCGCCTTCGCCCGCTTCGGCGTCGCCGCCATGCCGCCATAGGCGATGCGCACGGACGCGACGGTGTGATCGGCGGCGAGTTCGACATGGAACGCGCCGAGCGCCGCCGTGATGTCCTCGTCGCGCCGCTTGGTCACCTTGTGGACGCCGAAATGCGCCCCGGCCTTGGGCAGCGGCACATGCACCGCCTCGACGAACTCGCCGGGCTGCCGGTCCTGCTTGCCGTAATCGACGAAGAAGTCCTCGAGCAGGATCGTCCGCCGCTCGCCGCCCTTGCGCAGCGTCAGCGTGGCGCCCAGCGCAATCAGCGGCGGCGGCATGTCGCCGATCGGCGAGCCATTGGCGATATTGCCGCCGATCGTGCCCATGTTGCGTACCTGCTCGCCGCCGATGCGGTCGATCAGCGGACCGAAGGCGGGAATGCGCGCCGACAGCGCCTCGCGGGCATCGGTATAGGTGACGCCCGCGCCGATGGTCAGCACACCGCCGGCTTCGCTTACACCCTTCAGCTTGTCGAGATGGTCGGTAAAGACGACAGGCGCGATGTCGCGCATGTGTTTCGTCACCCAAAGGCCAACATCTGTAGCGCCTGCCACGATCCGCGCCGTGGGTTCCGCTTCCAGCACCGCCGCGAGGTCGTTGACGCTTCCGGGGATAATCAGCCGATCCTTGCCCGAACCGATCTCGACCCGCCCGCCGTCTCGCATTTCCAGCAAGGCATCGGTCGCCCGGCCGCGTTCCGCCGCCAGTTCGCAGTCGGCAGCGACACCGTAGGTCGAAATCTGCTTGGCCGCTTTCACGATCGCGTCGTAGCCGGTGCAGCGGCAGAGATTGCCCTGCAGCGCCTTCTCCACCGCATGGTCCGACGGCCACGGCTCGCGCATCCACAGCGCATAGAGCGACATCACGAAGCCCGGCGTGCAGAAGCCGCACTGCGATCCGTGGAAATCGACCATCGCCTGCTGTACGGGATGCAGCCGTCCATCCCGACCCTTGAGATGCTCCACCGTCACCAGATGGCAGCCGTCAAGGGAAGCGAGAAAGCGGATGCAGGCGTTGACCGACTGATAGACCAGCCCGCCATTGGCCAACCGACCGACGAGAACGGTGCATGCGCCGCAATCGCCTTCGGCGCAGCCTTCCTTGGTGCCTTTCAGCGATCGACGCAGCCGCAGCCAGTCGAGCACGGTCTCGTCGGGCCGGACATCGGAAATCTCGATTGTCTCGTCATTGAGGAGGAAGCGGATCGAAGAGCGGGTCGCGGGAATTCCCATCAGCTTCCCCTGTAGGTCGAGTAGCCGTAGGGCGAGAGCAGCAACGGCACATGATAGTGGCTGCGCTGCGCGATGCCGAAGCGGATCGGGATCAGATCGAGAAAGGCCGGCTTCGCCAGCGACGCGCCCATGCCCCTGAGATAGTCGCCGGCCGCAAAGACGAGTTCGTACTCGCCCGTCACAAAATCGTCGCCCGCGAGCAGCGGCGCGTCGCAGCGGCCGTCCTCATTGGTCACCACCGACTTCAGATGCGCCCGCGCATCGCCGTCGATCTTGTAGAGTGAAATCTTGAGCCCCGCCGCCGGATTGCCGGTCGCAGTGTCCAGCACATGGGTCGTCAGCTTTCCGCCGCTGCCTTGCGCCATTCAGTTCTGCCTCTTTCCTACTCACACCAACCGCAAGCCTGTAGATTGTGCGGCAATTATCTGAAATGCATAAGCCTTGGCGTGGCCGAACGCCACACAAAGACTTTCAAAATTTTCCGAGGGAATCACCGCCGATGCCTTTGCTAGTCTGCGCATACTGGCGAAGCCGAAGACAGAACGGCAGATGACCGAACCGAAGCGATACGTCCGCGACATGCGCGGCTATGGGGCGAACCCGCCCGCGCCGAAATGGCCCGGCGGCGCCTATGTCTGCGTCCAGTTCGTCCTCAACTACGAGGAAGGCGGCGAAACCTCGGTCCTGCATGGCGACGCCGCCTCCGAGGCTTTCCTGTCGGAGATCACTGGCGCGCAACCCTGGCCGGGCAAGCGCCACTGGAACATGGAATCGATCTATGAATACGGCGCCCGCGCCGGCTTCTGGCGGCTGCACCGTATGTTCGCGGAGACCAAGGTTCCGGTCACCGTCTACGGCGTCGCCACCGCGCTGGCGCGTTCGCCCGACCAGGTGGCGGCGATGCAGGAGGCCGGCTGGGAGATCGCCTCGCACGGGCTGAAATGGATCGACTACCGCGACACCCCGAAGGAAGCCGAGCGCGCCGACATGGCGGAGGCGATCCGGCTGCACGCCGAAGTCACCGGCGAACGGCCGCGCGGCTGGTATACCGGCCGCACATCGGTCAACACCGTGCGCCTCGCCGCGGCCGAAGGCGGCTTCGATTATGTCTCGGACACGATGGACGACGACCTGCCATACTGGCTCGATCATGA
>Ga0209906_100498_pt1 | contig 13914 bp, 14 predicted proteins | sample FECB24metaG_FD_188303 | JGI IMG/M metagenome (GOLD analysis project Ga0209906, IMG submission 188303) | Cyanobacterial communities from the Joint Genome Institute, California, USA from Joint Genome Institute, California, USA - FECB-24 metaG... ... | reverse complement strand
AATACGAGGAGGTCTATCTTCGGGCCTACGCCAGCGTGCCGGAGGCAAGGGCTTCGCTGGGCCGATACATCGACCACTTCTACAATGCCCGCCGACCCCATTCGAGCCTTGACCGGCAGACGCCGAACGAGGCCTACTTCAATGCGCCGTCATCAATCCCGATGGCAGCCTAACCGAGGCAGGAATCCACTTAGCGAAAGCCCCGAAGCTGTTCAGACAAACCGAACCAGCTCTCAGTTCGGACAGATGGCTTCCCAGTTTCTATATTCTAAAGCCGCTCGCGGAACGCATCACGCGCTCGTTTCTAGTTGTAGCTGGATCGCACCAACTCCAAATCTCAACATAGTTATTGCACACCATATGGCGGCGCTGCCACTCATTGCGGGCAGAGGGGACGTTTGTGAACGTTCTATCTTCCGGCATCTAAGCGATCGATGGCCAATACGTTGCTGGCTGACGATCCATTTGGATCGAAATCAGACGCCAGCCAAGCATCGACGATTGCTTTGGCCAATTCGGGGCCGATGACCCGCGCCCCCATCGTGATGATGTGTGCGTTGTTCGATTTCGCGGCCCTTTCGGCCGAATAGGTATCGTGGGTGAGCGCGGCACGGATCCCGGGCACTTTGTTGGCGGAAATCGAGACGCCTATGCCGGTGCCGCAGAACAGGATGCCGCGGTCATGCTTCTTGTCGAGGATTTGTTGCCCAGCCTTCGCGGCGAGATCGGCGTAAAAGCCCGGCTGGCTAAGATCGGTGACCTGATACTCGGGCTTGGTGGCAAGATGGTTGGCTATGACGTCCAGCAATGGCTTGCCGGCGCGATCGGCTCCGATCACGATCTTCATTTTTATCTCTCCATCTGCACTAGGTTGCGGCGTCGGTCGCGATCGACGCCGCAACCGTAGTCAAGATCTCAATATAGTGTTCGGCGTGCCAGGCTGCACGCCCGACAAACAGCCCGTCGATATTCGGTTGCCGCATTAGCTCCGCTGCATTCTGACCAGTGACGCTGCCGCCGTAGAGAACAGGCGGAGTATAAGTTAGCATGGACGCTGCGACTGACTTGATCAGCGCGTGCTGCCGGTCGGCATAGTCGGAACTGGCCGGTGTTCCGTCTTTGCCAATCGCCCAGACAGGCTCATAGGCGAATAGTAATTTGGCAGAAGACGCGTGGACTACCAGACCTGCAAGAGCACTCATAACTTGTCTGATGACGACCTCGTCAGCGCGTCCGTCTTCGCGCTCAGCGCGCGTCTCGCCAATGCAAATCAACGGGATCAGGCCATGCCGGACCGCAGCCGTCGTTTTCAATCCAACACTATCGTTCGTTTCGCCGAAATGGCGCCGTCGCTCGCTGTGGCCAAGCTCCACTAGATCGAGCCCGCAATCCCTGAGCATGACCGGGGAAATCTCCCCGGTCCACGCGCCCTCGTCGGCCCAATGCATGTTCTGGGCGCCGACCTTAGCGCGCGTAGAGGCGAGCGCGCGCTTGACCTCTCGCACGGCGGTAAAAGAGGGGATCACGAACGGCTGAATGCGCGCATCAAGGCTGGGCAGAAAGGCCGCGAGCTCCTCGGCAAAAGCCAGTCCCTCGGCTAACGTCTTGTGCATCTTCCAGCTTGTGCCGACCCAATAGCGCTCCATTGCGGCTCTCTCAGCTCAGAGTGCCTGGGGGCGGCGGTCAGCAAGCGCCGCGCCGGAGACCGTCTTGAGGAATGAAGCGGTGCGCTCGGCACACAGGGCAAGCGATACAGCGCCGGGGTCCGGATGACCGATGCTGCGCGCGGCCAACGGCCGGGCACGGCCGAGCATCGGTGCAAGCGACGACGTCGCATCTGCCGCGGACTTCGCAGCATGTGCAGCAGCTTGCCACGCCTCCGAGACCGATTTGCCGGCAGCGCTCTCGCGTTCCAGTGTCGCGACAAACGGAATGAGCGCGTCCACCAGCGTCTTGTCGTCTTGCCGGGCACCACCGAGCCGCGTGACGCCATCCAAGGCCAACCGCGCACCGGTCACGGTGGCCTCCGCATTGACAGCCCCATGATCGCTGAAAGCATCGCTCCATGCGCGCAGTAGCAGGCCCCACAGCACCCCGGAGGTGCCACCCGCCCGATCCGCCCAGGCGTCCCCAGCCGCCGCCAGAACTCCCGCCGCGCCGGCACCGGCGGAAACCGCCACGGCAGCGGCATTCGCGGCCGCAGCGGAACCGCGGCTCATCCCTTGCCCATGATCGCCGTCACCCGCGATGGCATCGAGACGGCCGAGTTCTTCGGCGTTTGCGTGCAGCATGGCCGAGATATCCGCAAGCAAGGCCGCGATGCACTCGCCGCTCGACCTGGAATCGGCCGATGCCGGGGCGAACAAGGGGGGTGCGTCCACATCATCCAAGACATTCGTCGCCGGCTCGACCGCGATGATCGGCCCTTTGCGGAGGACCGGCGCATCGCTCGGCGCACGCCAGTAGAACTCCAGCTCCTCGTCCAGCCACATGAGGCTGAGAGAGCAGCCTTGCATGTCGAGGCTCGTGACGAACTCGCCGGCCTCAGGCTCCACAATCTCGAGATCGTACCCCCTAAATTCGGCGGCGACCGCCTGCCAGAGCACGAAGAGTTCCTCATATTTCGTCGAACCAAGCCCGTTGAGCAGGGCTGCCGCCTTCTGCGTGCCGTGGGGCCGCTCGGCAACAAGTGCGCCAACCAACATCTTGGCAAGATCGGTCGCAGACGGTGTCTTCTCCTCGCGAATGCCGGGCTCGCCGTGAATGCCCAATCCCACGCCCATCTTGCCCGCAGGCACGCTGAATAGCGGAGACGCAGCACCAGGCAGCGTGCAGCCGTCGAAGGCCAATCCAAAGGAAACGGTGCGCTCGTTCGCATGGCGGGTGATGCGCTCAACCTCGTCGAGCGGCAGTCCTGCTTCCGCAGCAGCGCCCGCGACCTTATAAACCAGCACGGAGCCGGCGATCCCGCGCCGCTTCGACATGGCAGTGGCAGGTGCGCTGGCGACATCGTCGGTCACCGGAACGATGCGGACGTCGATCCCTTCGGCACGCAGCCGTTCGGCCGCCACGCCAAAATTCAGCACATCGCCGGCGTAATTTCCGAAGCCAAGGATGATGCCCCCGCCGGCATCGGCGTGCCTGCAGACGCGCGCGACCGCGGCGGTGGATGGCGACGCAAATACATCGCCGGCCACGGCAGCATCAGCAAAACCCGGACCAACATAGCCGGCAAACGCCGGATAATGACCAGAGCCGCCGCCAACGACGAGCGAAACCTTGCCTTTCGGTACTGCGGTCGACCGGACAACGCCGCCCCTGACCAGGCGGACGTTGCGGCCATGGATGGCACAGAAGCCGGCGAGCGCCGTCGTGGCAAAATCCTCAGGGGCGTCGTAGATGGTCGTCATTGTTCTGCACTCTTTCGCTGCGGTAGCGGCAACTAACGCAGAGATGTCGCCATGACGCCGCCGTCGACAGTGAGCACGGCGGCGTTGACTTTGTCCATCTGCGCCAAATGGAGGAAAGCGTCTGCGATATCGCTGGCCGTGACCTCAACGCCGAGCAGATTGCCGGACATGTATTCATCCGGGGTGAGGCCGCGCGCGCCGGCCCGCTCGGCGATCATCTGATCGGTCATGAGTCCGGTGCGGATACGGCCGGCATTGACGCCGTTGGCGCGAATCCCCTCCCGTCCATGATCGACCGCATACTGCTTCATCAGCGCCATGGTCGCTGCCTTGGGGATGCCGTAAGGACCGAAATCCTTGCCGGGGTTGACCGACTGGTTGGAGATGTTGAACAGCAGCGTGCCGCCGCGTCCCTGGCGCCTAAAGATGCGGATGGCGGCCTGGCAGGCGTTCTGGTGGCCGAAGAAGTTCAATTCGAAGCTGCGGCGCAGATCTTCCATCGGCAGGTCACCGATCGCGCCCTGCTGGGCCGAGCCTGCATTGGAAACGAGAATGTCGAGGCCATCATGGTCACTGGCCACGGTCTCGATCGTTTGACTGATCGAAGCCGCATCGGTCACGTCGCATATATAGGGCCGGCAGCTATGCTGGTCGGCAAGGGAGGCAAGTGCGGCCTCGTTGATGTCCAGCGTCGCCACTGATGCGCCCGCCTGAGCGAACACGCGAGCGATCTCGCGGCCTATGCCACTCGCGGCGCCAGTTACGGCGACGACCTTGCCGAGCATCGGCCTAAACGGCGATTCCCTGTGTGCCTCGGAGAGGGTCATTGTCAGGACGCCTTTGCCTGCTCCAGGTCGCGGAACATGGCGTAAGCCTTGTCCGCCTTCTCCCCGTGATGGACGATGGCGGCCAGTGCCTTCAGCATGGCGACGGGATTGGAAGACTGAAAAACGTTGCGGCCCATGTCGACACCGGCAGCCCCTTGGTCGATGGCCAACCAGGCCATCTGGAGCGCCTCATCCTCCGGCAACTTCTTGCCGCCGGCAATCACGATTGGAACAGGGCAGCCCAGAACGATGCGCTCGAAGCCTTCGTCGACGTAATACGACTTGACGAACTGCGCGCCGAGTTCGGCCGCGATGCGCGTTGCGAGCCCGAAGTAGCGCGCGTCGCGCACCATATCCTTGCCGACGCCCGTCACCGCCATCGTTGGGATGCCGTAGCGCGTACCTGTGTCGATCAGCTTAATGACGTTGGAGATGGACTTGTGCTCGTATTCGGCGCCGACATAGACCTGCGCGGCCATGGCCACCGCGCCGAGCCGGATTGCGTCGTCGATGTCGACCGCGACAAGCTCGTTGGACAATTCGGTCAAGATCGAGTTGCCGCCGCTGCAGCGCAGGACAACCGGCTTATTGACTTCCGGCTGAATGGTGGATCGCAGGCCGCCGCGCGTGCACATCAATACGTCGGCATGTTCGGCCAGCGGCGCGATCGTCAGGTCCATGCGTTCCAGGCCGGTTGTCGGTCCCTGGAAATAGCCATGGTCGAAGGCGAGCATGACGGTCTTGCCGGAGGTCGGGTTGAAGATGCGCGACAGCCGCGCCTTCATGCCCCAGTCATGGTGAGCGGCGCCCTTGAGATAGAATCGGCTGGTGTCGGCCGGCCGGTCCTTTCCCCAGTCCTTGCCGTCCTTGATGTCGTCCAGATCAGCCATGTCGAAGTCCCTTTATGAATTCGTCGGGCCGCGCGCCGTCAGGCTTTCGCGACAAATTCCTGCATTGCCTTGAGGATCAGCGAGATCGAGATCGCGCCGGGATCCGGATGGCCGATGCTACGCTCGCCGAGCGAGCGCGCCTTGCCAGTCGTGGCGATCATGCCCTTGCTGGCCTCAACCCCGTCCAGCGCACCTTGCGTCGCGGCGGCTATGGTCGCAGCGAGACCCTTGCCGACGGAGGCGCGCGCGGCGCGTGACGCCGGCGCGAGCGCGTCAACCATCGTCTTCTGGCCTTCGGTCACGCCGCCGCGTTTCAGAACCGCACCCAAGCCCTCTTCCAGAGCCGTCGCGAACGAAGCGTCGTCGATGACGCCGGGGGCTGCGAAAGCCTTCGAGCCCGCCCGGAACAGCGTGCCGAACACGGCGCCCGCAGCGCCGCCGGTGTTGGCGAGGATCGCCGTGCCAACCGCCTTGTAAGCGGCCTCAGCGCTCTCCGGTTCTCCTTCATTCAGAGCTTCGACAGCTGCTTCGAAGCCACGGCGCATGCCGACGCCATGGTCGCCATCGCCGATCGTGAGGTCTGCGTCGGTCAGCACGTCGGTCTGGTCGATCAGAGATTGCGAAACGGCGAGCATCATGTCGCGCGCGGCGCGGGCGTTGAGCGTGTCGGTCATTGCGGTCACATCCTTGAATAGCCGAGCGATTCCGCCGGCATGTCCAGATAGTGCTTGATCTCGTCATCCAGCTTCATCAGCGTCACCGAGAAGCCTGCCATCTCCTGCACGGTCAACCAGGTGCCGACATCCGTTCGGTAGACGATGATGCCTTCGCGATCGAGGATCTGGCGGATTCGACGATTGATGATCAGCATCTCCATCATTGTGGTCGCGCCGAGATTGTTGATCATCAGGGCCACCTCGTCGCCCTTCTTGTAGGGCAGGTCGGTGAGGATCTTCTCCATGATTTCGTCCGCAACGGCGTCCGCGGGCTTGATCTTCTGGCGTGCAATTCCGGCCTCGCCATGCGCGCCCATGCCGACCTCGATCTCGTCGTCAGCCAGTTCGAAAGTCAGTTTGCCTGTTTCCGGGATGGATCCGGCCGAGACGGCCACGCCCATCGAGCGGATCCAGCGCAACGCTTTGCGCGAAACGCGCTCCACTTCGTCCAGCGTCGTTAGTTCGGAGGCCGCGCCGCCCGTCACCTTGATCATGTAGAGGTCGCCCGCGATGCCGCGGCGGTCGTGCATGCGTTCCGGGGGCGCGGCCGCGACATCATCGCTGACGCGCACCGTGCGAACCTCGATGCCGTCATCCTCGAGCAGTTCGGCTGCCATATCGAAGTTCATATTGTCGCCGGCGTAGTTGCCATAGAGGAACAACACGCCCTTGCCGCGATGCACCGCCTTTGCCGCCGCCACGATGACGTCGGGCGAGGGGGCCGCGAAGACGTTGCCACAGGCTGCGCCGTCGCCCATATTCTTGCCGATAAAGCCGTGAAACAAGGGCTCGTGTCCCGAGCCGCCGCCGATCAGCAGCGCCACCTTGCTGTCGGGCAGATCCCTGCAGATCAGCGCCGGATTGCCTTCCAGCTTGTAGACGCGTCCGTCATTGGCAAGCGCCAGGCCTTCGATCATTTCGGGCACGACGCGCTTGACGTCGTTCAGGATTTTCTTAGGACTAACCACGATCTTCCTCCTCCGTATCCAGCCGTCCGTCGGGCACGTGATCCAGGATCATGAAGAGAACGACGCCGGCAAGCAGCACCGGGAAACCGATGACGAAAAGGCTGTGCGTAAATGGCTGGCAGAGCATGGCGAAGCCGCCGAGGATGAGCACAGTGGCCAGGCGGTAGAACCATTTCTTGCTGATCAGCGGATCCATCAGTGTGTGACCTCCGCTTGCGAAATGCGCTTGCCGGTTGCCGCATCGAACAGGAAACCGCCGCCTTGCGGGATGCGGAAGGAACAGGCATCACCCTGGGTGAACGGCATGGACAGGGGCACCACCTTGCGGAACGAACCGGCCGGCGTGTCGACTTGTATCGCCCGTTCGAAGCCGCGATTGTCAACCGCGTAGACAGTCCCCCTGCTGGCCCCAGGTGCGTCCTGGGCGCCGACTTCAATGTCCTCGGGCCACACGCCGAGCAAAACCTTCGACGAGCCCCCGGCGACTGGGCCGAACTCGGCGATCGGCAGGCGCTGTTCGGCGCCTTTGACGACAACATGGCCGTCGTCGACCGATGCGTCGAAGAAGGCCATGGACGGGCTGCCGACCAGGCGGCCTACGACGACGTTGGCCGGCAGGCGATAAATCTCCTCGATCGTCCCTGCCTGCTGAATGACGCCGCCGTCGATGATGCCGATACGGTCTGCGATGGCGATGGCGCCGTGATAGTCGTGCGTGGCGTAGAGCATGGTCGAGCGATATTGGCGATGAATCTGCCGCAGTTCTGCGCGAAGGCCCTCGCGCAGCTTGAGGTCAAGCGCCGACAGCGGCTCATCGAGCAGGAACATCACCGGCCGCCGGACCAGGGCGCGGGCGATGGCGACTCTTTGACGCTCGCCCCCCGAGAGCGTGTCGACGTCGCGGTCGAGCAGATGCGAGATGCGCAACAGCTCCGCCGTGCGGCCGACGCGCCGGGCGATTTCGTCCTCGGCCTCGCGGAAGGCCGGCGAGCGTAGCGCGAAGGCAATATTGTCCTTCACGTCCAGCACCGGCAGAAGGTTGAAGCCCTCAAACACAATGGCCACGTCGCGGCTGCCCGGATCGGCATCCGTCACGTCGCGCCCGGCGAGGCTAACGCGCCCGGCGCCGAGGTCGATCAGGCCCGCCGAGGCGAGCAGCGTCGAGCTCTTGCCCGCACCCGTCGGCCCCAGCAGCGCGAATATTTCGTTGTCGTTGACGGTCAGGTCGAGGCCGCGAAGTGCGGCCTTGCCGCGATAAGCCTTCTTCAAGCCCTGAAGCTGGAGCATTGGAGTAACGCTCATGCCGAGGCTCCCGCACCGACGCGGCGTCCGGTAGCGGCGTCGAAGAACAGCAGGCCCTCCGGATCGAAATGCACGCGTCCGCCCGATCCGGCTACCGAACGACGCTTATCGACGCCTTGGTGAACCACATCACCGATGCGGAACGAAAAGAAACGCTCGCGGCCAACGGAGAAGACGTCGTCCACGGGAAGCGCGACGCCACCCTGGTCATCCGTCAGATGAACGTTGAGTGGACGCACGCCGAGCCTAAGCGGCCGCTTAGATGTCAGCGCCCAGTCCGGCAGCCGGTCGCGTGCCGAAGTCAGCGTGACGTCGCTGTCACCGAGTCTCAACCCGCCTTTCACCGGCACGAGGTCGATCAGGTTCATCGACGGTGAGCCAATGAACTGGCCCGCAAACACGTCGACCGGATCGAAAAACATGCGATCGGGCTCCGAGACCTGAACAATGCGGCTGTTGTTCATTAGGACGATGCGGTCGGCCAGCGACATAGCCTCGCGCTGGTCGTGCGTCACATAGATGGTCGTCACGCCGAGCTGGCGCTGCAGATGGCCGAGCTCCCAGCGCATCTCCTCCCGGAACTGCTCGTCGATGGCCGACAGGGGCTCGTCGAGCAGCAGGACCGCGGGATCGCGGATAACGGCGCGTGCGAGCGCCACTTTTTGCCGGGCGCCGGGCGGCAGCGCGCCAGGATAGCGAACGAGGTCATCGCCAAGCTTAAAGACGTCCGTCACCCAGTCGAGCTTGCGTGCGATCTCGGCCTTGGCGACGCCACGCGCCTTCAGCGGAAACACGATGTTCTCCTTGATGCTGAGATGCGGGTAGAGCGAGACGAATTGGAAGACCATGGCGATGTTGCGCTCGCTGGCGGTCAGGTCGTTGACGCGCACGCCGTCGAACAGCACATCGCCGCTCGTCGCCTTAACCAGGCCAGCGATGCAGCGCAGGGTCGTCGTTTTACCGCAGCCTGAAGGGCCGAGGTAGACGACGAACTCGCCGTTCTTCACGGTCAGGCTGACATCGTCGACGGCCTTGAAGGCCCCGAACTCGATGCTCAGATTCTTGAGGGTGATCTCGGCCATCAGTATTTCTCGCCCATCTTGGTCAGATGCCGGACGAGGATCATCGACAGGCCGATGATGATGACCAGCAGGATGACGGCAAGCGCCGATGCTTCCCCGGTGTAGAAATAGCTGAACGCTGTTTTCGCCACGGAGAACGACACCGTCTCCGTGCTCGAACCCGGTCCGCCGCCGGTGAGCGCGACGAATAGGTCATACTGCTTGAAGCTGTCGATCAGGCGCAGGATGAGCGCGATGAACAAGACGGGGGCCGACATAGGTAAGGTGATGCGGAAGAAGCGGTAGGCCGGGCTGGCGCCATCCACCTCTGCGGCCTCATAGATTGTCTCCGGAATGCCACGGAACGCAGCGGTGGCCAGAAGCACGATGAAGGGCGTCCACATCCAGGTGTCGGCCGCGGCTGCAGCCCATAGGGCCGGATTGGTCTGGCCGAGCCAGTCAACCTTGGCCAAGCCGACCGAAGATAGCAGGAAGTTGATGATGCCCCACTCGGAATTCAGCATGTAGCGCCAAAGGAAGCCCACGACGACCGGCGATAACATCATCGGCATCATCAGGATGGTGAAGATGACGTCGCGGCCGCGAAAGTTCTTTTGCATCTGGTAGCCCACGAAGATGCCGATCAGCATCTGCAGGGTGACGCAGATGAAGACGAACTTACCGGTGAAGATAAAGCGCTCCCAGAGCTCCGGGTCGGACAGCAGGAACTTGTAGTTGTTCAGTCCGACAGGCTTCATGGCCCCTTGGCGAAGGGCTGAGAAATTGTAGAACGAATAGTAGATCAGCGAGAAGATCGGGTAGGCGACCATGAACATCAGGATTGCCAGGGTCGGCGACAGGAAGCCGAAGATCATCAGCCGGCCGGAGGAGCGCTGGCGCAGCTTGGTCTGCCGCACTGCGTGGGAGGCGGCCTGGGTGTCGGGCATGGGGAAAGGGGTATTTGCCATGACCTATCTCCTGCCCAGGACGCCGAAGGTCATGCCCATCAGCAGGTGCTTGCGGATCAGGTAGAAGAAGATCAGCACGGGAATAATGAGGACAACGCCGGCGGCGCAGATCTGCGTCCATTCGATGCCGGTAGCTCCCGATGCAGCCGAGATCTTAACCGGCAGGGTCTTCGCCTGCGTCGTGGTCAGGATCGAGGCGAACGCGAATTCGTTCCAGGCAAAGATGAAGCAGAAGCCGGCAGTGGCGGCGATGCCGCCCTTGACCATAGGCAGGACAAGCTTGAGGAAGGCGTACATGCGGGTGTAGCCGTTGACGATCGCGATTTGCTCGACCTCCTTTGGGATCCCGTCGAAGAAGCCCTTCATGATCCACGTGGCCAGACCGACATTGGCGAAGATCGACACGAGGACGAGGCCGGTGCGGGTGTCCGCCAAGCCCAACTTGGCGAACATGAGGTGGTAGAAGACGAGCACCGCGACCGGCGGCAGCATGCGGGTCGATAGGACGAAGAACATGAAGTCGCCCTTGCCGATGAAATTAAAGCGCGAGCAGACATAGCCGGCCAGAGTGCCGAAGAAGACGGCGAGCGAGGTGCCTGCGACCGAGACGATGATGCTGTTGATCAGCGAATCGAAGACGCCGACGGCCGAGGCGCTGTCCTTAGCTGCGCCGACGCCGAAGACTGCCTGGTAGCCGCTGAGGTCGGGCTCGAAGAACAGTTTTGGCGGCATGGTGAAGAAGTCCATGCGGCTCTTGAAAGACGAGAGCAGCAGCCAAAAGATCGGACCGACATTGTAGATGGTGTAGACGATCAGCAGGCCGAGCACGAGCCAGCGGCCAGCCAAATCCATCGTTGATGTCTTTGATCTCGTCATGACGACCTTGCTTTCGACCGCGCCTGTTGGCGCAATCTCTCTTGGACGATGCGGTGAGCGCGCGGGCTAGGCCCGCGCGCTCCTTGGGAGGATGGTGCTATTCGACCGGGACGACCGCGTCGACGCCAACAGGCGAGATCGTCTGATCAGGAACTTCCGGCGTCTTTTCGCTGCGCTTGATCTCGTAGCCGGCGCGCTCGAGCGTCCGCTCGTTCTTCTCGGCGGCATCCGACAGAGCTTGTTGGACCGTCTTCTTGCCGGCAGCGGCGCTAGAGATCTCCTGCTGCAACTCGTCGAGCAGCACGGGATACTCAGGCAGGTGCCAGTAGTCGTTCAGGTATTGCAGAGCCGTAGAAAACTGACGGTTGTACGAGTTGAGCCCCTGCCAGTCCGGGTTATCGAGCACAGTCTTCAGGCCGGTCTGGCAGACGGCGGCGTAACGCTTCTGCTGTTCGGGCTGGAAGTACCACTCCATGAACTTCGTCATTTCGGGCAGCTTCTTGGAATACTTGTTCAGGCCCATGCCCTGACCGCCGACCGAGAACTGGCGACGGAACTTCTTGTCGCGGCCAACGGCGCCCGGCAGCACGGCGAAGGCGACCTTGTCCGCGAACTTGCTGACCTTAGGATCGGCATTCGAGCCGTTGAAGTAGAACCACTGCATCGCCATGGCGACCTGGCCCTGCTGGATGGCGGTGTTGACCTCGTCAAAGCCCCAGTTGGTCGATCCGGGTGGGCCGAACTTGAACATGTCGACATAGGCCTGGACGCCATCGACCGAAGCTGGCGAGTCCAGATAGCCCTTAACTTCCATCGTCTCGGGATTGTAGAGCTCGCCGCCAAACGACCATAGGAACGAGTTCGAGGCGGTGGTCGCGAAGTCGTAGTCGCGGCCGCCCATCTGTCCCCAGCCATAAAGGCCCTGGTCGGGACGGGTGAAAAATTCTGCGACTTCCTTGGCTTCCTGGTAGGTCTGCGGCACGGCGAGATCACGGCCGTATTTGGCTTTAAACGCTTCCTTTTCCTTTGGATCCTCGAACAGGTCCTTGCGGTAGGTCAGGCCGTAGGCGTCCTGATTGGCCGGCAGGCCGAAGAACTCGCCCGAGCCATCCGGGAATTCGCCGTAGCGCGATAGGGAAGCCGCCGGGAAGATGTCGGCCTTCAGGTAGCTGGACTTGTCGAAAAGTTCGTTGAGCTTCACGGCGTGCTGAGCGAACTCGGCCGTGGACTGGCTATCCCACATGGCAAAGTCAAACGCGTCGCCTTGGATGGCGAATTCCGACGCGATCTTGTCGTGCCACTGCGGGCCGTAGGGAACAAGCGCCGGAACGATCTTGACCGACTTGTCCGGATAGTCCTTTGCAATGTCCATTAGTGCGTCGGCGCAAGTTCCAGCGTGCCAGACAAAGGTCAAGTCGGTGGCGCGGGCGGAACCCGCCGTTGCAGCGAGCACGGCTGCAAGCGCGGCGGCCGACGTCAAGAGACGCGTGCGCATAGCCTTGTTCATGATTTCCTCCACAGGGTTCATCGGGGCAACTCGGTCGCCGTCGACCTCCTCTTGCCCGAAACCGACCTTATGAAAGAGGGTTAAGAACATCAACTGAAAAGTTATAAGTTTCAAAATTTTATGTTAGATTTGTGTGTTGGAATAACTAAATGTTGCGTTAACATCCACGCAGATGGTCCATAGTGCGGTGCGATTACGCAATTTCGCCATCATTTTAGCTTCTCAAGGTGAAATAGCTCTGTTATCCTGACCTATCCGCTATTGCACTGCACAATCGAAGTTTTGGTATTTTAACATTTTTTGATGACGCCGGTTTCTTTGATGTTAAAAGCAATTGTAACCGAGGTGGGGGCGAAATGATTACATCTGAGCCGGAAGAACCGCTACAGCTGTCGAAGGCGGACCAGCGCCGCTCGGAAATTATCCGCATCCTCATGGAAAGCGGATCAGCACAAATCAAAGATCTAGCGACCGCGCTGAGCGTCTCGCTGATGACCATCCATCGCGACCTCAACGATTTGCACGATCAGGGCTTGGTGCGCCGCATCCGCGGCGCCGTCTCGGTCGAAAAGTCGATGCTGTTCGAAAGCAGCTATCTCTATCGCGCCCGCCAGCATGTCGAGGAGAAGCGCCGCCTGGCGCGCGCCGCAGCGGCGCACATCGAGCCGGGCAACGCCATCGTCTGGGACGATAGCTCCACCACCTACCACGTCTGCGACTTCATCGAGCAGATGACGCCGATTACGGTCATCACCAACGCCTTGCCGGTCATGGAGCGCCTGCGAGACCAGCAGGATGTTGAGCTGATCGGCCTCGGCGGCAAGTATCACCGCGTCTACAATGGCTTCTTTGGCATAGCCTGCGAACGCGCGATCCGCTCATACCATGTCGACGTGGCGCTGCTGTCCACGACAACCATACAGGGCATGTCCCTCTACACCCAGGACGAGCACGTGGTTCGCGCCAAGCAGGCGATGATGGAGATCGCGAGGAAGAAGATCCTGCTGGTCGACGAGAGCAAGTTTCATTTCTCGGCTTTGAATTACGTGGCCGAGCTGCTGGTGTTCGACGTGGTGCTGGTATCACAGTCGGTCGACCGGGCCGTCGTCGAACGCATGAAGGAAGCCGGCGTGAAGCTCGAGCTTGTCTGACCCGCGGCAAACAAGCCAAGTGCAGGGGAACATATTTCCTGAGCCGGGTGACCGCGAGAACCAAGCTGCCGCTCGGAACAAATAGCGTGTGGCAACGTTTGACACACAGCCTCCCAGCTCTCAGGGTTCTTTCCATGACCGCGCGGCAGACGAGAAATGTTTCGCTCACCCCGGAATTGGAGAACTTTATCATGACAACGCTGGCACAGGGCCGTTACCGCAGCGCCAGCGAGGTGAT
>Ga0209906_100495_pt1 | contig 14032 bp, 9 predicted proteins | sample FECB24metaG_FD_188303 | JGI IMG/M metagenome (GOLD analysis project Ga0209906, IMG submission 188303) | Cyanobacterial communities from the Joint Genome Institute, California, USA from Joint Genome Institute, California, USA - FECB-24 metaG... ... | reverse complement strand
CCCGCATCCGCAAGCCGGCCGCACGCCCTACTGGTTCGTCGCGGACTGGGGCGTCGTGACCGTCGGTCCGTTCCGGACACAGCCGCTCCATCTGGAGCCTGGCGAGACATTCGAAATGCGCAACACCGTCATCGTGCATGACGGCGACGCCGCGGTGGCCGGCGTGGCGCAGATCGCAAGAGACATACTGGGAGGCTGAACCACATGCTTATCGCGCGTTACGCTATCAGCGGAGAGATTTTCTACGGCGTTCTGGAGGGCGACAAACTGCACCGGCTCGCCGGCACGCCCTTCGCATCGTTCGACCGAAGCGGCGTCACGGACAGGCTCGATGCTGCGCAGCTGATCTGCCCGGTGGAAGCGCCGCGCATCTTCGGCGTCGGCCTGAACTATGTCGCGCATATCCAGGAATCGGGCGCGAAGACGCCGGAAACGCCGCTGCTCTTCATGAAGCCGTCCGGCACCGCGATCGGCCCCGGCGCGCCGATCGTCTACCCGCATGAGGGCAAGAACGTGCATTTCGAAGCGGAGCTTGCCGTTGTCATCGGCAAGACCGCGCGGCGCGTGACCAAGGCCGACGCGCTCGGCTACGTGCTCGGCTACACCTGCGCCAACGATGTCAGCGAGCGCGTCATCCAGAAGGTCGAGATGGACCAGGGCGCGCTGCTGGTCGGCAAGGGCTTCGACAGCTTCTGCCCGCTCGGACCGGTGATCGCGACCGATCTCGACCCGACGAATTTGAAGATCGGCGCACGGGTCAATGGCGAGACGCGGCAGGCGAGTTCGACGTCCGACCTGCTGTTCGGCGTCGCCGACCTCGTCGCCTATCTGAGCTCCGCGATGACCTTGCTGCCGGGCGACATCATCATAACCGGCACGCCCTCCGGCGTCGGGCCGGTCGTGCCCGGCGACGTCGTCGAGATCGAGATCGAAGGCGTCGGCGTGCTGTCCAATCCGGTTGTTGCGGAACGGCCGTGAACCTGGATCTGTCGCTACCCCCACCCCTTACCCCTCCCCACAAGGGGGAGGGAGACGTCAGCGTATGCGCGTTACGTGCCATAGGAGGTTCGAGGATGCGAATGCGCCAGCGGCACATGGTTTCAGAATCCCCCTCCCCCTTGTGGGGAGGGGTAAGGGGTGGGGATAAGCAACCGTCCGTCCAGGAACACTCGACATGAGTATGTCGCCCGACGACGCGATCCTGGCATTCATCCGCGACTCGGGCCTGGTCGCGGAGGGGGAAAAGCCGCGCTTCCTGCCGCTGACTGGCGGCGTGTCGTCCGACATCTGGCTGGTCGAGACATCGACACGGGCATTCTGCGTCAAGCGGGCTCTGGCGAAGCTGCGCGTCGCGGCGGACTGGCGCGCGCCGGTGGAGCGCAGCATCTATGAGGCGGAATGGCTTAAGGGCGCTGCGCGCGCCGAACCCTCCGCGGTTCCGACTGTGCTTGCCGACGATCCCGAGGCGGGCATGCTGGCGATGGACTACCTGCCGCCGGAAAACCATCGCCTGTGGAAGGCCGAGCTTCTCGCCGGCCGCTCCGATCCGGCGGTCGCGGCCGCTGTCGGCCAGCGGCTGGGGCGCATCCACGCCGCCTTCGCCCGCGACCCGGCTGCGCCGGCAACCTTCCCGCGCGACGACATTTTTCACTCGATCCGGCTCGAGCCCTATCTCGAAGCGACCGCACGGGCGCATCCGGCGCTTGCCGATCGGCTAAATGCGCTGGTCGACCGCACCGCCTCGACCAAGCGAACGGTCGTGCATGGCGACATCAGCCCGAAGAACATCCTGATCGGGTCGGACGGACCGGTGTTCCTCGACGCCGAATGCGCCTGGTTCGGCGATCCGGCCTTCGACCCCGCTTTCTGCCTCAACCATCTGCTGCTGAAATGCCTGGCCTCACCGCAAGCGGCAGACAATCACCTTGCCGGCTTCGACGCGCTCGCCGCCGCCTATCTTGCGGAGGTCGACTGGGAGGACCGCGATGCACTGGAAGAGCGGATCGCTTCGCTGCTGCCGGGCCTGTTCCTCGCCCGGGTCGACGGCAAATCGCCGGTCGAATACATCACGGACGATCGCGACAGGGACGCCGTCCGGCGCGTGGCGACGCCACTGATCCGGGCGCCGCCATCACGTCTCGCCGAGGTCCGGCGCGCCTGGGCCAACGATCTGAATTCGAAGGGAAATGCATATGGGCGCTAGCTCGGAAATCCGCTCCGTCAAAGGCCGCCGCGTCTGGGATTCGCGCGGTCGGCCCACCGTCGAGGGCGAGCTGACGCTGGCCGACGGCTCGGTCGGCCGGGCCATCGCGCCGGCCGGCGCCTCGCGCGGCTCCAACGAGGCGATCGACCTGCGCGACGGCGGCAAGGCGTTTGGCGGCCTTGGCGTCGCCCGCGCGCTCGAAGCCATTGCAGCCGAGATCGCGCCCGCGCTCACCGGCATGGACGCCTCCAACCAGGGAGCGGTGGATGCAGCGCTGTCGGCGCTCGACGGCACGGCGCAGAAGGCCAGGCTGGGGGGCAACGCGACCATCGCGGTGTCGATGGCCGTCGCCCATGCCGCTTCCGCATCCGCCAGATTGCCGCTCTGGGCGTACCTCGCCCAAGGCGCGGCGCCCCGCATTCCCATGCCGATGATTCAGATCTTTGGCGGGGGCGCGCATGCCAGCCGCCGCATCGACCTGCAGGACATCCTGCTGATGCCAGTCGGAGCCAAAAGCTTCGACGAGGCGACCGCGATCACCGCGGAGGTCTACCGCGCCGGCGGGGAACTCATGGCCGAGAAAGGCCTGCTGCGCGGGGTCGCCGACGAGGGTGGCTGGTGGCCGGAGTTCAGCTCCAACGAAGAGGCGCTCGACCGTGCCATGCAGGCGATCGAACGCGCCGGCTACCGGCCGGGCGAGGACGTGGCGATCGCACTCGACGTCGCTGCCTCGCAGTTCGAGAGCAACGGCCGCTACCGGCTGGCGACCGACAACCGCGAGATGTCGAGCGAGGAAATCGTTGCCAAGCTGATCGGCTGGTGCGGCACCTACCCGATCATATCGCTCGAGGATCCGGTCGCCGAGGGCGACAATGCCGGCATGCTGGCGATCACCCAGGCGATCGGCCACACGGTGCAGATCATCGGCGACGACTATCTGGTGACCTCCGCCGAGCGCGTCGTCCGCGCGGCTGCCGCCGGCATCTGCAATGCGGTGCTGATCAAGCCGAACCAGATCGGCACGCTGACCGAGGCAAAGGCGGCGCTGGACGCGGCGCACACGGCGGGCTGGCGCACCATCGTCTCGGCGCGCTCCGGCGAGACCGAGGACGTGACCATCGTGCATCTCGCCGTCGGCTGGCGGGCGCACCAGCTCAAGGTCGGCTCGTTCGCGCGGTCCGAGCGGATGGCGAAGTGGAACGAAGCGATCCGCGTCGAGGAATCGCTTGGCCAGTCCTCCTTCTTCGCCGGACGCAACGCCGTTGGCGGGTCGGGAGCCCGCCCCACATGAAGCTGCTGCTCTACTACGCCGCCGGCCCGAACCTTCGAGCGATGCTGGACACTCTTCCGTCAGGCATGACCGCCTCGATCGTCGCACCCGGCGACGCGGACGCCCTGGCGCGCGAACTCGGCGATACCGACGTGCTGCTGCACGTGCTCGCGCCGGTGACCGCGGCGATGATCGACGCCGCGCCGCGGCTGAAGCTGATCCAGAAGATCGGCGTGGGAGTCGACGCAATCGATCTTGGGCACGCGGCGGCCAAGGGCGTCGCGGTTTGCAACATGCCCGGCACCAACACCGCCGCCGTCGCCGAGCTCACGCTCGGCCTGATGTTCGCCTGCCTGCGGCGGCTGCCCTTCCTCGCCGCGCAGGCAGCGACTGCGGCGGGCTGGCGCGATGCAGGCATGACGGGCGACGGTCTGGGCGAAATCGGCGGCCGCACTGTCGGCCTCGTCGGCTATGGCGCAGTGCCGCAGCGCCTCGTGCCGGTGCTGCGCGCGCTCGGCGCCGATGTCGTCGTCTCCAACCGCACGGTCAGGCACGGCGATGTCCCATTCCTGCCGCTGGATGACCTGCTCGCCATCTCCGACATCGTGTCGCTGCACATCCCGGCCAACGACCAGACCCGCAACCTGATCGATGCGCGCCGCATCGCTGCGATGAAACCCGGCACGATCCTGATCAACACCGCGCGCGGCAGTCTCGTCGACGAGGCTGCGCTCACCGCCGCGCTTCGCTCCGGCCACATCGCGTCCGCCGGGCTCGACGTCTTCGCCGTCGAACCGCCCTCGCCCGACAACCCGCTGCTCAACCTGCCCAATGTCGTCGCAACGCCGCATGTCGCCTGGCTGACCCGCGAAACACTGCGCCGCTCGCTCGACGTCGCGCTCGACAACGCCAGCCGCCTGGCGTCCGGCCAGCCCCTGCTCAACCGGGTGGCCACGCCGGCGTAGAATCTCGAAAGCTGTTGATCCGGCGGGAGTGGGAACGAGCCGATAATCAACAGACGTGGACTGGCGTGCTGGGCGGTAGTGGTCAGTTTGGGACCACAGTTCTCCATTGTTGGAGGCCAGGAATTCCAAGCATTGAATGGCCGTCCCAACACTGATCTTGCATGGCTGGGGACCACCAACGGCCTGCTGATGCGCGACATTGGCGACTGCACGCGCACAAGGATCAGGTGCTAGCGCGCACCGTCATCGAACGGCAGAAGACCCGCAGTTTCGGCAAGGCACCCAAACGGGTGCCGGCGCGGGCTGCTGTAGGCCACGGCTTTTCGACGAAGCCACTTTCCGAAACGGACCGACTGTTTCGCGGCGGCGTATTCGATCTCCCTCGATCGGCGACGAAACGCATGGTTAACCACCTTTTCGATCTTCAGGTTCGTTAGTGCAATTGGAAGGACGTGGCTGGTATTCCTCACCGCATGCGCGATGACATTGACAGGCGGGACGATCAGGCTTCCCGGCATCGACATACCGCGGCAAAGCGCGTTTTGACGTTCGCGGCGCTGTTGTTCCTTGGCGGTTGCAGCCAGACGATGAACATCGAAACAGCCTCGGTGCGTCAGACTGCGCCGGTCGAGACTGCTTTTGTGATCCCGCCGCCCGGCGGACCGGCGATTGTCGCGGTGATCCAGGAGCGGCAAGGCCGCTCGGCAACGCAGCAGGTGCTTCTGGCGTCCGATTCCAGCACGCCCGGCGAAGATGGCTTCCACGTCAGCATTTCCGCCCGCTCCGGAGATCGCATCCCCACTCCGCACAACATCAATGCCGGCATGCGCGCAGCGTTGCCCGGCACCCGCATGGTGACCTCGCCCTATCTCACCCAGAACAGGTATGGGCCTTTCGGCTACGCCGTCGGTCGTGGCGGCCGATCGGATCTTTGCCTCTATGCCTGGCAGACCATCCAATCGCGATCGACGCTTTTCGCCAACCAGGGCAAGGTCGACGTGAGGCTGCGCCTGTGTCGAGCCAGGGCGACAGAGACGCAACTGCTCGCCGTCATGTATGGCTATACGATCAACGCTTTTCTGGCTGAGGGGCAGTGGAACCCCTACGAGCCGGCGCCGCTTCCCGATGCAGTCGGTCAGCGCGGCAGCGAGATCTATCCCGGTGGCGCGAATGGCCCGGCCATGGTTCTGCTGGAAACGGCCGAGGCCAATCCCGCTCCGCGGGCACGGCGCGAGAAACGGGCGGTGAGTGCTCAGCCGGCGTCGCGCGTCATCGTCCCGTCGCCTCAGGAAACCGAGGTTCCGCCCCCTCCTCCGGTCGACGTCGCTCCCACTGTCATCGTGCCACCGCCGCCCGGATCATAGGCGAGGTCTTCATGCTGGCTCCGCGCCATGCTTGAGCACTGCGGTAACGTTCCGTTAACGACGATTCAGCATTCCGCGGAGTTAGCAACCAAACGGTTACCTCCACCATATCAAGGGTAAATTTCAGATCGCGGTGTTGAGGGGCGCACGCGATGTTCATCCGGCCGCAGGCTTGGGGAAAAGTAAATGAGACGCCTCGCCGTCGTAGCTTTGTGGGCGATTTGCTCAGCCGCCGTGATTCTCGTCATCACGCTGCCGATCAGCTTGCAGACCCAGTTGATCGCCAGCCTGTCGATGGTCGGCGCCATGATTGTCCTCAAGCTCGTGCGATCCGAGGGAATCTGGCGCCTGATCGCGCTGTCGCTCGGAACGGCCATCGTCCTGCGCTACGTCTACTGGCGCACAACCAGCACCTTGCCGCCGATCAACCAGCCCGAGGATTTCATCCCGGGCTTCCTGCTCTACTGCGCCGAGATGTACAGCGTCATGATGCTGGCGCTCAGCCTGTTCGTCGTCGCGTCGCCGCTGCCGCCCCGGCCGCCGCGCAATGACGAGAAACGCGAAGGCTGGGAATGGCCGACCGTCGACGTCTTCATACCGACCTACAACGAGGATGCAGAATTGCTCGCCAGTACGATCGCGGCGGCCAAGGGCATGGATTATCCCGCCGACCGGGTGCAGATCTGGCTGCTGGACGATGGCGGCACGGAGCAGAAGCGCAACTCGCAGAAGGCCATCGAGGCGCGCACCGCGGAGGAGCGCCACACCGAGCTTCAGCAACTCTGCCAGGACCTCGAGATCAATTATCTGACCCGGGCTCGCAACGAACACGCGAAGGCCGGCAACATGAACAATGGCCTGGCGCATTCGACTGGCGAACTGATTGCCGTCTTCGACGCAGACCACGCACCGGCGCGCGATTTTCTCAAGGAGACCGTCGGCTACTTCCGCGATGACGAGCGTCTGTTCCTGGTCCAGACGCCGCATTTCTTCCTGAATCCCGACCCGCTCGAGAAGAACCTGCGCACATTTGAGAAGATGCCGTCGGAGAACGAGATGTTCTACGGCGTCATCCAGCGCGGTCTCGACAAATGGAACGCGGCCTTCTTCTGCGGCTCGGCGGCCGTGCTCAGCCGCAAGGCGCTCGAGGAGACCAACGGTTTTTCCGGCATCAGCATCACGGAGGATTGCGAGACCGCCGTCGAGCTTCATTCGCGCGGGTGGAACTCCGTCTATGTCGACAAGCCGCTGATTGCAGGACTGCAGCCCGCGACCTTCGCTTCGTTCATCGGCCAGCGCAGCCGATGGGCGCAAGGCATGATGCAGATCCTGCGATTCAAGTTCCCTTTGTTGAAGCGCGGCCTGACGATACCCCAGCGCCTCTGCTACACGTCGTCGACGCTGTTCTGGCTGTTCCCGTTTCCGCGGACGATCTTCCTGATCGCGCCGCTCTGCTACCTCTTCCTCGACCTGGAGATCTTCACCGCCTCGGGCGGCGAGTTCATGGCCTACACGCTGAGCTACATGGTCGTGAACCTGATGATGCAGAACTATCTCTACGGCGCATTCCGCTGGCCGTGGATCTCTGAGCTTTACGAGTATGTGCAGACGATCCACCTGCTCCCGGCGGTGATCTCGGTCATTCTCAATCCGCGCAAGCCGACGTTCAAGGTGACCGCGAAGGATGAGTCCATCGCACTCAGCCGTCTGTCGGAGATCGCAGCGCCGTTCTTCGTCATCTTCGGCGTTCTGCTTGTCGCCGTCGGGGTCACGATTTATCGAATCTATACCGAGCCGTTCAAAGCCGACGTCACGATGGTCGTGGGGGCCTGGAACATCCTCAATCTGATCATCGCCGGCTGCGCGCTTGGGGTTGTCTCCGAGCGGGGCCAGCGCGCCGCGACACGGCGCGTCAAAGTCAGCCGCCGCTGCGAGATCGGTCTGGGCGACACCTGGCTGCCGGGAACGATCGAGGACGTCTCGGTGCGCGGCATGCAAGCGGAGATATTTGGCTCGCCGAATTTGCAGGTCGGCGACACGCTGTCAGTGCGCTTCAAGACGTATTTCGACGAGCAGGAGCACATTCTTCCGCTCGATGTCCGCAATATGAGCAAGCGTGCAGAAACGGTCACGGTGGGTGTGAGCTACGCGCCGCAGAGCACATTTCACCATCGTCTGATCGCTGACCTGATATTTGCCAATTCAAACCAATGGACACAGTTTCAGCTGTCGCGGCGCGGCAATCCGGGACTGTTGCGCGGGACAGCCTGGTTTTTGAGCCTGGCGTTCTACGAGACCTATCGCGGGGTGATCTATCTCGGCCGGCGCGCCTTGGCTCGCGAGCCGGCGACCCGTCCCGCTGCCGAACCTGCAAAGTCCGGTGGAGCGAATTGATGCGGATTGCGCTGGCGACCTGCCTGCTGCTGGCTTTTGCCTCGCCCTCTTTGGCGCAGGACGTGAAGCCATTCGACATGACGCCGGAGAAGGGCGTCGAGACTCCTGCCGCGCCGACACCGTCAGACATGCCGGAACCGTCGGCGCTGCCGGCCGCTCCGGTTCCCGTGGCCCCTGCTCCCGTTCCGCCGCCGCCTGCGGCCGCGGCGCCAGAGCCCACGCCGGGCGCGGCTGCCCCTGGCTCAGCGGCGCGCCGAAATCTCATGCCTTTCGTCGAATTGTCCCTGTCGGGCGAAATCGAACGGCGGGCATGGTCGATCTATCTGACGGCGGAGCAGGCGACATCTCCGGCCATGCTGCATTTCGCGTATCAGAATGCGATTGTCGTGGCGCCCGAGACGTCCATGATCGAACTCAGCATCAACGGCGAGACGCTGCTGAAGGAAGCCGTACGGTCGTCCGAAACCGTCGCGGAACTCAGCGCGCAGATCCCGCCCGGCGTGCTGAAGCCAGGCCCGAACTCTTTCTCCATCGCCTCGGCCATGCGGCACCGGACGGATTGCACCGTGCAATCGACATATGAATTGTGGGCCAGCATCGACCCTGCGAGGACGTATCTTGAATTCTCGACGCCGGAGGCCGGCCTGTTCCGCCGCACGTCCGACATCGCTGCAATCGGCGTCAACGATGCTGGCGCGACTCGGTTCGATCTGGTCGTGCCGGCGCTGGACCGGCTGGCGCCCACGTCGTCGGTGATGCGTCTGGCAGAAGGCCTCGCCATGACGGCGAACATGCCGAACCAGTCGTTCAAGGTTTCCCGCGAGCTGCCGGGGGAGCCTGGACCCGGCAAGATAACGGTCATCGTCGGCACTGCCGCGGAGCTCGCCGGGATTGTGCCGAACCTGCCCCGCGAAGCCTCCACGTCGCCGATAGCGACCTTTGTCGACAATCAGGGCGCCAGTGGTTCGATGCTGGTCATCAGCGGTCCCGACTGGCGGGCCGTCGATGGCGCGATCGACACGATCGTGACCCCCCTCCAACGACCGCTGGCGTCGCGTCGCACCGCCGTGTCCACCGAGGCTTGGCGGTCGCCCGACGCGCCGCTGTTCTACGAAGCGGGACGCCAGAGCTTCGCAGCACTTGGAGTGCCGACGCAAGAGTTCACGGGACGACGGTTCCGCACCGATTTCGGCTTCAGCGTGCCGTCGGATTTCTACTCGAACGACTACGGCCATGCGCAGATCCTGCTCGACGCGGCCTACTCGGCTGCGGTGAAGCCTGGCAGTCACATCGACGTCTACGTCAATTCGAACATCGCCGCGACCGTCCCGATTACCCAGAAGGGCGGCGGCATCCTGCGCCACTTTGCGGTCGATGTGACGATGCGCCATTTCCGTCCCGGGCCCAACATCGTGACGATCGAAGCGGTTCTTTCGACGGACGAGGACGACGTTTGTGCGCCGGGCGTCATCAGCGGCGACGCGGCGCGATTCGCCCTGTTCGACACGTCCGAGTTTGTTGTGCCGGCCTTTGCCCGCGTGGCGCGCAAGCCGGATCTCGGCGCAATGGCCGGGACGGGCTATCCCTACGCCCGCTCGGAGACGCCACTGGCGTTGTTCGTCGACAACAGCAGCCATGAGGCGCTGTCCGCCGCCGCGACAGTGCTGGGCAAACTCTCGGTCGCGGCCGGCCGACCGATCGCCATCGACACCAACGTCGCCCGGTCCGGCGCGGACCGGAACGCGCTCTTCATCGACACCACGGCGGCGGTGCAGCCGAGAGTTCTGTCCCAGGTCGGCCTGTCGGGCGACATCGGGACCAACTGGAAGACGGACGGCGGCGGCGAGGCGAGTGGAACCGGCGCGAGCACGGATGCGGCGTTTGAAAAATGGCGCGAGGAGCTGTCCGGAAGCGGCTGGCGGGGCGCCGTCAGCCAGCTCGAGGACTGGGCGTCCCGCACCTTCGACGTCCAGTTGGGCGTCGAACATCTGGCAGGCGGCGAAGGGAGCTTCGTTCCGGGCAACAGCGCTCGACTGGTGGTTGCCCAGCAACAGGCGCCCTCGGCATCGGCGATGTGGACCGTGATCTCGGCGCCAACGCTGGGCATGCTGGATGAGGCCGTGACCGCGCTTGTGAGGCAGGACAATTGGAGCCGCCTGTCGGGCCAGATTTCCACACTCGATGCGACCCTGCAGAACGTCGCCACGATCGCACCCGCAAGCGTTGCTTTCGCTGTCACGCAACCCTTGTCCATAGGAAACATGCGGCTGATCGTCGCCAATTGGCTTTCTGCCAACCCGATGTCCTACGCCGCGGTCCTGTTCCTGCTCTGCCTTCTGCTGGGCCTGGTGACGGCGCTTCTTCTGTCCAGCCTGGGGAGGCGTCGTTGAGGCTCGTGAAGACCATCGGCGCGGCAATTCTTGTCTGGATGGCGACCATGAGCGCGCATGCCTCGGCGCTTGTCAGCGCGGAAAACTGGGCGGCCTACAAGGCGCGCTTCCTGGAGAGCAGTGGTCGCATCGTCGACGATGCCAATGGAGGCATCAGCCATTCCGAAGGTCAGGGATATGGCCTGCTTCTGGCTTTCATGGCGGACGATCCCGCGACGTTCCAGTCGATCTGGTCGTTCACGCGCACGGAACTGTTGATTCGTGATGACGGGCTGGCGGCGTGGAAATGGGACCCGGCGGCGTCGCCCCACGTGCGCGATATCAACAATGCGACCGACGGCGACATCCTCATCGCCTATGCGCTGGCGCAGGCGGGCGCGGCCTGGAGCGAACCTCGATTGACCGCCGATGCGACACGCATCGTCAAGGCCATCGGCAAGGCCGGGCTGTGGGAGCATCAGGGCCGGACACTCATCGCGCCCGCCACGGCGGGTTTCTCGGCCGGCGAGCAAAAGGACGGACCTGTGGTCAACCTGTCCTACTGGATCTTCGAGGCTTTCCCCGTCTTCGCGACGCTGGACCCGGCGACGGACTGGAACAAGGTTGGCGGGGATGGCCTCGCCGTGCTGGAGCGCGCGGCATTCGGCCCCAACAAGCTGCCACCGGACTGGTTGTCGCTCGCGCGCCAGCCAAAGCCTGCGTCTGCGTTCACGCCTGAGTTCGGCTACAACGCCCTGCGGATTCCGCTCTACCTGGCGCGGGCCGGCATTGCGCGACCAGGCTTGACGGATGCGTATCTCGAGCCTCAGCGCTTCGCGATAACCGACCTGGCGACTGGCCGTACCAAGGATGCGCTGGAGGATCCCGGCTACCGCATCATCCCGGCGCTTGTCGCCTGCATGAATAGCGGCGACCTGGTTGCCGAGGATCTGAAGCGCTTTGAGCCGACGCTCTACTTCCCTTCGACGCTGCACTTGCTGGCGCTCGCACATCTTGCCGCACACCAAGGAGAATGCCGATGAGCACGTCGGCCGCGACATTCATTGCCGGGTTCTTTGCCGGCGGAATGACGGTTTTCGGTCTGGTTGCCCCATTTGGCGGGCCCGTGGTCGAACCGTCGATCGATCACATGACGACGCGTGGAATAGCTGGCCCCTTTGACCGAGTGATGGTCGCCGAAGCGGCTTCGCCCCTGGCGCCGACCGACGCTGTACAACCTCTGGCGCAAGCGCCATCGGCGGCACCCGCGGCGCCGGCAGCGTCCCCGCCGGTCAAGGACGGACCGGTGGTGGATGAAACTGCCCTGCGCTATTTCGCCCGCCAAGGCGACATCCGCCGCCTGGAAGCCGAAATCGCGCGGCTGAAGGCGCTATATCCCGACTGGGCGCCGCCGGCCGATCCGCTCGCCGTGCAGTCGAACAGCGATCCCCGCATCGACGCGATGTGGCAGCTCTACTCGGAAGGCAACTATGCCGAAATCCGCAAGGCGATCGTCGAAGCGCAGACTGCCGACCCGGCGTTCCAGCCGCCCCAGGATCTGCTCGATCGCGTGGCGATCGGCGAGTCCCGTGTGCGCCTGGTCAATGCCTCGGACCTGAAGCAGTTCGAGACGGTCGTGCAGATCAGCGTGGAAACGCCGAGCCTGCTCACCTGCGGCGATGTCGATGTGCTGTGGAGGCTGGCCGAAGCGTTTGCAAAGACCGAGCGGCCCGACCGCGCAATGGATGCCTACCTCTATGTTCTCAAGAACTGCAGCGATGCGGCGGAGCGGCTTGCCACGGTCGACAAGGCGCTGCCTTTGTTGGCGCGCGATCAGATCGAGGAACTGCTGGCGCAGGAACGTGTCGGCGCCGATGGCAAGGGCGAGTTCGCGACCGCGCGAACCGACCTCTTGCGCCGCAATGTCGCCGCCGGCGGCAGGGAACCGCCAGAGGCGGTGGCTGCTGCCGATGTCGAGGCACTGACACTGATCGCCGAGAAGGAGGGGCTCTCCGCTGACGCGCTCCTGCTTGGCTGGTATCATCTGCGCGCCGAAAATGCCGCTGATGCCGAAACGTGGTTTCGGCGCGCGCTTGACATGCAAGACGGCGCCGAGCCGGCGCAGGGACTGTCGCTTGCGCTGCTTGAGCTCAAGCGTCCGGCGGACGCCGAGACCATCCTCTTCAAGTGGCGCGATGCATCGGACAACGTCCGGAAGGTCTACCTGGCGGCAGTCGCCAGCATGCTGGCGCAGCAGCCACCTCCGGACCTCAGTCCGGAGGTCCTCGGCCGGATGGCGTCGGCGGTGGGGGCCGCCAAGGATTCGGCGGCGGCGCAGCAATTCGGCTGGTATGCGCACGCACTTGGGCAGGAGAAGACTGCCGTCCAGTGGTTCACGTCGGCTCTGAACTGGAACCCTGACGAAGAGCCAGCCGCCTATGGGTTGGCGCTCGTCAGCCATCAGTTGGGGGACAAGGCGCTTGTTTCTGAACTGCAGCGCCTGTGGGCTGGTCGATCCGAGCGCATTGCAAGGATCACCGACCGGCCGGGCCGGCGATCCGAGATTCGCAACCAGCCGGAAGCCCGTCGGCAAGCGTCGACTGAGATCGACATGATCGAGACCTCGAGTTCAGGCGCGATTTCAACTGTGTCTGATCGGCCGGCTCCTGCTCCGGCAGCGCGAGGTTGCGTGCGCACCGAGCAGTATTCGAACATGTCAGGGTCCGCCGCGCTGAACCGGGGCTGGTGTCTGCTCGATCTCAATCGCCCGATCGAAGCGGCGCGGGCGTTTGAGCAAGCCATTCGCGACGGTAGCCAGAAGGTCCGAAGCGACGCCGCCTGGGGGCAGAGCCTCGCTTATCTGAAGGCAGGATTGGCCGACGAAGCCGCGGTCGCGGCGTCGAAGGCGCCGCAGAGCCGGGAGCGTCAGGTAGAGCTCGAGGCCTCGATCCTGAGCACCCGCGCCAGCAACTTCTTCGACCAGAAGCGCTACACCGAAACCCTGCTTGTGCTCGATCAGCGCGCGCGGATCGCACCCGAGCGGCTCGATCTCATGGTGCTGCGCGGCTATGCCTATGTCGAGTTGAGACGCCTCGGCGAAGCGCGCCGCGTGTTTGAAACGCTCGCAGCCGCAGGCAGCAAGGAAGGCAGGCGAGGCCTCGGCGTGATCACCGCGGTCACCGGAGGCGGCAACTAGAGAGGCTGGAAGACACCAGACCACACATGGTCGGCCACGTCGCACGACAAGCGCAAGATCCGCGAAATCACCACCTACTCCGTCTCCAGCTGTCCAAGAAGATGGAAAAATCCGAGGCAACGATAACGACCTGGATCGATACTGGGGAACTGCTGACGTTGCCCCCAAGATTTATCCATTTCTGAGTTCGTTTCCGGCGGTGGTTTTGCCCTGCTGGGCGGGTGAAGCGGCGGGCGCTTGCGCGGAGCCGTTGGCGTAGCGCAGCGCGAGC
>Ga0209906_100493_pt1 | contig 14069 bp, 12 predicted proteins | sample FECB24metaG_FD_188303 | JGI IMG/M metagenome (GOLD analysis project Ga0209906, IMG submission 188303) | Cyanobacterial communities from the Joint Genome Institute, California, USA from Joint Genome Institute, California, USA - FECB-24 metaG... ... | reverse complement strand
TGTCGCGGACGTAGAAATCCCTGTTCGTCGGCCTCAATTAGCCCAGCGAGTATAATGCTCTTGCGAGCTTCCTCGAATTCCGCACTGAACGGAAATCCCTCAGAGGTGACCGCATATTGGTATCCCCAAGTCCCAATCGGCTTGCCGTGAAAAAGTGCGAGCACGCAGCCTAAGTATGAAAATAGGTGCATCTCGACAATCGACATCGGAACAACAGAATCCGGCGCATCGTTCGCGATGACAAGAGCATCACAGTAGGCACTTGGCGCAATGTCTGTAGTGTGAATCATCAATGCATCGCCGCGCCGATCAGGTCATAAGCTTCGTTGAAAAGCTTCTCCTCGCTCTGCTGGACCTCACTCAGATCGGTCCAATCTGTCATCCTTACGATTTGCATTCCCGCGTTGCCCTGCAAACCGGCTAGGCGAAGAACAAGTTGAGAGCTTCTGATGTTGGCCGTCATTAATATCTTATTGGCTTGCGCGAACTTGGAGAACATTGCTCCTGCCCGGGCTTCGTACGCGATGTCGAGCGACCCTTCGGGCGTGTCGATGAGAATCGTCGCTGGGCCTTCCGCCATAAACTCTGCCAGAGCCATGCGCAGCGCAATGTCCAAAAAAAAGCGTTGGCTCTCGGAAATTTCATCCGGCCGCGATCGCAGCGTCTCGTTCATACGCAGCTTTAAGCCGAAACCAGAAACTGTCGTGCCCTGATGATGTTCGAGCTCAACGTCTATGGGAATGCCAATGAAAGCTTGTGCTAATTCGCGAAATCGCGGAACGAATCGCTCCGATCCAACCTCGTATTGCGTTTTCAGCTTCTTCTCGTGAGCGCGGAGCTTTTCCCTCAGTTCATCGCGCTTCTTGTAATGTGCCTCACTCTGTCTGCGGAATTCCTCTCTCTCTCGCTCAAGACGCTGGATCTCCTGCCTGATTGCGGAAAAGCCACCACTCTGGGGTGTGGCAAGACGAGCCGCTTCCTTGTTTTCAAACTTTGTAACCTCTTGCTGCGCGGAGGCCTCGTCCGCCTCCGCCGAATTCAATTCCGCGCTTAATCTCTGCCGAGTCAGCAAAACGGACGACATATCACGCTGCAACGCTATGAGTTTTTTATCTATCTCGCGCAGCGAAGCAATGGCTTCCGCATCTCCGGGCGATTCGTTGAGTGGACTATCACAAAGGGGGCAGCTTCCTGTTTCTATTCGGGCCTTCAATTTCGCGCCGATGTGATTAGCGCCACAGATGGCGCATCGATCCTCAGCCAACGACGTTCGCACAACCGGGTGTTGAGTTACTGATGCTGACTTCTGTACTCTCGCGGAAAACAGGCGTCGATATTCCAACTGCGCCTCGGTCAACGAGGCACTCAGGTTTGTCCATCTCAGATCAGCATCCCTCATCTCGGCAAGCTTACTTCTAAGGCGTTCCTCGGCCGCCGATTGACGGTCCAGCAATGTTTGATAGCTTCGTTGGAGTTCGGCTTGGCTAATGTGGTCCTCTGTTTCAGCGCCCTTGAGAAGTTCGTTAAGCTGCTCGATCCGGGTCGTGACATGTCTCGCCGAGAAACGCACGTTGCGGCCGCGAGAACTCTCCCGTTCCATGTCATGTTGAAGCTTGTCGGCGGCCTTTCGGCTGCTGATTTTTGCGCGAGGTACGAACGACTTATAAATACTCTGACGCCTCGCAAGATTGATGATGCTGCAATCCCCGGCATGCCATTAACGCTGAAGAAACCAGGCGTAAACGGCAAGTTTGTTTTTAGCTCCGACGTGTACCGCACTGCTCGCGCTATCTTGCGTCGATCGAGATCGATGGAAGAAGATCAGGCTAGGTTATTACGGGTGCTTCTCGGGAGCGTCCTCGTCCCAAATAGCAACGTGACAATCAACGGCAAAGGGAGGCGATATAGAAAGACTAGAGCGCGTGTGCAGAAATCCGGTGCTGATCTCATTGCAAGCCTAGATGAGGCCGTAGATGAAGCAGCAGCAGACCTTACAAGATTTTCCGGTCTCCCCAAAGGTGCACATCGGGTACTGCGTGGGGACGCTCGTACAGAACTGTCGCGTGTGACGGAAGCTGACGTCGCGATATTTTCTCCACCGTATCCCAACTCCTTCGATTACACGGACGTCTACAATCTCGAACTCTGGATGTTAGGCTATTTGAGTTCGTCTGAACACAATACTGCCTTGCGGCAGCAAACCTTTCGTTCGCACGTACAGATCAAGTGGAAGACGACGACGCGGCTCGCTTCGTCAAAACGGCTCGAAGCCGTTGTTGTGGCTCTGTCGCGCAAGCGGGGCGAGCTATGGAACAGAAATATCCCGGAGATGATCAGATTTTACTTCGATGATCTATGCATGGTCTTTCGGCATCTTGGTCGTATCCTCAAGCTCGGACACCATGTGGTTGTGGCAATTGGAGACAGTCAGTATGCTGGCGTCCATATCGACGTGGGTGGGATCTTGGTCGAGTGTGCAGCCCCGTTGGGCTTTCGCTTGACGAAAAAGGGCAAAATTCGATCAATGCGAAATAGCTCGCAGCACGGAGGAACTTTTGAACTTTCAGAGCACTGTCTGGTCTTCGAGCGCGTCTGAGGCTGCAGTGTGAAGGATATCAAACGTGGCCACTGAAGCGCCTGCGAGGAAATTCGCGCTCCCGACCATTTGCCGGGTCGCCCTCGAGAATTTCGATTTGTATTCGCTGCAGCCAAACGTCGAGATTTGCGTTGAACGCAATGTGTTCTGCCTGATTGGCGCCAACGGACTTGGAAAATCGACCTTCCTCAATACACTCAATTTTGGGATCACGGGCGCCGTGCCTGATCCCAATCGCAAATTTCAGTCGGCGCCGGATTATTATGAGGACGCCTCGCGTTCCAATCGGACTGAAGACTATTTCGGTGGGCGTATAAGCGAAGAAAAACGCGCTATCGCAACCGTGACCGTAGAGTTAGCTTGGCCATCAAAAACCATCACGGTCACCAGAAATATTTTTCAAGGCTCGAAAGTTGCGAAGATTTCTCTCAAGGACCTTTCTTCGCAAGAAGTGGAGACGGTGTTAGCAGTAGACGCTAAGGACGACACTGTCCCGCAGTTGCGATACGAATCAGAGATACTGGCGCTCACGGGTTTGGAAGATTTCTCCCAGTTCGTCTTTCTCTTCCATTTCGTCAGTACATTCGACGAGGGCCGCCATCTATTGATGTGGGACCGTGGTGCGCTAACGAATGCGCTCTACTTGGCGTTCGGTGCTGATCCGGCGGCGGCAAAGCGGCATCAGCTTTGCTCGAATAAGGTCGGCCAGAAAGGGATTTACCTCAACACTAACTGACTTCAAGCCGAGCATCCGACAGGTCACTGCCGTAGTCCCGCTACCGCTGAAGGGATCGACACAACGATCAACGCGGTATGGAAGCGACCCGAGAACGTCAGCAACAAACTTAGGTGAAAAGGCTTCCTTGAAATGAAACCAACGTTGAAACGGCAGGTTCGCCGTGCCCTGGTTTGAGCTTGTTGGACCTTCTTGAATGTAGTCCTCTAGCCAATCACTAACATCCCTCACTCGCGTTCTTCGCTGAACGAGCTTCTCCGAATTGCGAACTGTCTGCCGTAGGTCCGTCTCCCAGAAATCGATCATTTTCCTATCCGGAGGCGGTCACCGGTTGAGCAATACGCGCATCAAAATAGCAAGCACTATGCCAGCCGAAAATTCGAAAAAGATCAAGTGTAACAAGGCAGAATGCGAAATGGCGCAAGCGTTCCGTATCGTTTCGCTCGGCAGATTTTTCCGATCGGCAAAATTCCCAGCCTATGTATGGATCCAAAATCGCTTCGGATCTGCATTAGAGTTCGGCCGTTATACAGCAGGCTCCACTTTTAAGCGTCACAAAGGGACTGCCGAGGTCGTTCCTGCGTAGCTAAAAAATGGTTCCACCAACGGATAGCAGCAGAGATTCATTCAATCAATTTGAACAGCATTACGGCGCCTACAGCGAAGCCGCGACAACCCCCGAATGGCCACGAAGAGATATTTGCGTGAACTTCGCGCGAGATAATGCGAGGAAACGTCTCTGCTGACAATTGACCCTCATCCGAACGCGTGAAAGTCGCGCAAAATCGGGCGAAATTCTCATTCCGAAAAATGGAAATATTTATTTAATATCAACGCCTTGGTCGTTGGCGCGCCGGAAGGGATTCGAACCCCTGACCCCCAGATTCGAAGTTTGAATTCAAGCGTCCGCAGGTATTCGCGCGCCTTGATCTAGCCTCAACCGCGTCCTTACATCTTGTTGATCTCACTACCTCTTTTCGCATTTCAGCGCAAAGGAGCGTAGCAAGACGCCGAAAACTTTGGTCGAGAAGTTCCGCAGACTAATCGCAGACTAGTTTTCTGGAGACTCGGCGTGGCTGATGTATCGATGGAAATTACGGACAAGGCGGTCAACCAGTTGCCACTCGCTGAGGACGGGCAATACAAGGTTCTCGATACGGAATTAAAGGGCTTTGTCGTCGTCATCGGACGGCGGAAGAAGACTTTTGCGGCGCAGGGCGCATTCTGGCGCGACGGTGTCCGCGAGTTTGCCGCCCGCAAGAAGATCGCAGAATTTGGGGACATCTCGTCTCGGGAAGCGCGGGCCAAAGCCAAGGATATTCTCGCTGCTATCGCGAAGGGGCAGCGCCCCGGAGAGGATGCACGTATACGAAAGGGCGCGGTTACTCTGCGGCAGGCATGGGACCGTTATCGGGACGTCCATATGGTCCGGAAGGGACGAAGCGAAGGAACCATCGAGAACTACCGCGATCACATGGAGCGGTTGTTCGAAGACTGGCTCGACAAACCGCTGGCTCGGCTTGGACGACAACCAAAGCTTGTCGCCGAACGCCATGATATAGTCACCAAAGAGAACGGACCGTACATAGCAAACGGTGCAATGCGCAGTTTGCGGGCCGTTTACAATCACGCGCGGAAGGCGCATACGGAACTTCCTTTTGCAAACCCAACGCTAGCCGTTGATTGGAACCCAGAGGCGCGCCGAAATACAGGCATGGGGGCGGCCGATCTTCTCGGTTGGTTTGAAGAGTTGGGTGCGTTCGAAAATCTTATTCGCCGCGAATTTCATCTGTTGCTCTTGTTCAGTGGGTCCCGGCCAACTGCTTTGAAACAAGCCAAGCTTGAACACCTCGATTTTCGTGCTCGCATCTTGCATATTCCGAGACCGAAGGGTGGCAATGAACGTGCGTTTGATATTCCGCTTTCGGGGGCCATGATACGTTGTATCGTCCGCGCCATCCGAGTTGGAAGAATGCTGTATCCCGATCAAGCCGACGTTTGGATTTTCCCGGCGGACAGCGGATCCGGCCATATCGAGGAGCATAAGGAAGATCGCACCGAACTATCAAAATGGGGCAATGAATTGCGCCAGAGTTACCGCACGATTGCTCAGTCCACGAACATTTCGAAGCTCGACATCCACCTATTGATGAACCACTCGGTGCCGGGTGTGAACGAAGGGTACATCACTCGTGACAAGCTGTTGAACAACCACCTGCGACAGCTACAAGAGCGCATATCTTCTGTGATTCTTGATCACGCTTCCAAGAGCCATAGCAATCAACCATGCCATTGGCTTGAGACGGCCAAGATACAAGCGCCAATTGCGAGGATGGATACAGCGTAGCTCAATTTGCCCGCGGAATTTGCTTTCTCTGAAGCTGGCAATTAAGCTGTACACCCAGCCCTTTCCAGTGTACCCGAATGCGGCGGATGCCCGCGAACGGTTGCGAACCGTGTCGTGCATCAATGGCGGGTGCGGTTCAAAACTCTGCCTGATCAGCGGACGCGCGCGGAAAGCAAAGAACGACGCCGGACGCACGGATGATGCCCAGGGGCGGAATCGAATTTTCTTCTATCCAATTGAAATGGCGGGATTTTTCGAAAGAGGATTTTCCAGTGTACCCGTCAGTGTACCCGGCGTTTTAGCATGGCAGAATCCTGATGTTGGAAGCCGCATCGACCTCGAGGGCGCGAGACCGTTTAGATGTAGCGGGATACTCTTTCGGCAAACAAGCGGCGAGCAGCAACCTGCGGTCCCGTCGCACCTTAAGCCTATCCGCAATCTGCTGCTGATGGACGAGCCTTCAGCAGCAATGCGCGTTATGGCGTGCGCGAAAACATGTCGGAGCGGGGCTCCGCGCCGACAGCTTCGACGTCCTCCTCGCGTCCAAGCGAGGCCTCCGTTTCCTTCAGCTGGTTGCCGATCGCCCGCGCTCTTTTGACAATCGACGCCGCCGCCTCCTTCAGCAGGGGATGATCGCCCGCGGGCATTTTAGCGACTTCCGCGGCGGCGGCGGGCACGGCAGCTTCCGCCTCCGCGGTCAGCGTCGCCACACGCGCTAGCACTTGCCGGGGATTGAGGCCGCACTCCTTCGCAAAACGCTGCCAGTGCCGGCCCTTGAGATGCTCACCGCGGTTCTTGCCTGCGATCTTCTGCGCCAGGTTCTTTGTGACGTTATCCCAGACTTCGCCACACATCACGTCATAGAGCGGCGCAAGCGATGCTCCCGACGCGCGGACCGTCAGGGAATAATTCTTGGCATGCGCGTCGGTGTTGCACGCGATGACATTGAAGACGAGCATGTCAAAGAGCCTCAGGATGTCCGCAGCGGGAGTGAGACGCCTCGTCACATCGAACATGTCCTTCACAGTGGGGCCTGGTATGCCGGTTTGGTTCGCTTCGTATTTCGCGGTCGGCGGCTTACCGAGAGCCTGGCAGAAATCCTCCTGATGCAGCCTGCGCCAACTGCCGTCGGTTCGAGCGCGGTCGTAGCGTTTGACCAGCAGGTAGCTTCGCTTGCCCGCGACGCCCGTCGTGACCTCGGCGACGGGAAGGTTCATCCTCTTCGCGAGCACCAGGCAGAAGGCTTCGTTCTGCACGCTACCCCATAGGCGCGCTATGTCGGGCTTTAGGATGTGCGTCGACGGAGATCCGTCGAGCGGGATGCAGATCTGTCCGCGATCATCCACCGCAACGCCCATCTTGCTCTGCGCGCCAGCGAGCGACATCGAGACCCCCTCTTCGCCCACGAGGAACGGCTTCTTCGGCAACTCCTCGATGATGCGTTCGAGATCTGCGGTCTTCTCGATCGGACGCCAGTTGTCAGAAGAGGATGTGCCCGGGCGTCCGATCGAAAGGGCACCTGCCGTGTCCCTGCCGATTTCCGAAAGAATGCCGATCACGTCGGACGGCGCGACGCCGAGGAATTGGCCCACCGCCTGGAGGTTTTCGCTCTCCGGCAACAGGTTCGCAGCCCAGGGAAGGAAGATGGCCGGCCCGACGCGTTGCTTGTTCAACGGCATCGTTGTGGCGATCGGAAACGCGCCGCGCGTCGACAGCCAAGTGGAGTCATAGGTGAAGCCGGCGCCTGCCGCATCGACGTCGATCGTGCCGACCAGCCGCTCTTCGAAGTAGACGGGCAACGTCATTCGACGGCTCCTATGGTGACGGAGGCGGCAAGTCCTCGACGGCGGATTCCGGCGAGGCCGTCTGCCTCATCGCGTCGGTGAGCTTTAGGCCCAGTGCCTCGGCAATTAGCAGACTGAGCCCCAGATAGCAGGACGCCTTTCCCGCTTCGAGGTCGATGAGGAAGCGACGGCCGACGCCCGTGGCTAGGGCGAGTTGGTCCTGCGTCATGCCTGCCGCGATGCGGCGTTCCCTGATGGCGGCGCCGAACGCTGCAGAAGCGGTTTCGGCCCGGCTTTGCATGTCTGTTTCGGTGACCATGGTTTGGCTCGATGTTCCCGATCGGGTACTTCTACCTCAAATTTGGGCTTGGTCAAGCGAAATGTTCCCGATCGGATACATAAGCTTTGAAACCAGGAGATTAGCGAGCAAAGTACCCGATCGGGAACATCATCGCACTCCGTCGTAAAGACTTAACGGCGACATTTAGGTTTCGGCCCGGCCAGAGTTGTTGAGACAATCACTGATATCGAACGGCGCATGTACTTCACCGCACCCGGCCTACCGTCTTATACGCGGCAGACCCTTTTCCTTGATCAAGGCATAGATCGCCGGGATCACGATCACCGTTAGCAACGTCGATGACCCCATGCCTCCAATCATCGGTACCGCGATGCGCTGCATAGGCTCGGAGCCGACTCCCCTGCTCCACTGGACCAGCAGCAATCCGGCCATGATAGCGGCGACCGTCATCATCTTGGGCCGCACGCGCTCCACCGCCCCCGTCCATGATCGCGTGGTTGAGATCGGCAAGGGTGAGAGCCCGTCCTTCTTGCGTATTTTTGGCGCGAATAACATTCAGCGCGTGGTCGAGATAAATCAGCATGATCACGCCGGTTTCGCGGCGACACCGGCCAAGGCGATGAAGCCAACGATCGCTGCAACGCTGTAGTTGAATCCCATCCAGTGCATCAGCCACAGCCCGCCGACAAACGAGAACGGCAGCGAGAGCATGACGATGAGGGTTTTCGGTGATGCATCGGAAGCTCAAGTACAGCAACAGGAAGATGATTAGCAACGTCGCCGGCACCACGATTTGCAAGCGCTTGCTCGCGCGCTCCAGATATTGGAACTGGCCTGATGGACCAGGCCGAGCGAAAGCGTCGTCTCCGCCAGCAAATTCAGATGCTTGAGCGGCTCGAAATAAGCGTCATCCGAACGGTCGCGCGGCACCGGCATATACAAAAGCTGGACCGGTCGCTTCGTTCCCTCGAAAATGCGATTGGACATCTCGACACAGAGCGCGAGGCTGCTGGGCTCGATTGAATGCTTGTGCCCGAAGTCGCCGTAGCAGAGGTGCACAAGAAGCTCGATGTCGTTCCGCACAGCTGTTGTTCGGCGTGCAAAATTGGACGCTCCAATGCGGGGGCAAAGTTGGGCCGATTGACACCAATGTTCTGACGATTTGCGGAATTCGTTTCTCTCAAGTGGGCCAATAAACAAGTTGAGCGGTGTCCCGGATACATTTCAAGCTGACGACGGAGCGGCAACCGCAACGGCTACGACAAAAGCCGGAGAAACGACCTTGACGTCAATTTTACATTCATGTAAATTTTATGTATAAGTAAAAAACTTGGTTGCGGGGAGCGCCATGGAGACGATCACAGCGGCTCGGCCTCGCACCGGTTTGCGGGGCAACGTCGTCGACTATTTGCTCGAGAGCCAAACCGGCACACGCGCCAGCCGAACCTACCTAATCGGACCAGATCGCACCTGGAGCTATGCCGAACTCGTCGTTCGAGTTGCGCAGGTTGCGAATGCGCTGCGTTCACTTGGCGTGAAACCTGGCGAGCGCGTGCTGTTTAGCGTCGTCGACGACATCGATTTCCCGGCACTGTTCCTCGGCGCAATGAAAATCGGCGCCATTGCGATACCGATCAACACCTACCTGAAGCCCGAGGATTACCGCTATTACATCGCCGACAGCGAAGCCGTCATGGTGATCGCGGATCACACCATTGCACCGGTCACCGCAGGTCTGCGCCGCGACTTGCCGAACCTGCGTCATCTGCTCTGCGCACGCCAACGCGTGGCGGGACTCGACCATCTCGATGACATTCTCCCGACCCAGCCTCAGGAGGCCGACACCCAGCCGGTCGACCCGGACGACATGGCGTTTTGGCTTTATTCGTCAGGCTCGACCGGCAGCCCGAAAGGCGTCGTGCATACCGGCAATCACATCTACTGGGCGACCGAATTGTTCGGGCGCGGCGCGCTCGACATGAACGAGAGCGACATCGTGCTGTCGCCGCCGAAGATGTATTTCGCCTTCGGACTCGGCAATCAGGTCTATTTCCCGATCCGGACCGGGGCTCAGGTCATCGTCAATCCCGGTCCGATTTCGGCCGACACGGTCTGGGAGCAGTGGCTGCGACACGAGCCGACCGTGATCATGGGCGTGCCGACGCTGTTTGCCGGCCTGCTGCGCCTTGCCGAAGACAAGATCGGACAGGAACGCGTGCGGCGAGCCTGCCGAAATCTGCGCTTCTGCCTCAGCGGCGGCGAAATCCTGCCGGCCGCCCTGCTCCACCGCTGGAAGCAATTCGCCGGAGTCGAAATCCTCGACGGCGTCGGCACCACCGAGATGACCCACATGTTCATCGTCAACCGGCCCGGCCAGTCGGTACCGGGCAGCTGCGGCAAGCTGGTCAACGGCTTCCGCGCCGAAATCGTCGATGACAACAACGTACTGGTCAAGCGCGGCGACATCGGAAACCTGCGCATGTTCGGGCCGTCCGCGGCGGAGCAATACTGGAACAAGCCGGAAAAGACCGCGGAGGTGATGGGCGCAGGCGGCGTGCTCACCGGCGACAAGATGCACCAGGACGAGGATGGCAACTTCTTTCTGGTCGGCCGCTCGGACGACATGCTGCGGGTCGGCGGCATCTGGGTCTCGCCCGCCGAGGTCGAGAGCGTCATCGCCCAGCACGATGCGGTGCTGGAATGCGCGGTCGTCGGCCACCCCGATGCCGACGAGATGATCAAGCCGAAGGCCTACGTGGTCCTGCGCGATGCAAACGGTTCCGACCGCGGCCATCTCGACGAGGCGCTGCGCAACCATGTGCGCGAGCGCATTGCCCACATCAAATGCCCGCGCTGGTTCGAGTTCGTCGACGAATTGCCGAAGACCAGCACCGGCAAGATTCAGCGCTTCCGGTTACGGCAGCAGGCTGCAGCCAATTGATCGACGCGCCCGCCGCGCGCGCGGCGCAGGCGTGGCGGCAATCATTCAACAAGAGAAACCAGCGCACAGGGAGAAAATCCATGAAATCCATTCTGCTCGGCACAGCCGCCGCGGTCGCCATGACCACGATCGCGATGGCGCAGGGACAACCGATCAAGATCGGGTTCGTCAGCACGTTCAGCGGCCCGACCGCGGTGATCGGCAACGACATGCGCAATGCGTTCGAGCTCGCCCTCGATCATCTCGGCCGCAAGATCGGCGGTCGGCCGGTGGAGGTGATCTACGAGGACGACGGCCAGAAGCCGGATATCGGCCGCCAGAAGAGCGAGAAGCTGGTCCAGTCCGACAAGGTCGACTTCGTGGTCGGCTATATCTGGTCCAATGTCCTGCTGGCATCGCTGAAACCGGTCATCGATTCCGGCACGTTCCTGATCAGCGCCAATGCCGGCCCGTCGCAGGTCGCAGGCGAGCTTTGCTCGCCGTTCTTCTTCACCACCTCCTGGCAGAACGATCAGACCCCGGCCGCCATCGGCGAATACATGAATCAGAAAGGCATCAAGTCGCTCTACCTGCTGGGACCGAACTACGCGGCCGGCAAGGATATCCTTGGCGGCGTGAAAAACGTGTTCAAGGGCAAGATCGCCGGTGAGGACTATACCAAGTGGCCCGATCACCTCGATTTCTCGGCGGAGCTCTCCAAAGTGCGCGCCGCCAAGCCAGACGCGCTGTTCGTGTTCTATCCCGGCGCGGCCGGCGTCCAGTTCCTCAACCAGTTCAATCAGGCCGGATTGAGAGGCCAGATCCCGCTCTACACCGCCTTTACGATCGATGCGCTCTCGCTGCCACGTCAGGGCGATCTCGCGCTTGGCGTTCCCGGAACCCAGCACTGGGTTGCCGATCTTCCGAACGAGGCCAACAAGAGATTCGTGGCCGACTTCAAGGCGAAGCACAAGGCCTACCCCTCCTTCTATGCCGCGCAGACCTACGACGCCGCCAATCTCATCAACAGTGCCGTGAATGCGGTGAAGGGCGATACGTCAAAGAAGGATGCGATGCGCGATGCGATGCGCCAGGCGGACTATTCTTCGGTGCGCGGGCCCTACCGGTACAACAACAACCACTTCCCGATTCAGAATTTCTATCTGCAGGACGTGGTCAAGGATGCCGACGGAGTGCTGACTCTCAAGACTGCGGCCACGGTGCTGAAGGACGCCAAGGACAACTTCGCCGGCAAGTGCGCCATGAAGTGGTGAAGACTACTTCACGGCGTTCAGCGCAATTCCGACAGGCGTGCTCCGCGCCCCGCGCCGCGGAGCAGCCTTCTTGTCGGATGACGGAACCGAACGCCGCGCGCGATCCTTCACCAGTCCGAACGCGATCATGCCGAAATAAGTCTCGATCAACTCCTCGATCGCGATCGCTTTCTTCGGGTCGTACCAGCGCGCCAGCCAGTTGCACATCCCGAGGATGCCGAACGCAATCATCTTCGGCTCGCCGTATTTCTCGAATTCGCCCTTCTTCTGGCCATCGGCAATCAGCTCGGTCCACATCGATTCGTAGGCCCGCCAGATTTTGTCCATTTCCCGGCGCACCTCGCGCGCGTCCTCAAGATAGACGTCGCGCAGGCTCACGGTCATTTCCAGGCAATGCCGGTCGAAGCGCTGGAGGTGGTTGCGGATCGCGCCGTAAAGCTTGTCCTGAAACGATGCCTTGGAATTGACCACGTTGCGCAGGCCTTCGACCAGAGACTCGCTCTGCGGGCGGATGATGTGCAGCAGGATTTCGGCGCGGTTGTTGAAGTAATAATAGATCGCCTCGCGCTTGACGCCGGTCTCCTTGGCGATGTCGTCGAGCGAGGTATTCGCAAATCCCTGGCGATCGAAAATCTTCAGCGCGTTCTGCAAAATCGCCTCGCGGCGGAGTTCCGATTTCTTGACCTTCTTGGCGGGTTCGCGGACGGACATACGTTGTTCACCAATGATGCTGGGGGCGCGCCCCTGCATATCCGATCCGCGGGTCTTGTGCCAGTTCGCGCCGGGCTCTCCCTCTCCCCGCCAGCGGGGAGAGGGATTGTGCAATGCCAGCGCCTAGTTCGCCTTCACCAGCGGGCAGCCGCCCTTGTCGAGCGGCCGGAAGGCCTGCTCGCCCGGGATTTCCAGGACCTGCTTGTAATAGTCCCACGGCCCCTTCATCTCGCCCGGCGCCTTCACCTCATACAGATACATCGGATGGATCTTGCGGCCGTCGACCCGGATGCGGCCCTTGCCGAACAGCGGATCGTCGGTCTCTGTCTCTTTCATCTTGGCAACGACCTTGTCGCCGCCGGTGTCGCCGCTCAGCGACTTGACCGCCTTGAGATAATGAAGGATCGCCGCATAGACACCCGCCTGCATCTCGTTTGGCATGTTCTTGTGCGGATGCGCGGCCTGGAAGCGCTGTGCGAAAGCGCGCGTCGCATCGTTGGTGTTCCAGTAGAACGGACTGACGGCGAGCAGCCCCTTCGCCGCGGCGCCGAGCGCATGCGCGTTGTTGATGATGAAGACAAGGCCCGCCATCTTCTGCGTGCCCTTGTTAAGGCCGAACTCCGCCGCGCCCTTGATCGCACTCGTGGTATCGCCGCCCGCATTCGCAAGCGCGATGATCTTGGCCTTGGAGGCCTGCGCCTGCAAAAGGAAGGACGAAAAATCGACGGTGCCGATCGGATGGCGCACGGCGCCGAGCACCTTTCCGCCATTCGCCTTGACCAGTCCCGACGCGGCCTGTTCGAGATTGTGCCCGAAGGCGTAATCGCTGGTCAGGAAATACCAGGAATCGTTGCCGGACTTCAGCGCCGCCTGCACGAGACCGTTGGCGAGCGCGTAATTGTCGAATGTCCAGTGCACGTTGTTGGGTGTGCATTTCGATCCGGTGAGGTCGGTTGTGACACCGCCGGAGATCAGGAACACCTTGTTCTTCTCCCTGGTGATGTCGCTGACCGCAAGCGCAATGCCGGAATTCGGCACGTCGACGATCGCCTCGACGCCATCCACCTCGTACCATTTGCGCGCCATGGTGGCGCCGATATCGGCCTTGTTCTGATGATCGCCGAACACGATCTCGATCGGCCGGTTGCCGATCTGCTTGCCGAAATCCTCGACCGCCAGCCTTGCCGCGACGACCGAGCCGATGCCCTGGAAATCGGCATAGACGCCGGACATGTCGTTCATGACAGCGATCTTGATCGGCTTGCCGTCCTGAGCCGCCGCCGGTCCCGCGGCCAGTGTTGGCAGCATGATTGCAGAGAATAGAATAGCGCTGGCAGAAAATGCCCTCATGGTCGTCTCCCGTGTTGTGCGCGTGAAATCCGCCGTCAGGCGGCGCTCTG
>Ga0209906_100492_pt1 | contig 14271 bp, 12 predicted proteins | sample FECB24metaG_FD_188303 | JGI IMG/M metagenome (GOLD analysis project Ga0209906, IMG submission 188303) | Cyanobacterial communities from the Joint Genome Institute, California, USA from Joint Genome Institute, California, USA - FECB-24 metaG... ... | reverse complement strand
TAGCGCCTTCCGATCTCATTTCGTCCGCAGCCGCCGAAACAATCGCGAGCGCTCCGATGACACTGCATCAAACCGTGCCTTATGCACCTCTTGCGCTATACATCGACGGACGCTTCATCAGTGACCGCGAGGGCGAGGCGGTTTACAATCCGGCGACCGGCGATGTTCTCGGACATTTGCCGCATGCGACGGAGCGCGATCTTGATCACGCGCTTGCCTCGGCCGCTCGCGCCTTCGAGACGTGGCGCTGGATCTCGCCGCTGGAGCGCAGCCGCATCTTGCGGCGAGTCGCCGAACTGATCCGGGAGCGAGCGGACGGGATTGCGCGTCATCTGACCCTCGATCAGGGCAAGCCGATTGCCGAGGCGCACAATGAGGTCGTAACCGCAGCCGATCACGCGGAATGGCACGCCGAGGAGTGCCGCCGCATCTATGGGCGAGTGATTCCGGCGCGGACGCCGAGCGTGCGCCAATCCGTGATCCGGCAGCCGGTCGGTGTTTGCGCGGCCTTCACTCCCTGGAATTTTCCATTCAATCAGGCGCTTCGCAAGATATCCGCAGCGCTTGCGTCAGGCTGCACCCTGATCATCAAGCCCGCCGAAGATGCTCCCAGCTCGGTTGTGGCCTTGGCGAAATTGTTCGACGAGGCGGGTCTGCCTCCGGGCTGTTTGAACGTGGTCTGGGGCGTGCCGGCGAAAGTATCAGACTATCTGATCCGATCGCCGATCGTGCGAAAGGTATCGTTCACGGGCTCGGTTCCGATCGGCAAGCAGCTGGCGTCGCTCGCCGGTGCACATATGAAGCGAATGACGATGGAGCTCGGCGGTCATTCGCCGGTGCTCATTTGCGGGGACGCCGATCTCGATCAGGCGGTACCGCTGCTGGCACGGCTGAAGGCGCTGAATGCCGGCCAGGTCTGCATGGCCCCAAGCCGCTTCTATGTGCATGAATCGATCTTCGATGAATTCACCGAACGCTTCACCAAGGCGTTTTCCTCGCGCGTCGTAGGTGACGGCCTCGACGAAGCGACGATGATGGGTCCGCTGGCGCATTTCGGCGATGAAGGAATTCGTCGAGGACGCCTTGCAATGCGGCGCGACGCTCGCTGCGGGCGGCGAGGCGCTGAAGCGCCCCGGCAACTTCTTTCCACCTACCGTGCTAATGAACGCGCCGGATCGATCGCGAATTATGCGCGAGGAACCCTTCGGACCGGTGGCGCCGGTAACGCCGTTCAAGACGATGGAGGAAGCCGTCACCCGTGCGAATTCGTTGCCCTATGGGCTTGCCTCTTATGTCTTCACGCGGTCGCTGAAGAATTCCCACTACGCTTCAAGCCGGCTGGAGGCCGGAATGGTGAGCATCAATCATTTCGGGATCGCGCTTCCGGAGACCCCGCTCGGCGGGGTCAAAGACAGCGGCATTGGCAGCGAAGGCGGCACCGAGACTTTCGATGCTTACACGACGACGAAATTCATCACCGAGGATGCGGCCTGAGACGCGCCGCGATCGGGCGAAGCCCTCAGACGTGCTTCGGCTTGGACCGCCTGCCGAAACAGGCTTCCTCAAGCTGCGATGCGCATTCCTGCACGACCGGAAGCAGAGTCTTGGTTAGGGCATGCCGGCTCACGCGCGCGGAATAGACGCTGACGCTCATCGCAGCGACCAGCTTTCCATCCAGGTCCCGCACCGGCACCGCCAGGGACCGCATGCCGAGTTCGATCTCTTCGTCGCTTACCGAGAAGCCCGCCTCCCGTACCGAAAGCACCTCGGCGACAATGTCGGCCGGCCTCGTCAGGGTCTTCGCCGTGCGTTGCGCAAAGCTCTTCTTGCCGACGATGGTGCGGAAATCCTTGTCGTCCAGGCCGCTCAAAAGCACCCGGCCGGTTGCCGAGCAATAAGCCGGCAGGCGCGCACCAATGCGAACGCCGGTCGAGATGATTTGTTCGGCCTCCGCACGCGCGACGAAAAGCACGGAGTCTTCGTCGAGCACGGCGAGCGACAGCGACTCGTTCAACTGGTCGCGTCCCTTCGCAAGGATCGGCCGGCTTTCCTCAATCAGCCGCTCGCGCAAATTGCTGCCCCGGCCGAGGTTGCGCAGTCGAGGCAGCGGTCGAAATTCGCGGCCGATCCGCTCGACATAGCCGAGTTCGACCAGCGTGAGCAGACATCGCCGCGCCGCGGCTCGGGTCGAGTGCGACGCGCGCGCGGCATCGGCCGAGTTCTGGACTCCGCGGGTCGCCAATGCTTCGACGATGGCAAGGCCCTTGGCGAGACCGCCCATGCCCTCGGCCGGACGCGCCTCGGCGGTTTTGGACTTACGCGCGCGCTTGACAGGCATGCGAAAAACTCGTCTGGTTAAAGCTCATAAATGACCATTTGTTCGCTATACGAACAATCTGGCCCTGTCAAGCCACGGGCGGCACAGCCCGCCATTCGTTAATCGGAAAGGAGCCGCGACGCCAGATCCGCGGCCGGGGAGAACCGATATCGTGACGGACGCGAGCGTTGTCATCTTGGGGGCCGGCCAGGGCGGATTTCAAGTCGCGACCTCGCTGCGCGACAATGGTTTTGACGGACGCATCTTCCTGATCGGCAACGAGCCGGCATTGCCCTATGAGCGTCCGCCGCTAACGAAGGGGTTCCTGCTTGGTCATAAGAAGAAAGTGGATCTGCCGCTCCGGCCGCAGATGCATTACGAATCGCGCCGGATCGAATTGCTGCTGGGCGAGGAGGCAGTTGCGATCGACCGCCACACCCGTAGCGTGACGTTACGATCCGGGGCGAAGATTGGATATAGCCATCTTGTGCTCGCCACCGGCGCGCGCAATCGCCTCCTTGAAGCGGCGTGCGGTATCGATGGCGTCGCCTATATACGGACCCTGCAGGAGGCCGAGAGCCTGCGTCAGCGTCTGGATTCCGCGCAGCAGACCGTCATCGTCGGTGCCGGATTTATCGGTCTCGAATTGGCTGCGGTTCTCAGAAAGCTGGGCAAATCCGTGCGCGTTCTGGAAACGATGCCCCGTCTCATGGGGAGGGCGGTCTCGTCCTCGGTCTCCGATTTCTTCGCCGCAGCCCATCGTGACTGGGGCTCTGAACTCGCTTTCGAAACGGCGGTGGCCGGGATCGAAGCGAATGCCGGCGCAGTTCGCGGCGTGCGCAGTTGTGACGGCCGCTTCTATCCCGCCGACCTGGTTCTCGTCGGCATCGGGGTCGTTGCCAATGCCGAACTCGCGGCACAGGCGGGGTTGCCGGTGCAGAACGGCATTGTCGTCGATGAATATCTGCGGACGCCGGATGCCTCGATCTCGGCGATCGGCGATTGCGCGGCATTCCCGAGCCGCTATGGCGCGGGACTGGTTCGGCTCGAGTCGGTCCAGAATGCGGTCGATCAGGCGCGCTGCGTCGCGGCGAGGCTGGTAGGGCGCGCCACAGCCTATGCAGACGTGCCGTGGTTCTGGAGCGATCAGGGCGATCTCAAATTGCAGATGGTCGGGCTGACTTCAGGAGCCGATCAGACTGTTATTCGCGGCGACCCGCGCGAGCGCAAGTTTTCGGTCTTTTGCTATCAAAACGGAAAGATTGCCGGCATCGAATCCGTCAACAAGCCTGGCGATCACATGTTTGGACGAAAGCTTCTGGCATCGGGTGCCGATATAGCGCCGTCCGAGGCATCGGATTCGGCTTTCGATCTAAAGGCCCATCTGCTCCGGCATAGCGCAAGTCCTGAAAAAGTCCCTGCGGCTCAGGTCGCCCAGATTGCAATGACCCAACGGGCAGGGTGAGGAAACGACATGAAAAGCTATCAGCTTCTCGATTATCGTCAGCCGCTTGCGCCGGTGGAAACGCCGACACCGTCTCCAAAGGGAACCGAACTCCTTCTGAAGATCGTCGCCAGTGGAATCTGCCACACCGATTTGCATTTGATCGATGGCGGTTACGATCTCGGTCAGGGCCGCTGGCTTTCGTTCAAGGAACGCGGCCTTGTGCTGCCGAGGACGCCGGGGCACGAGATTGTCGGTCGCGTGGTCGCGGCTGGCCCGGAAGCGGCAGGCGTCGAGAAAGACAAGAATTATCTGGTCTATCCCTGGATCGGCTGCGCGAACTGCCCCGCCTGCAAGGCCGGCGACGAACATCTTTGCGCGCAACCGCGGTTCCTCGGGTTGCAGCGGGATGGCGGCTTCTCCGATCATGTCCTGATTCCGCATCCGCGCTATTTGCTCGATATCGGAGACATCGATCCGAAGGCGGCGGCGCCCTTTGCCTGTTCCGGCCTTACGACCTTCAGTGCGCTCAAGAAGGCGGGCGCGGCCATCAAGCATTCGGAGATCTTGGTGATCGGCGCCGGGGGGCTCGGCCTGATGTGCGTGCATCTCGTCAAGCTGATGGGCGGCAAAGGCGCAGTCGTTGTCGATATCGATGCCGGAAAGCGCCAGGCCTCCATCAAGGCCGGTGCGGTCGCGGCGCTTGACGGAAATGCTCCCGATCTGCGCGCGCAAGTCCAGGCAGCCGTAAGCGCCGGCGTTCATGTGGTGATCGATCTCGTCGGCAGCTCGGGTACAGCATCGCTGGCCATCGACAGCCTGGCGAAGGGCGGAAAATATATCCTGATCGGATTGTTCGGCGGATCGATCGACATTCCCTTACCGACCATCCCGCTGCGGGCGCTGAGCATCACCGGTAGTTTTGTCGGCAACCTTGCCGAACTGAAGGAGTTGCTGGAACTCGCGAAAGCCAAGGGCCTTCCGTCGTTTCCGACCGCCGTCTGTTCGCTTCACGATGCGAACGACAATCTGCAACGACTCCAGGATGGAAAGATCATCGGCCGCGCCGTCATGATTCCCTAGCCGCGATCAGCGTCCGCTTCTTTCGAAACTCCCTCCGCGATGCTGCGCGCGTCGTCGAGAGGCATTGTTACGCGTCCGCTTCTCTTGCCGAACGACAATCTGATTGCGAAGCGTGGCATCCGTTGCTCGTCATCGGTGCGCGCGCGTCGTTGCGCCGACGCGACCTCGCGCATCGCCGTTCGCTGTTGACTCCGATGGTTTTTAAAGCGATTGTAAAAGCGAACGGTTGTTCGATATACGAACACATTGAACAGGGTCTTTAGGTGCTGCGTTCGACGAATTCATTTCTGATCGCTGCAAGTGCTCGCAGCGCGACGGTGGCGCTGCGCTGCGTGCGTACGGGCATGCCGAGATGATTACGGTAACCGATTTGCCGATCGCGCTGACGATCGGAGATCCCAACGGGATCGGACCGGAGATCGCCGTCAAGGCGGCGGTGGAATGCGTTCGCAATGCCGGCTCGCGTGTCGTGCTCGTCGGCGACGAAAGCGTCATTAGCCACTATTGCGCGCGGCACGGCCGCGATGTTGCATTGAAGCCGTTCGTTGCCGGCTCGCATGCTGACGACGCGATCCTGTTTCACGGGGTTTCAGCGCTGCCGCAGTCAAAGTTCGATCCCGGCGTCATCGACGCCGCGGCGGGTCAGGCGACAGTTTCCTATCTAGAGGCGGCGCTTGCGCTGTCGCACGGGGGCTGCGTTCGCGCGATCGTCGGTTGCCCGCACAGTGAAACCGCGGTCAACGCCGCGGGCATTCCGTTCTCGGGCTACCCGTCGCTGCTTGCCCGGCTCACCGGCACCCCGGAAGATCGTGTTTTCCTCATGCTGGTCGGCGGGGGATTGCGCATCCTGCACGCGACTTTGCATGAAAGACTGCAAGGCGCGCTGTCGCGACTTACCCCTGAACTGGTGGAGGCGGCCGCACAGGTCTGCGCATCCGCCCTGAAAGATCTCGGTGTATCGAAACCGCGCATTGGGATTTTCGGAATCAATCCGCATGCCGGCGAGGGCGGATTGTTCGGCGATGACGACGATCGGATCACGAAGCCGGCGGTATCCCGTCTGCAACGCGCGGGCCTTGAGGTGGAGGGGCCGGTCGGTGCGGACATTATGCTTGGCCGCTCTGATCTCGATGCCTTCGTCGCGATGTATCACGACCAGGGGCACATCCCCGTAAAACTCGTCGCCGGGCGGATGGCTTCGGCGTTGAGTGTTGGCGCCGGCGTGGTGTTCTCCAGCGTTGGCCACGGCGCGGCCTTCGATATCGCAGGGCGCGGCGAGGCTGACCCCGAAGCGGTTCTTCGCACCCTTCGATTGCTGAGCGAGAGAAATGACGCCAAGGCGGCAAGTCCGTCAGGGAAGGCGGCATGAATTCGAATGCAGATACCGGGAATGCCGCGCCGCCGGAAATGTCGCGCATTCCGCGCAGAGCCGTCGCCGACCGCAATTCATAATCGACAAAAAAGTCGACGCAACAGGGAGGATTATCAATGAGAGTGAGGCCATGCAGGTCGCTTGCACTCGCCCTGCTATTGCTCAGTGCGCCGACGGTTCTGCATGCGCAGAATCAGGCACCGCAATATCCGCAACGCGCGGTGAAGATCGTCGTGCCGTTTCCGGCCGGAGGCACCGCCGATGTTCTACCAAGAATCGTTGCCGAGAAGCTGCGCGAGAAATTCGGGCAGCCGTTCATTATTGAAAACCGTTCGGGCGCCGGCGGCAATGTCGGTGCCGAAGCCGTCTCGCGAAGCGACGCCGATGGGTACACGCTGCTGGCAAGTCCCCCCGGGCCGGTGGTCATCAACGAGGCGCTCTATCCAAAGCTGAGCTACCGGCCTTCCGATTTCGAGCCGATCATCGTCCTTGGCGTCGTTCCGAATGTGCTCGCTGTGAAGTCGGCATTTCCCGCGAAGACGGTAGGCGAGCTCGTCGCATTGGCAAAGGCAAACCCCGAAAAAGTAACTTACGCCTCGCAAGGTAATGGCTCCACGTCGCACCTCACCGCGGTGATGTTTCAGTCGATGACTGGGCTGCGCATGCTTCACGTTCCATATCGCGGGACTGCGCCGGCTCTTCAGGATCTGATCGGCGGCAGCGTGGACCTGTTCTTCGACAATCTCGGCTCGTCTCTGAATCTTCATCAGTCCGAGAAGATACGCATTCTTGCTGTCGGCAGCGCCAATCGCGTCGATGCGCTGCCGGGGATACCTTCCATTCAGGAAGCCGGCATTGCCGGATTTCAGTCCATCACCTGGTTTGCGTTGATGGCGCCTGCCGGAACGCCGGCATCCGTAATCGAGCATCTCAATTCGGCGATATTGGAAATTCTGCAGGATGCGTCGGTTGCTGCCCAGTTCACGGGGATGGGAGTGCAATCCGTGGGCGCCGGCGTGACGGAGACAAGGCGCTTCATCGAAGGTGAGCGCGTGCGGTGGCGCGACGTAATCAAGTCTGCCGGTGTGACGATGCAGTGAGCAGCATCTTAAATCGGACCAGTAGAATCAGAAGTTCCAGGGAGGACAGATATGAAACTGAAGTTTTGCACATCGATCGCTGTTGCATTGCTGGCGACGGCGGTCACCGCACATGCGCAGGATGCCTATGTCATCGGCATGAGCACGGCTCTAACCGGGCCCGGTGCGAGTACTGTCGCCGGTGCGGCAGAGGGCCTCAGGCTCTATGTCGAGCGGTTGAACAAGTCCGGCGGCATCAACGGCCGCAAGGTCAATCTGATTATCCAGGACGATCAGGGCGAGCCGTCGAAAGCGGCTGCAAATGCCAAGAAACTCCTGTCCGATAACGTGTCCCTACTGATCAATACTAGCATCTCGTCCACGTTCGCTCCGATGATCGCGGAAGCGAAGCGAGCTAGTGTTCCGTTGCTGTTTGCCGGTTCGGTGTGCCCGCCGGACGTGTATCCGCCGGCGAATGAGTTTCTGTTCTGCACCACTTCATTCTCGGCCGCGCATGATGCCCGCGCCACCATCGACTTCATCAAGCAGAAATCCGCCTCCGACATAAAGCTCGGTCTCGCGGCGATGGCCATCCCGGTGTCCCGAGCCGGCATCGACGCTGCCGAAAAATTCGCTGCCGCTACGTCGATGAAAGTCACCGGCAAGGAAATCATTCCTCCCGCGACCGCCGACTACACGCCCTTCGCCACCAAGCTGATACAGGAGAATCCGGACTGGGTCTATTGCTGGGCACCGTGGGTGACTGAGGTCAAGACGTTCGATGCGCTCCGCAAACTCGGCTGGAAGGGCCCCTATGCGCTGAATGTCTTGCCGGAGACCGAGGGTGAGCTCGCCCAGATCAAAGACGACAAGCTTTATGCTGTCGGCACCAACGCCATGTTCTTCGAGAACCTGCCGGTTCAGAAGGAAATTGCCGAAGTCGCCAAGGGCGCGAACTCCAGCTATCAGCCCAACCAGATGAGCGACGGCTGGATCGGAGGCCTGGCCATCGAGGCGATCCTGAAGAAGGCCGGCTGGCCGGCCAAGCCCGACGCGGTCAAGGACGCGATGAACAGCCTCGAGATTGACACTAAGGGGCTTCGCGGTGGCCCGATCGTCTGGACCAAGGATAACCACTTCCGGACCAAGCAATATTATCGCGTTTATCGGTGGGACAACGCGAAGAACGCTGTGACCGTCGACATGAACTGGAAGAGCTACGACATTCAGTAGCTCAATAAAATCCGCAGAGAAAGGGCGAAGATCTCGTGCAGACCGCGATTAACATCATCGTTTTGACGTCGATCTATGCCCTGATCTCGTGCGGGTATGTGCTCATCTATAAGGTGAGCCGAGTGCTCAATCTCGCGCATGGCGAGCTGATGCTGCTTGGCGCCTATCTACTGCTGGCGGTTTCGTCGAACATCTCAACAGATCCGTGGCTTGCCGTGACGCTTGCGGCGGGACTGAGCATCATCGTCGGCCTACTCGTTTACGTCTTGCTCATGCGCAAGATGACCGGCGAGTCGGTGCTTGCGGCGGTGCTCACGACCATCGCATTCGGCATCCTGCTGCGCGGCCTCATGATTCTGATCTGGTCGCCGCAACAGCACAATGTCGCCAAACCGCTCGGCATTGCGAATTCCGCAATAGAAATCCTCCCAGGCGCTCGCATTTCCAGCGTGGCCGCGACTCTGGTGGTCGTTACGGCCGTCGTCTATGCGGCACTATTCGCGTTCCTGCGGCTTTCGCGCTGGGGCATGCGCATGCGTGCGGCGGGCCAAAACCCGCTGCTTGCCGCGCAGCGCGGGATCGAGCTGCACGTCATTTATGCGCTGGCGTGGTGCCTCTCGACGTTCACGGGAGCAACGGCAGGAATGCTGATCGCGATGGATTCCCGTCTTGACGGCACCATGGTGACGATCGGGTTGAAAGCATTCCCAGCTGCCCTGGTCGGCGGACTGGATTCGCTGTTCGGTGCGATCATCGGCTCGCTCATCATCGCAGGCGCAGAAGTGCTGATGATCCAGTGGGTCAATCCGCTGCTGTCGGATGTCGTGCCATTCTTTGTGCTGATCGCAATGCTCGCGATCCGGCCTTGGGGTCTGTTCGGTACCAGGGAGCAACTCGACCGTGTCTGACGCCGATACCATTCTCACTGCGGCGAAAGAGCGAGCCAATCCCGTTCCGTCGGTCATTACGCGACAGATCCTTACTGCCTGCGGCATTGTCGTGCTGTTGGCATTTCCGTTGGTCGCGCGCCCTTTCGCACTCGATATCGCCTGCCAGATATTCCTAGCCGCGATTGGCGCGCTGTCGCTTGCGCTATTGACCGGCATCGCCGGTCAGGTTTCGCTGGGCCATGCCGGTTTGCTGGCGGCTGGGGCGTTCAGCGTCGGTATCCTCTATCACGAATTGGCCGCGCCGTTCTGGGTGACGATACCCGTGGCCGCCATCACCGGAGCCCTGTTCGGACTTATTTTCGGTCTTCCCTCGCTTCGGTTGCGCGGTCTTTATCTTGCCGTCAGTACGCTCGCGCTTCACTTTGTTGTGGTCTATATCGGTGGCGAATACGAAGCGCTGCGTTCCTATTCCGCAGGCGTCGTCATCGACCCGCCGAAGGCCTTCGGATACACGCTGCAGGATAGCCGGAGCTGGTATCTGGTATTGCTCGCGGCTGCGGCAATCGCCTACTGGCTCTGCCACAACCTTCTTCATTCAGGGACCGGCCGCGCCTGGGGAGCATTACGAAGCAACGAAACTGTTGCGGAGGCGCTGGGCATTCCGGTCGCACGTTACAAGCTTCTGGTGTTTGTGATCAGCTCGTCGATGACCGCGGTTGCGGGTGCTCTCTTCGCCTACTATCGCGGATTTGTCTCGATAGAGGCATTCTCGCTGTATTTGGCCATCCAATATATCGCAATGATTATCATTGGCGGTATGGGCTCGCTGGTCGGTGCGTTGCTCGGAGCCGCCTTCGTCGTACTGATGCCGTATGCGATCGAAACCGCCGCGCTGACAATACCAAACGCGAACCAGTATATCGGTTCGATCTTCGCGCTTATCTACGCGGCTTTCGGCGGTGTGATGATAGCGTTTCTCATGTTTGAACCGCATGGGTTGATCGGTCTGTTGCGACGCTTGATGTCGCGCCAAAATTCGCGTGCGCAGACCGGGAGTGGAAAGCCGTGAGCGGCGATCTCGTTCTTCGGAATGTCGAGGTGGTGTACCAGCGTTCCATCATCGGCCTGTATGACGTTAGCCTGGAGGTTGCCAAGGGCCAGATCGTGGCGCTGATCGGCGCCAACGGCGCCGGAAAGAGTACAACCTTGCGCGCGATCTCGGGCTTTATCGGGCTCGACAATGCGAGGGTGACGGCAGGTGAAATTGTTTACAAAGGCGAGAGCCTGCTCGGCTTGCGGCCGCCGCAGGTCACACGGCGTGGCATTGTGCTGGTTCCTGAGCGGGAGAAGATATTTCCCAATCTGACTGTGACGGAGAATCTTGCGGTTGTTCTGGCGCGCGACGAAACCCAGAGGAAGCGACTGCAAGCGCTGGTGTTCGAAACGTTTCCCAGACTTGCGGAACTCCGCAACAAGGAAGCGGGGCTTCTCTCGGGCGGCGAGCGCCAGATGCTCGCGATCGGAGCGGCGATCATCTGCGACCCGGAACTCCTGCTGATCGATGAACTGTCGATGGGGCTCGCGCCGGTCATCGTCGAGGAGTTGATCCGGCGTCTGCTTCAGCTCCGGCGCGAACTCGGGATTACGCTTCTATTGGTGGAGCAGAGCGCCGCTGCAGTACTGAGCTTTGCGGATTATGCCTTCGTCCTGGAGAACGGACGGGTGGCACTGCAGGGCGAAGCCGCCAAGCTGCGCAACGACGACAATGTACGAAAGTTGTATCTCGGCCTGTCAGAGGGCGGCCGGGTAAGTTACCGCGATGCGCGCAGCAAGCGGGTGGAGGCTGCCGTCGATGGCTGAGCTTGAGGTCGACCGCGTCACGCTACGTTTCGGCGGGATGGCGGTGTTGAACGCTGTGTCACTTTCTGTGCGCACGGGCGAGCTGCTCGCTCTTATCGGACCGAATGGAGCCGGCAAGACCAGTATCTTCAATTGTATCAGCGGCATCTACAAGCCGGAAGGGACCATTCGTTTCCGGGGAGAGAATATCTGCGGCCGGTCGCCACATCGAATCGCTGCTTCTGGCGTCGGGCGCACATTCCAGCATGCCGAGTTGTTCGAAGAGATGTCGGTCCTCGATAACATAATGACTGGGCTTCACGTGCGCCTAAAGCCCAACGCTTTTGCGAGTATGATCCGTTGGCCTGCAAGCCAACGGCGTGAAGAAGAATACCGGTCAATAGCTGAGGAAATTCTGGATTTCTTGGAACTACGGCATCTCGCGACGCTGAAGATTGGAAATCTCCCGTTTGGTGTTCATAAACTGGTTGGGTTCGGTCGGGCGTTGGCTGCACGCCCGTCGTTGCTTCTTTTGGATGAGCCGTCGGCGGGCCTCACTCGGGAGGAGCGAGAGAATTTGGCTCATTATATCTTAAAGGCGACGGAACGATTGAATATGGCAGTGATTTGGATCGAGCATGATATGCAAATGGTCGCCGATTTGGCTGACCGAATTCACGTTCTTGACTATGGTCGCTCCTTGGCTGATGGCCCTCCTGATCAGGTGCTGTCGGACAAAGAAGTCATTCGCGCCTATCTCGGAAGCACTGAACTCACGACGCATTAGAATGGACATCAGTGCTTCTGCGATGAACCCCTTGACGATTGCAGAGCACCTCATGGCATCCGCCATGACGACAGGATGCGGTCGCAATCTTTTTTCTTGACGACGTCGTGAGGCGAAGATGCACCGCGCGGAACAGAGTTCCTGTTAAACCGCAATCGGCTCTACGTCGTCATTAACGAGCGCAGTGTCTGGCTATCGTTGTGCCAGCGCTCGAAGCAAAGTCTACAAGGCAAGACGTGAGTAAAAGAGGTCGCGGGCAACCCGTCCAAGACGTCGCCACATCGGGAACAGCTCTGCTTGTGTCATAGTCCCAGCATCTGAAGACCTCGACCGCACAAGCGATGGCGACGGCCCGAAACGGACCGCGGCTTGCGCATTCCCGCCCCGAGATCGGAAAGGCAGTTGCCGATCTGCTGGTCAAGAAATTCACCGACCATCAGTGGGTTCTCAAAGATTGCGGATCAAGTGAAGACACGATCAGGGTAGGGGCGGACCTCGTCGCTGAGGCTAAAGACCTCGCCGGACGTCTTCGTTCCGAAAGCCGGGGCTCGCTGCGCGAGCTACTGCCGCCTCGGCTGACGCTTAGCAAGTCGGAAATCAGCGTCGGGATTCGTTCGACGGGCCTAGTGGCAATTCTTGGACATGCTCATCCGGCTGAGGCGCACAGCATCGGATCGTGCGATTGGTCGGGTCCGAATGCTAGCTTTTGTCCAAAGGCGATAGTGAACGAAAAGCTTTGCGAGATCACGCATGGGGGTCATCCACAATACGCCGCACGCGCGCCAGATTGCGAAGCATTACAGTCATTGTTTTGACTAGGGCGCGACGATCGGTTGCGCTGATTCCATGCATCAACGTCTCTTCTATATCCAGCGCTGCAGCGAGGATGCGATTGCCTAGCCTCAAGCCCTGTGGGGTGAGGCGGACTTCGATATCCCGGCCGTTGCGAGGCCTCGTGACGAGATAGCAGCGCGATTTGAGGCTCGCGATGCTGCGGCTGACGGCGGCCTTATCAAGCCCGATGTAGTCGCAAATCTCGGCATTGGTGCCTTTGCCGTGAATTCCCAGATAAGCGATTATTCGCCATTCTGCGAGCCCGACACCAAAGCGTTTGCGATAGAGGCGAGAGGCGTTAGCCGCGGTCTTGTGATACAACCAAGTAACAAGAGCAGGAACATATGCCTCGATCTGCCATCGCGAAAAGTCAGCGGTTTTGCTTCTGATTATTTTCTTCATCAATCTTAAGCTGGGTCAGAGGCCGAGGTAAACTTGGCGGAAATCTTTGTCTTGGCGAAGCTTGTCCGGAACGTCACTGGAGACGATCCGGCCGCTGACGATCAGATAGTATCGATCGGCGATCTCAAGCGCTTCCCAGACATTCTGTTCGACGAGCAGCACCGTAACGCCGAGATCCTTGATTTTGCGGACGGTATCGAACAGTGTTGCAACGATGGCCGGCGCCAAACCGAGTGAAGGTTCGTCCAGCATCAACAATTTTGGGTCGGCCATTAGGCCTCGCCCGATCGCGAGCATCTGTTGCTGGCCGCCGCTGAGTACGCCGGCTTGGCTGCCCTGCCGCTCCTTCAAAACCGGAAAGAGCTCGAATACCGCCTCCATTCGTTCCTTGCGGCGCTTGCGTACGCGCGCCGCGTAGCTCCCTAGTTCTAAATTCTCGCGCACGCTCATCTGTGGGAAGACGTGCCGGCCTTCGGGAACGTGAATAAGCCCAAGATCCGGAAGCTCGTGTGCTTGCATTTGGCCAACGTCCTTGCCAGCAAAAGCGATGCGGCCCCCAGCCAGATCGATCAGGCGGGAGACCGCCCGCAAGGTGCTTGTCTTTCCAGCGCCATTACCCCCGAACAGCGCGACGACTTCGCCTTGCTTTACGCTCAGCGAGCAATCCCATACGACCTGGACGTCGCCATATTTAACGTCGATATTCTCGACCGAGAGCAATTCAGGCGACACGTCGAGATCCCTTCGTTCCGAAATAGGCATCTGCGACCTGTTGATTGGCTACAACGCTCTCGGGCGTACCTTCCATCAACATTTCCCCGTGGTGCAGCACGATCAGATGCTCGCAGGTCTTCATGAGAACCTGCATGATATGTTCGATCCATAGAACCGTAATTCCAAGATCGTCGCGTATACGGCGAATAATCTTTATGGCGGGCTCCAGATCGGCCGGGTTGAGACCGGCCAAGATTTCGTCGAGCAGGAGCAGTCG
>Ga0209906_100490_pt1 | contig 14327 bp, 8 predicted proteins | sample FECB24metaG_FD_188303 | JGI IMG/M metagenome (GOLD analysis project Ga0209906, IMG submission 188303) | Cyanobacterial communities from the Joint Genome Institute, California, USA from Joint Genome Institute, California, USA - FECB-24 metaG... ... | reverse complement strand
ATCGTGCTGCGGCACCTTGCGCCGGCCAAAGCGTCAGAGGTCTATGAGAGCTATTGGCGTTTTGCCGCCGAACGGCAGGCGGTGTTCTTTCGCCGCGTGCGCGGCGAGACGCGTCCCTGGACCAAGAATCCAGTGCTGGCGATCTACAAGTTCACCAACGCCTATCGTGCGTCCGACCGGGTCAGCCAATTTCTTATCCGGCATGTCATCTATCGCGACGACCTCCCAAGGTCACCACACGAAGTGTTCTTTCGCATTCTGCTGTTCAAGCTGTTCAACAAGATCGAGACTTGGGAGCTTCTCGAACGCGCGCTCGGCCCGATCACCTTCGAGGACTATAGCTTCGTTGCCTATGATGCGGTGCTCTCGCGCGCAATGCAGACCGGCCATCGCATCTACTCGGCCGCGTACATTATGCCGCCCGGCAGTCGCGCCTTCGGACGATCGGCCAAGCACCAGAATCATCTGTTGCTGCTCGAACGGATGATGGCGGATCGGCTTGCCGAGCGGCTGACCGAGATCCGCACGATGCAGGATGGTTTCGAGATGCTGCGCGCCTATCCGACGATTGGTGACTTCTTAGCGTACCAATTCATCACCGACATCAATTACAGCGAGCTCACCGATTTCAGCGAAATGGACTTCGTGGTGCCCGGCCCCGGCGCACGCGACGGCCTGCGCAAATGTTTTGTCGATCCGGGCGGCCTGAACGAGCCAGAGCTGATCCGACTGATGGCGGACCTTCAGGAGCAGGAGTTTGAGCGGCTGGGCATCGACTTCCAATCGCTCTGGGGGCGGCGACTGCAGCTGATCGACTGCCAGAACCTGTTCTGCGAGGTCGACAAATATGCGCGCGTGGCGCACCCGCAGATCGCGGGAAAGACCGGCCGTGTCCGCATAAAGCAGAAGTTCGAGCCGACCCCAGAGCCGATCGAGCTCTTCTATCCCCCCAAATGGAAGCTCAACGACAAGATCCGCGTAGACGCGCCACATCGCGCTGCAGCGGGTTGACGCCGAAGGAGGCGAGCATGGATTTCAGAAGCTATCAGAGGGAGGCATTGCGCACTGATCGTGTGCCCGCCCGCGATGGCGCCGACGATGCCGCATCGCTGATCGTGCCGATGCTCGGTCTCGCAGGTGAGACGGGTCAGCTGCTCAGCGAGTACAAGAAGCATCTGCGCGACGGCGAAGCGCATCGCCTGTTCAAGGAGCGCGTGTCAGAGGAACTGGGCGACCTGCTCTGGTACATCGCCAATGTCGCCAGTAAGTTCGATCTCTCGCTCTCCGACATCGCTGCCGCTAACTTGGCTAAAGTCAAGCAGCGCTGGGCCAGCGAACGCACCGAGCCGCTTACCTTCGATGCCGAGCTCCCCGAAGGCGAGCGGCTGCCGCGCAAGTTCGAAGTTGAGCTCATCGATGTGGAGGGCGAATCGCGCCAGCGGGTGCGTGTTCTGATTGACGGTACACCATTCGGCGCGGAACTCACGGACAACGCCTACGATCCTGACGGCTATCGCTTCCACGATGTCTTCCACTTTGCCTATGCGGCCGTGCTCGGCTGGTCGCCGATCACGCGCGCCTTGCTCCGGCGAAAACGCAAGAGCCAGCCGCTGCTCGACGAGGTCGAGGATGGCGGCCGCGCTGCCGTCATCGAAGAAGGCGTGGCGGCGCTTGCCTTCGACTATGCGCGACGCCACCGCTTCCTCGACGGCGTCGCGGCTCTCGATTTCCAGCTTCTGCGCACGATCAAGGATATGACGTCCCATCTGGAAGTGCGGCAATGCACGACCGGCGAGTGGGAGCAGGCAATCCTGCAAGGGTTCAAGGTGTGGCGCGCCGTACTCGCCGCGCGCGGCGGTCGCATCGCCGTCGATCTCGACGCGCGCCGCATAAGTTTTCTCGGCCCGTCCGGCCGTCAGGAGCCGCGCGCGTGAGTCTCCGCCCCGAGTGCGAGAACGCTCGCCATTGCGAGGCCGCTAGTGTGGCTGATGCTGAGCCGCCAGGCGGTCACCCCCAATGCTGCTGCAGCCTTCGCCGCGCCGCCGGAGAGCCGCACCTCGGGCGTGGTGCCCGGCGCCCGGTGAATTACCACATCGGTGAACGCCACGCCCGCACCGAAACCCGTTCCGAGCGCCTTGAGCACTGCCTCCTTGGCGGCGAACCGCCCCGCCAAACGCTCTATCCGATCGGCTTCAACGCCAATCTCGTCGAGCTCCGCCTGGTCGAAGCAACGCGGAATCAGTGGGTCGCGCGGATCGTCGATCCAGCGCCGCTGAAGAAGTCGCGGTTCAACGAAGAGCAGATCATCGCGATCCTGCGGGAGCAGGAAGCGGGTGCGAAGACGGCAGATGTTTGCCGCAAGCACGGGATCAGCACGGCGGCGTTCTACCAATGGAAGGCGAAGTACGGCGGCCTCGAGGTATCGGAGGCGCGGCGGCTGAAAGCGCTGACGGACGAGAATGCGAAGCTGAAGAAGCTGCTTGCTGAAGCAATGCTCGACAACGCGATGCTGAAGGACCTCAATTCAAAAAAATGGTGACGCCCGCCGTGAAGCGGCAAGCTGTGGCTCACCTTTGTGCGTCCTACGAGGTGAGCCAGCGGCGGGCGTGTTCCGTGATTGGCGCCGACCGCACGTCGATGCGCTATCGCAGCCGGCGTCCTGACGATGCCGCGTTGCGCGCGCGCCTGCGTGAGCTTGCAGCGCAACGCCGCCGCTTTGGCTATCGCCGCCTCCAAATCCTGCTACGCCGCGAGGGCACCCGCGTGAACCACAAGAAGCTCAGAAGGCTCTATCGCGAAGAACGCCTTCAGGTCCGCCGCCGCGGCGGTCGCAAGAAAGCCATGGGAACACGCGCACCGCTGGTATTACCGCAAGGAGCGAACCAACGCTGGTCGCTTGACTTCCTGAGCGACCAACTGACCAACGGTCGGCGCTTTCGCGTGCTGGCGGTCGTCGATGATTTCACGCGCGAATGCTTGACCCTCGTCGCCGATACGTCGCTTTCGGGCAGACGCGTCGCGCGTGAACTGGATGCCATCGTCGCCAAACGCGGCAAGCCATGCACCATCGTCAGCGACAACGGCACCGAGTTGACCAGCACCACCATCTTGAGCTGGTCGCAGGCGATGCAGGTCGAATGGCACTACATCGCGCCAGGCAAGCCGACGCAGAACGCGTTCATCGAGAGCTTCAACGGCCGTCTGCGCGATGAGTTTTTGAACGACACGCTGTTCGGCTCGCTCGATCACGCCCGTGAAGCTCTTGCGCTCTGGATGGACGATTACAACACCGTCAGGCCGCACAGCGCGATCGGCAACGTGCCGCCGGCGCTCTACGCCAAACTCAGCGATCCCTGGAAGCAACGGGACGGGTCGCTTGAGCTGTCATGGGGCTCCGCGCCCCGTCCCGTTGCATCACCGAGCCAACACGGCTCAAATGACGAACGGATTCTACTCGTCGGCGGCGGATAGAAGGGCTCAGGTCACCCGCCTCGCCCTCATCATCGCCGAGTATCAGTGCGACGTGCTCTATCGCGGCCAGAAGGAAGCCCTGCGGGACTTCCTGCCGCTCGATGCCGAGAACTGGATCACCTGCGGCAACGCCCTGCGGCTCGATTGGCTGAGCATTTGCCCACCGACCGGGACAGGTGTGAAGCACCGGGCCGATGACCTGTTTCGCACGCCGCTCGATCAGGCACAGATCGACTTCGAGAACGAAGGCGGCGAAACCTACATCTGTGGCAACCCGCCATATCTCGGCAGCAAGAAACAGACCGACGAACAGAAAAATGACCTTGGCGCGCTTTTTGATGGACGCATTAAGAAGTGGAAGTCGTTGGACTATGTATCTGGATGGTTCATCAAGGCCGCCGACTACGGAACCAGGACCAAAACGACGGCCGCGTTTGTGGCAACAAACTCCATTTGCCAAGGCCAGCACGTTCCGATTCTCTGGCCCGTAATCTTCGCGACTGGCAGTAAGATCGTCTTCGCCCACACGTCCTTCAAGTGGGCGAACCTTGCGAGTCATAATGCCGGTGTGACCGTCGTCATTGTTGGTATTTCCAACACATATGGACTTCCGAGGCGGCTTTATTCAATCTCTGATACTGAGGAACAAACCGTTGAGCGCAAGGAAGTTGCCAACATCAATGCGTACCTTGTCCCCGCGGCGAATATTGAGGTTGAGCAAGCAGCGAATCCAATGCAAGGCATGGTGCCGATGCAATTCGGAAACCACCCGTATTATGGCGCGGCACTAATTTTCTCAAATGACGAAGCATATCAAATCATAAAGCAAGCGCCGGATGCAGCACGTTTCATCCGACCATTTTATGGCTCAACTGAGTTCATCGACCGCTCCCCTCGCGCTTGTTTTTGGATTTCCGATGAAGATGCCTGTGAAGCGTTGAAGCTGAGTCCCATCGCTGAGCGAGTTGCGGTGGTCAAAGCATCTCGCATAGCGGCGGAAAATGGAGAAACCAGCGCAAGAAGCAAAGGCAATGGCGGCGGCGGCAAGAGAAAGAAAGAGGATGCCAGCGCGAGAAAGCTGGCTGATACGCCGTGGCGTTTCCGCGAGCAGGTGATGTCAGAGACTCAGACAATCATTGTGCCCCGCGTGAGCTCCGAGAATCGGCCCTATCTTCCAGTTGGGTTGCTTGAGCCACATTGCGTTGTGCAGGAAAAAGCCTTTGCAATGTACGACGCCCCGCTCTGGAGCCTAGCGGTCATCGCTTCACGCTTGCATTGGGTTTGGATTGCCACAGTCTGCGTTCGACTTCGTACCGATTTTTTGTATTCCAACACTCTCGGCTGGAACACCTTTCCGGTTCCCACGCTCACTGAGAAGAACAAGGCCGACCTGACCCGCTGCGCCGAGGACATATTGCTGGCGCGCGAAGCGCATTTTCCGGCGACCATCGCCGAGCTTTACGATCCGGACAAGATGCCGGACGACCTGCGCGAGGCCCACGAGCGCAATGACGAGGTGCTTGAGCGCATCTATATCGGCCGCCGGTTTCGCAACGACACCGAGCGGCTGGAAAAGCTGTTCGAGCTTTATACCAAAATGGCCGTCTCACCTGGCGCGGCGAAGAAAAGCAAGGCGGAGGCGCGTGCATGACCGACGAGAAGAAATCCATCCCCTCTGTCTCCGTCACCTATGCGCGCAATGGCAGCTCAACCAAAGCCAATGCGCTCGGCATGAGGCCGATGCAGGAGCGCGCCTATGAGAAACGGGGCGAGCAATATCTTCTCATCAAGTCGCCGCCGGCCTCGGGGAAGAGCCGCGCGCTCATGTTCATCGCCCTCGACAAGCTGCACAATCAGGGCTTGAAGCAGGCGATCATCGTGGTGCCGGAAAAGGCTATCGGCGCGAGCTTCAATGATGAAGCCTTGTCCAAGTTCGGCTTCTGGACCGACTGGACGGTCGCGCCCAAGTGGAACCTCTGCAACGCGCCGGGCTCGGACAATGGCGGGAAGGTGAATTCCGTCGAGGCGTTCCTGAAAAGCGGCGACAAGGTGCTGGTCTGCACCCATGCCACCTTCCGCTTCGCCGTGGACAGGTTCGGGGTGGAAGCCTTCGATGACCGGCTGATCGCGGTTGACGAATTCCATCACGTCTCTGCCAACCCCGACAACAAGCTCGGCCTGCATCTCGGCCAGTTCATCGCTCGCGACCGCGTGCATATCGTGGCGATGACGGGCTCCTATTTCCGGGGCGACGCCGAAGCCGTGCTCGCCCCGCAGGACGAGTCGAAGTTCGATACCGTCACCTACACCTACTATGAACAACTCAACGGCTACGAATATCTCAAGCAACTCGACATCGGTTACTTCTTCTACAACGGCCCGTATACGGACGACATCCTGAAGGTGCTCGACCCGGCCGAGAAAACCATCATCCACATTCCGAATGTCAATTCCCGCGAAAGCATGGGCGACAAGATCAAGGAGGTGGAACACATCCTTCACGAGCTTGGCGAATGGGAGGGCCGTGATCCCGTAACCGGCTTCCAACTGGTCAAGACCCCAGAGGGCCGCGTTCTTCGCATCGCCGACCTGGTTGACGACGATCCCGCCAAGCGCGACCGCGTGACCGCTGCGCTGAAGGACCCAGCGCAGAAGAACAACCGCGACCATGTGGACATCATTATCGCGCTTGGGATGGCGAAGGAAGGATTAGACTGGATCTGGTGTGAGCACGCCCTGACGGTCGGCTATCGGTCGAGCCTGGCGGAACTTGCCACCACCGAGAACAAGTCCGGCATTATTTTTGACGATCCAGTATCGTCACTCGACCACATGCACCGAGAGGCCGTCGCGAAACGCTTGGTCGCCGAAGCGGCACGCCGACAGGTTATCGTTTTTACGCATGACCTTGCATTCTTGTTCGAGTTGAACCGTGCGGCGGATAACGCCGATCCAAAACTGCAAGTCGCAATCAGCTCTGTTAGTCGGGGCGCAGACAAGGCCGGCTTTTGCCGTAGCGAGCCGCCATTCAAAGCGCGGCGTGTCAGCGACATTACGGCGAGCCTGACTAATCAGCTCGCGAACGAACGCTACTACTTCGATCAGGGCAACGAGGACGAATGGCGCAAGACCGTCAAATCCATCGCCGGAACGCTGCGCGACACATGGGAGATCGCGGTTGAGGAAGTTGTCGGTCACGTCATCCGGCGTCTGTCTAACGAAGTGAAAACGCCTGGCTTGGTCAAATTGACCGCAATCACTGTTGCTGATTGCGAGGCCATGCGGGACGGATTTGGCCGATGCTCCGAATTGATGCACAGCGCCGCCGCGGCACTGAATCGCCCGCTTCCGAGGCCAGATGTGCTCTCAGCCGAGATAAGCGCTTTGGCTGCTTGGGCGGATAGCCTCCGGCAGCGCCAGGGAGCTGCAAGGCTGCCCTGACTGCGGTCTTCCTGCAATGCCGCTTAGCCGATGATGCCGCCAACGGCGGCTGCCCTTCCTGAGAGGGGTTACAGTTGGCGCACCCAACAGGATTCGAACCTGTGACCTCCACCTTCGGAGGGTGGCGCTCTATCCAGCTGAGCTATGGGTGCATGCCGTGTTGCTTACGTGGTGCTTACGCGGGTTTCTTGCGAGTGAGAAGTCTCTGAGCACCGATCTCGCAAGTCCTTATTTTTCGAGCTCCTTTCGATCTCCTTTCCTGTGCGAACCGGCTTGACACCTGCCTTCGGAGGGCAACGCTCTATCCAGCTGAGCTACGGGTGCTTCGGGGGCCTACATAGCCCAAGCCACGCCCGCGCGGCAATGCCTGGCTTTTTGCCACGGAAAAGCGCGCAAATCGCGTGCCGTATCGCCGTTTTGGCCGCTTTGCCCAGCGGGTCGCGCAGCCGCGGATACGCGAGTTTACGTTCCGTAAACCATACGCGGTTATCCATTCATTAAGCATAACTGCACCGGCAGGCCGGGAAGCCGCTGCTCATCGATGGTGGGTCGCGGAGTGCCTTTGGGCTCGACGTGCGGCCGGATTTCGGGGGCCGAAGATGCAACGAGTCGTTCCTGCCGTCGTCGGTGCGATGGTCGCATCACTGGGCCTTGCCGGAAGCGCGCGGGCGGCGGATGTCCCCCAGGGCTATATCGTGCCCGCGCCGGCAGCCTCCCTGTACAACTGGACCGGCATCTATGTCGGCGGCCAGGGCGGCTATAGCTGGGGCACGTTCGACATCAATCCTCGCGGCACGGACATCGATGGCTGGTTCGCCGGCGGGCAGATCGGCTTCAACTGGCAGAATGGCCGATCTCCCTGGGTGTTCGGTATCGAAGTCGATTCCGCTTTCGGCAATATCGAGCGCGACGTCGACCGCATCACCGTCAATACGTTCGCCAGCGCATACAGCAAGGTCAATTACTTCGGCACCGCGCGCGCGAGGATTGGCTACGCCATCGACCGCGCGATGATTTATGGCACCGGCGGCCTGGCCTGGGCGCACAGCGAGCTCGGATATTACGTCAACTGGCAACAACTGAGCGGTTACGCGACATCGAACAACAGCCATATCGGCTTTGTCGCCGGGGCGGGCTTCGAGTGGGCGCTGTCGCGCAGCTGGACGATGAAAGTCGAATATCTCTACACCGGATTCGGCGCCGAAAATTATCTGGCCGGAACGGTTCCAGGCGGCATCAACGCCGATCTCGGATTCAGCACCGGCAGGCTCGGGGTCAATTACATTTTCGACTGGGGACGGCCGTTTGTCGGTCCGAAATACTGACCGACGCGCGTTTTCGTATTAACCCCGGCTTGCCGAGACTGCGCGCAGCGCACTAATTCTTGCTTTCGGCTTCACGTCATCTCGATCAAGCGTGCCGAGCGGCGCGGCTGGTTTGTCGTGCCGACCAGACCGCGGTCGTGTGAACGCAGCCCGCGATGAGCTGCTGAAGCATCCGCTGTTGCCGGTGTTGTTCAGACGCGCGCGCGGAGACACGCCGTCTGCCGGTGCTCGCAGGCTCCGGGATCAGTCCGCGTCAGGATGCGCCGCGTGCGAGAATTCCGGATCGTGATTTGCGTCCTGCGCCGGCGTCGCCCGTCGTGTGGTCCCATCCACCCGGGGGGGTGGCGACGACAACGGCCTCTTTCGGCTGCACCTTCGGCGTAAACTGCTGAACGGCGGTTCGGGCGCTGGCCAGGAGTGCCGGTTCGAGCTTGCTGCCGATTTCATCGCGATGTCGTGCGGCCTCGCGGTCGCCCTGAATTGCCGCCAGCGCGAACCATTTGTAGGCTTCCTGATGACTCTGGTCGATGCCGATGCCGCGCATCAGCAGAACGGCCAGATTGTACTGACTGTCTGCAATGCCGCGTTCAGCCGCACGCTGGAACCAGCGCGACGCCGTCTTGTAGTCGCGCCGGCCATCGATCCCTTCGGCGTAGAGCACGGCGAGATTGTGCATTGCCTTGGCGTTGCCTTTCTCGGCCGCGGCGAGGTAGTGCGTGCGAGCCAGCGCAAGATCCTTGTCCACGCCCTGACCTTTTTCGTACAGGCTTCCGATCCACAGATGCGCGGGGATAATGCCTGACTTTGCCGCACGCCTGAGCCAGCGCAGACCTTCCTCGGCATTCACGGGTGCGGCATTGCCTTCGACGAGTCTGACGCCGACTTCGTATTCGGCTGCAGGCTTGCCTTTGGCTGCTTCGGCGCGAAGTTGCGACGGAAGAGTCTCCGGCAACGGCAGGGAGGGTTCACGCGCGGCTTCGCGCGCCCCGGCCGCGACCGGGACCGGCCGGCCGATCACGCCGGTGTTCTCGTTGTCACTCGCGGCCAAAGCGGTTTGCTGAACCTGCCGTTCCGGTGACGGCGAGATCGTATCCGGAGCCTGCGATCGCGCCAGGTCCGGGACCTCCTGCTCGGCAAGGTCCGTCCGGTCCACGGACGTCTTGGCGACCGTAGCCTGCAATGCGCCGGCTTTCGAGATTTCCGGCAGCGAAAAATCGGTCAGTTGCATCGAAACCCGGCCCGCGACAGCAGCAAGTGCGATCACCACCAGGCTGAAGATCAGCGGGCGGATCGGGATGACGATCGCTCGCCTTTGCATCTGCGGCTCGTCGTCTCCGGCCAGATCGGCATAGGCGGCGTGGTCATGACGGCCAGCTTGCGGAAAGTCGCGGTCATAGTCGTACGCAACGCCACGGAGGCTTCTCGTTGCAGGATGACGTCCGTCGGTCGGGCTCGCGTAATCCGGAACGGGATCGTGGCGCGTGAGCGCAGTGCGCGGCTCGCGCGGTGTTCTCAGATTGAGTGCAATCTGGCCGACCAGTCGCGAGAGCGTGTCGTGGGCTTCCTCCAGCGCTTCCTGCGCGCTCTTGTCACCGGCCGGGATGCCTGGCTCATGAGCCGGAGCAGCGAGTGCCGGAGCCTCCTTCTGCAACGCATCCAGCCTGAGATTGATATCTTTCAGGCTGCGTTCGATCGAAGCGGGCAGGGTCTCCGCGGATGTCGGCGCAGGCTTCGCAAGTTCGCGACGGGGACTGTCTGAAATCGCCAAACGGTCGCACCTTGCGATAAGCCCGCGCACTTCCTCAGACAGTGCATTCAAGGTGTCTGCCGACGAGGCGAGCTGCGCAATGGCGTTCAGGGAAGAGATGACGGCTTCGATCTGGGGTTTCGGCGAGACCTGCCGGGTACCCTGTCCCGGGCTGAGGCGCTGCGTGAGGTTCTGCAGCGCTGTGTGGAACGCCGTAAGACTTTCGCGCGGCTTCAAATGGTGCAGAACCTCGCGAACGTCGCACAATCCCTGTTCGATCGGCGCGAGACGGTCGAGCTCGACGCCCGACTTTCGGCTTGCGTCGATACGCTGAACCAGCGTGGCGATGCCGCCTTCGAGAGTCTCGATGGTGCGGAACGGGATCGCGCGCATCAATGGTGCGACGATGTCATCCAGGGTCTGTTGCACCTGTCCTGCGGCGGCTGCCGGAGCGGCGGCGTGATGCCGCACCGCTTCGATCCCGGCGGTCAGGGCTCGCAATTGTCCGTCCAGTGCCGGCGGTGTCTGGGCGACCGGCGCCGCATGGGACCTGCTGTCGGAAGCCCGGGCGCGAGACTGCAGCCACCACAAGCCGGTCCGACGCGTGGTGTCTGATTGAACGGCTGCGACATAGGCGCCGTGAGAGGGCTGCGGTTCGGCCCGGTCCCGGCTTGGGAAACGATATGCAGACGGACCCGCCGGCGCCGGCTGGCGAGTTTGTGCCGTGCTGGGAAACGCGAAGCTGGGGGCTGCGTCGACGGGATATTGGCGCGGATAGCCGAAGGCGGCGTCCGGCTGACCTTGCTGCCGTCGCGTAGCGGCAGCGGCGAGGCCGTCATCGGCCGGACCATACGGATGCGTAACGGGCGCCCGCCATCCATTCTGCGCGAAATGCTCGTTTGTCGACCCGCGCCTGTTCATGCTCTCGACCCGCTCAGCTTCAACGACCGGCGGCCCGCACGCGCAGAATTCTGAAGATTGGCTTGCGCCGCGAAGCAGGGGCTGCCTTCAGCGCTCACCTTTTTCTTTTATGGTAAAGAAGAGGTTAAATAGCGTTGCGACCCGGAGAAATCGGCCGGACACGCGTTAGCGTTTCCTTAACGATTGCTTTTTGACGCTGCGGGTCGGGCGGACTTAGGCGGGTCGGCCTGCTGAATCAGAAATACAAGGCGACCACGCCGCCGGCGCCTGCGATCATCGACATCGACACGACCAGCCAACCAACAAGCAGCCAGACCGACCGCGTATACGGACGCCGCGAGCGCTTTCCGGGGCGACGACCGATCCCTGAACGAGGATGGCTGACGACCAGCGCTTCGGCTGCGAGAGCGGAAGAGCTGGGCATATATTCCTCGGACAGATCGGCAATCGCGAGGGCGCGTTCCGGCGCTTTCGATGACGCTGCGCGCGCCGCAATTACCCCACGGATATGCTTTGACATGGCAAGGATCTCGTTCGACGGCGCCACAATACCCGCATCCAAATGGGGCGAGCGATCAACTTGCCGCTACGGTAAATAACGAAAATTTAACCATAGGGCGGCGCTGCGCGATTGCCGGCCCAGGGGCGGATCGCGTTGGCCGCCGGTCAATAGGCGTTCTTGTGGGCGGCTTTAGAGAACACCGTCGAGAACAGGATCTTGATGTCGAGCCAGATCGACCAATTGTCGATATAATAGAGATCGCACAGGATGCGGCCCTGGAGTTGCTCCTCGGCGACGATCCCGCCCCGGAAGCCGTTGATCTGCGCCCAGCCGGTGATGCCGGGTTTGACATTGTGCCGCCGCGCATACAGCGCAATCTTCGATCCCCATGCGCGATCGTGAGCGAGGGCGTGCGGGCGCGGGCCGACAAGCGACATGTCGCCTCTGATCACATTGAGGATCTGCGGCAACTCGTCGATGCTCCACCGGCGCATGAAGTGGCCCAGGCGGGTGACGCGCTCATCGTGACGCGTGGCCTGACGGACATGCGCGCCGTCTTCCAGCGCGGACATCGTCCGGAATTTGTAGATCAGGAAAGACTTCTGATTGAAGCCGTAACGTTGCTGCCGGAACAGCACCGGGCCCGGACTATCGAGTTTGATCAGGATCGCGATCACGAGAAAGAACGGCAGAAGCGCCAGCAGAAGAAGCGACGCAACCAGTATGTCGAACACCCGCTTGACGGTGGTGGCCGCGCCCGACATCGGCGGATTCAACAGATGCAGACTTGCGATCGGGCCGAGCTTCTCGATCGTGATGTGATCGAAGCGCTCTAGAATCCGTTCCGGCGCGAGGCTGATCGAGCACGGCAGCGTCATGAATGCATCGATGCAGCGATCGATCGTGGACTGGTTCGACCACGGTGCAATCAGCATGATGTTGTCCGGGGACAGCGCGCGCGCTTTCGCGACGGCGCTGTTCAGCGAGTCGCCTGTCTGGTCCTCGGTCGGCGACAGATAGCCAATGCCGACGATCTGACACCCCAGGGAGCGGAGATTGTAGCGTTGGGTGAAATCGCGGACATCGGCCTCGTGTCCGACCAGAAACAGGCGCTGTCCGGAAATCAGCCCGAGCCGGCTCGCGGCATCGAAGGCGAGAACGCGCAGCACATACACGCTGGTGAGCGAGACCAGCCCGGCGACATAGAACAGGACCAGCCATCCGCGCGAATAGAGAATGCTCGTCTTCGACAGGAAGCCGAGGATCACCAGGCAGATGAAGGCGAATGTCCAGTAGCGTGCAATCTGCGCGGGACGCAGATCGAATTTCAGGTGTTTCGAGAACAGATACTCGTCGCGGTAGAGGCAGGGAATAAGGTAAAGCAGCGCCGTCATCAGTCCGACCTTGACGTAGTCGGTGAGCGGTCCCGCGTCCTGATAAACGAATGTGTGATAGAGCACGCCCGTGCCGACCGAGACGAGGATCACGGTGGCCGCGTCTGCGCCGCCGGCGATCAGGGCAAGGGTGAAACGGCGCAGCGATGGCCGCGACACGATTGACGGGCCCGTTCCCGACCTTGGGTTCAACCAGGTATTCGTCACCGCAAACGCCGCCTGTTCCAAAAAGAGGCGGTTTGCGCGACCGCCATCGCTTGTGATGACGAGTCAGCAATTGCGGGGCCGCGGCCGCGTTTACCAATGGCGTCCGAGCGAGAGACTTGTGTTGCGCCTGAAAAATGCGGGTTCGTCTGAGTTGACGTGCGGCGTGCGCTGTGAGGCCGCGCCGCCCGGGCCGCCGCGACGCTGTGCCGGATGTCCTAAGCTGGCACGCGAACGCGAAGCGCCGTGGCAGCGTTAATTCATGGCGCCATTAATTGACGGACTTGACGTTGATCGTGTTCCGCAGCGCGAAGCCGTCGCCGGCCGTCGCAATCATGGTGCGGACGAATGTCAGGAACTTTGTGAAGTCGACGGTCGCCGCATTCGAAATATAGATGACGTCCTTGTTCTGGATCGGCGTTGAGGTCGCGAGAAAGTATCCGGCCGGATCGCCGAAATTCGCCCAGTAGATCACCGGGACCTGGCGGGTGTTGCCCCAGCGGCTGATGTCGACGCCCAGTTCTGCGAGATATTCGGTCGGCTCCACGCGATAGATGAAGACCGTCCGCGGATCGGCCTGGGAGTCGATCAGGCCGCCGGCCTTGCCGACAGCTTCGGCCAGCGACAGGCGGTCCTGGTCGAAATTGAACTGGCCCTGCTGTCCGGTCGCGCCGAAGGCGAGAAATGTCTGCTGCTCGCTGAAGACGTAGATGGTGTCGCCGGGCTGCACGTTGATGTTGTTGTCCGGTTCCGCGATCAGCCGGTTGAAGCCGACCGTCTGCTTGTGGCCGCGCCGCTGCAATGTGACAAATGTCTGCCAGCCCTGGTTCTTCGGACCGCCTGCGCGGGCAATCGAGTCGAGAATGCGTTCTCCCGGCAGCGACAGCGCAAATTTGAGCGGGCTGTTGACGTCTCCCATGACGCTGACAAGGTTCGAGCGTTGCTCGGCGATCGTGATGACGACTTGCGGCTCGATCGCCCGGTTTTTCAGGCGGCTGACGATGTCGCTTTGAACCTCCGGCACGGTCCGGCCGGAGGCGCGAACCTGCCCCGCATAGGGAACGGTGATGTTTCCGGCGCGATCGACGGTCTGGTTGGGGATCTGGACGAAATTCCCGGGACGCGATGCCGCCTGCAATGGAATGAACAGGCCGCCGGCCTGCGCCTCGAACACCGTGACTGCGACAACGTCGCCGACGCCAAGCCGGATGTCTGGCGCCGGCGGCCGGTCGGAAAACGTACCTACGCCCTTGAGCCCGCCGCGGCGCGAGAGCGCAGTCGCCACGCGAGGCGACAGCGGCACGAGTTCGTATTGAGCGTCC
>Ga0209906_100489_pt1 | contig 14374 bp, 18 predicted proteins | sample FECB24metaG_FD_188303 | JGI IMG/M metagenome (GOLD analysis project Ga0209906, IMG submission 188303) | Cyanobacterial communities from the Joint Genome Institute, California, USA from Joint Genome Institute, California, USA - FECB-24 metaG... ... | reverse complement strand
CCGGGTCATACGCAAGCCGCACCAGCTTGAGATCAATCATGCAGAGCACGACCTGCGCCGACGTGACGCGGCACCCAAGCGTGATCGACCAGCGAGCGGCAACCGCCGCCATGGAGACCGCCGGATTGCCATAGGAGTCATCGCGCTCAGCCATAACCATGGCGGCATGCCGAAGCATCCGTGCGGATCCTATGCGATCGCGCCGCGTTTGCCGCTTAGGAGGTCGCCGTCGCATCACGAGACCTCCTGTTGCATCGGAATCGGCATCGCCTGGGCGACGAGATCAATTACGGCGCCGATCACGGATGCGGGTTGAGCGTTGCCAAGCCGGCCCATGCTCGCGGCGAGATCTGATGGCTCGACACCGTGCTGCAGTAGCAGCGAGACGACGACGCAGGCATCGGACAACAGTCCATCCAGCGTCGATCCGGTCCGCGTGCCATGGGTGAAAACTTCGCCTGGCCGGCCGTCGGGATAGAACCCGACGGTGACCGTGAAGCGGCTGCCGCCGTGCTCGAGGTCTGAGGTCGCGGCGAAACGACGGTTCGGGAGGCGCGCCCGTGTCATCGCACACCTCCCTCGGTCTCGATCGCCCACAGCAGGATGGCGATCGCGTCCGCCTCGTTGTCGTTGGCGGGCGCAAACCCACGCGCGCGCACGGCGGCAATTACGGCTTGCTTGTCGGCGTTCCCCTTGCCGGCGATGAAGCGTTTGATGGTGCCGACGGGGACACCTTGGTAGGCAACGCCGCGCTGCTCGCACCAGGCCGAGAGCGTTGCCAGCAGGCCGCCGAACACATGCGCCGCATCGGTGCCGACATGCCGGCGCACCTCCTCGTAGTGCACAGCGCCCAACAGCCCAGCATCGGCGGCAAAACCATCGAGCCAATTGCGGAAGCGCAGGTAGCGGATCCCGCCACCGTCGTAGCGGCTGGGGCGGAACGATACCGTGCCGCTGGTGATGGGCCCCGCGCCGTCCCGCATGGCCCAGCCGGTGGTGGTCCCGAGATCGAGTGCAAGGATCGAAGCTTGTGCGCGATCCAGAATTTCTGCCGCAGGTGGGATTGCATTGCCGGCAGGCAGAGTCAGAGTCGTCGAAGCCATGGATGGTCTCCGTTCAGGGAATCGTTCGTGGTGAAGGACGGCGGCGGTCTGGTGCTTGGCTGCGCGGGCCGCCGTCGTCTGGCTTTGCGGAATTGGAGGCGCCGGGTGGGCCGGTGGCATGCGGGGGGCGGCACATCACAGCACCTCCTTCAGCCAGTCCGGCGGATTTGAGATCGGGTAATGTCGTTCCGAACATTCACCAGCACATTCACGGTCAGAAGCCGTTGATTTTGCTAGCTCAGGTGAATGTTGTGAATGTTGTGACTGTTTTTCCGTGCTCTCTATCGCGCGGGCGCGCGCACGCGCGCACGCGTAGGGTCTGGAAGAACATTCACCACATTCACGAGCGTTGTCTATCTCGTTGGTTTGACTCAGATTTTCGCCGTGAATGTTGGCTTTTAAACATTCACGAACATTCACAACATTCACGGCTGGTGAATGTTGTGAATGTTTTTCCGTGCTCGTTTTTTCATCTATGACGAGCCGCCAGCGCTGAGCGCCCTGCAGAGTGCCGCAAATTTCAGCACGCACCGAAATGCTCCTGAGCTGGAACACCCGATCGCGCAAGCGGCCCAGCGCTTTACCGAGGCGGATGCGCTGCGAACGGTCATTACCAGACCCAAGCGGCAGTGGCGGTTCGCACGTGAGCGCCGTCTCATAAAGATCGTTGGCTCCGACCTGTGCCGTACCGAAGCGATCCCACCAGGCGGCGACAAAGCTGCGCCAGATCACGCCTTCGCCATCGGAGGCTTGCATCATCTCTTCGATGTTGCCGAGGAAGCCGTCGATGCCGGCGACCTGGAGCACGCCTCCCAAGATCTGCGCCCAGTTCTCGTAGCTGCCGATGGTGCGGGCGCCGCGCGGACGTCCGGCGGCGATCCAGGCCTGACAGAGAGTGAGACATGCGCTGACGAGCGGCGCGCGGTTGGCACGAACCCAGGTCATGAGATCGGGATGGCGAAAGCCCGCGCGCTGCCATGGCCGCTCGACATGAGCATCGAGCCGAATGCGCAGGATGCGGCGCGCCATCTCATTGGAAAATTCCGGATTGTTGCCGGTGGCGATCCAGATGCAGCGGATCGGCAGGCGTGCCATCTCGGACGCGCCGAGGATGCGGTCTTCCCAGAACGGCGCGGTGAGCGCGGCAGCGACCGCGGCGCTGTCGAGCTTGTTGCGCAGATTGTCGATCAGGACGATCGAGGGAACTTGCCGGAGCTTGGCGGTTACGCGCTTGCGCCATTCCTCATCGTCGCGGCCCTCGGTCATGACGGAGGCGCCGGCGCCGGTGAGGATGGTGGCAATCGCATCGACCATCAGCGTCGCACCGGTGCCGGGGCTCGGCTTTTCGATCAGATGCAGCGGCGTGGGCCCATCGACCATGGCGCGCAGGAAACCGAGCAGCAGCAGCGCCACCGCATGCGCGCGCTCGGCTTCCGAAACGAAGGGAAAGTCGCCCAGGAGATCGTCGCAGATGAGCTGGCGTGCAGCTGCGACTTCGCCGGCCGAGGGCCGCTGTGGGATCGCGGGCACGTCGAAGCCGGGTGCAGGGCAATAGAGCAGTCGGGCATCTGGATGATAGCCGGGTGTGGTCAGAAGGCGGCCATGGCGGCCGAAGACAGGCGCGCTGACGATGCCGACCAGCACCGGCAGCCCGGGATCTGGTGTCGCCAGGATCGATTTGACGAGCGCCGTCGGCGGATGGGTTGGCACGAGCTCGCCCTTGGCATTGAGGCGTCGCCAATCGGCAAGCCGTGCAAGCATGTGACGCAGCCGCTCGTCGGTGAGTGCAACGGCCGCGGGACGGCCCTCGTCGTCTGGCACGACCCAGGTTGCCAGCCCCGCGTACCGAAACAGCCAGGGCGTGCGGTTGGAGCCAAGCAGCAGGCTCCAGGCCCGGTCGACAGCGCGGGCGAGGTCGCCCTCGTCAGCGCGCATTAGCGGAAGCGAAGAATCCTGTAGAGCGTAATTCAGCGGTCGGTGCTGTCCGACCGCCGGTGATGCATCGTCGCTGACCTCCGGGCGTGAAGCGAGTTCGATCACATCGCGCACGGCCTGCGGTCCGTCGCGCAGCAGGAGATCGTTGAAGTCGTCGCCCTCCTGCGGCGGCAAAACGATGGAAACCTCGCGGTCTTCACCGCGCAGCCGGCGTGCCGCAGTCTCGGCAGCACGGAGGCCGGCGCCTGACGCGTCATGATCGGCGAGGATCAGGATCCGCTTGGCGACAACCGGCAAGATGACCTGCTCGAGGCCGGAGGTGGAGAGCGTCGCCCAGACCGGCAGGTCTGGACAAGCGGTGATCGCAGCAAGGCCGGACTCGACGCCTTCCGACAGCGCAAGAACGTTGTTCTCGTTCAGCGCGGAAAGCCGTACTGCGCCCGTACCATTCTTGCCCAGGACCATGCGCGGCTTCGGCACCGGCGCCTTCGTTACCTTGCCGGGGTCGTTCGCATCGACGTGCAGGTAAGTCCGGTGCAGCGCGATAATGTCGCCAGCGCAGTTACGCACCAGGCCAAGCATGGCCGGGTAGCCGGTCTTCGTCTCCCAATGTGTCAGGTCGGGATGGAATAGAAGGTCGACACCTTCCGGCACGAAAAGACCGCGGTCGTGCAGATAGGCAGCCGCCGGCGAGTTGCCGAGCGCCTGAGCGTGATTGAGGATGAAGACGATCTCGCGCGCTGTCTCGGCGTCGCGATCGTCGGCGGCCGTCGGCGGCGGCGCCTGACGGATCGGCGCGCCGGGCGACCATCCCGCCAGGTCGGCGGCATGCGCAAACAGATCGCGACCATTGAGCCCTGTTGCTGCCTCTATGGTGCTGAGCGGCCCGCCGCCCTGGCCGCCGTCAAACTCGTGCCAATCCCCTGCATGATCGCCGCTAAGCGCAATGACGCAGCTACCCTGCTTGCGCGGCGCCGCGCCGTTGATGTCGGCGAGCCGCCATTCATCACCCGCGCGCCTGCCGTTCGGAAACAGCCGCGGCACCCAAGCGTGCGCGCTGGCGCGCAGGAGCGCCACGATGGCGTCAAGGTCGAAGCGGATCTGCGGCGCTGGCGGCGGACGGGTGTCGTTGAGATCAATCAAGGATCGCAAGCCCCCATTCCGCCCGCGTGATCGCGGTATAGAGCCAGCGCGAGCGATCCTCGGCAGTGCGGCCGAGCCCATCGTCGAAGACAACGACATGCGGCCAGGAACTGCCCTGCGCCTTGTGGCAGGTAATGGCGTAGCCCCAGACGGTCTCGATCAGCCCGCGCATTTCCTTCCAATCGCGGCGAAGGCGATCGCTGTCGAAGGCCACATGATCGTCGTAGTGACCCTTATAAAAGCGGTTCCTTCCAGCGATTGTTACGCCATCCTCGGTAGTCACTGAGGCGCTGAAGGACAATTGATCTTCATGGCGGATGTCGGTGAGCGACACGAACATGCCGTTGACGAGCCCGAGGTCATGCCGGTTCTTGAGGCAGATGATCTTCTCGTCTCCGCCAGCAGGGTGCGGGCCGCAAAAGCCCGCGGCATGCTTCATGGCGGCGTTGAGCTGGATCCGCGTGGCGTTACGGCCGCAGATCACCTGACCGCCACGCAGTAGCTGTTCGGCGGTGACTTCGGTCCGGCGCATCTTCCAGACATGCTGGTCATGAGCGCCGTAGGGAATCGACAGGCCCTGCCGCGCCATTGTGGCCAGGCGAATGATGGCGCTTTCGCCCGCCTGCCGATGGATTTCTGTCAGCATCACGTCGGGCGTGACATCCGTAAATGCGCCGGCGCCCTTGATCGGCGGTAATTGGCCGGGATCGCCGAGCACCAGGATGGGTTTGCCAAAGGCGAGCAGGTCTGCAGCCATCTCAGGCCCGACCATCGACACCTCATCGAGCACGATCAGATCGGCATCGCGCACCATCGACTGCTCGTTGAGCAGAAACCTGGGCTGATGCACATCGGCGAGGCGAAGTTCGAGCCGCTTGAGCCGCTCTATGGCGAACAGCAGTTCTGCTGGCGGGAGAGTCCCGAGTTTTACTCGAATGTCCGCCGCTTCCTGTTCAACGCGCGCGATCTCTTCTGACGTTGCCTCCGAGACCCGATAGATCAGACCATGGATGGTCGAGGCGGGAGTGCCCTTGCGCGTCATCACCAGCGCAGCCTTGCCCGTATAGGCGGCAAACAGCACGCCGCCCTTGGCACTGCCATCCCGGCTCATGGGCGAGAGGCCGAGTGCCTCGATGACATGCCGCGTTATGGTGCTCTTCCCTGATCCGGCATAGCCGAACAGGCGAAACACAGGCTTCTTGCGATGCGGGTCGCGATTCCAATCGACGATCGCGCCGATGGCGGAAGCCTGCTGCGGTGACGGCGTGAAGGTCATGCTTCGCCCCCCCAGCAGCGCTGTGCATAGGCGCACCAGCGGCACAGATAAAAGTCGGCGTTCTGGGCGATACGGGGAAGTAATTCTCCGTCTTGCGCGGCCCGAACGATCTCGACGGCCTTGTCGGACAGCGCCTGCGCGGCAGCGGCGTCGAACGGCACCACCTCATGATGCAGTGCCTGCGAATCCTTATGGAGCGCGGTGAGCAGCGCCGAGCCGATCTCCATATACGCCATGTAGATCTGCAGCTGCGCGTAGTAGACCGGCCTCGAGAGCTGGACCCCTCGCTTGACGAGATCAGTCCACGACTTTGCATTGAGCGTCTTGTGCTCCCAGAGCGCTGGCCAAGCGATGCCGACATCGGGACCTGCGACGATCACGCCGTCGATGTGGCCGCGGATGCGCCCGCCGGCGATCGAGAAGCCGAACTGCCGGCCGTCCTGTCCCCGGTCGCGCAAATCAAAGCCTGACTTGCGCAGCCAGCGCACGACCAGCGCCTCGAATTGGTGGCCGGCATCGAAGATGCGGAGCGTCTGACCCCCGAAGCCTTTGCCTTCATCGACCGGTGTGTTGGTGAGTTCGTAGACGAGCTTTCGCTTACATGGCTCGCCGATGCGGCTGCCGCCGAGGTAGTCACGGGGAGATTGGCGACGGGTCTGTTCCACCAATGCCTGGTCGATCAGCGCGTTGATACGCTGAGCAGGCGTTGCTGCTGCGGGCAGTCCGCAACCGTAGACGAGACCTGATCCGGAATTGAGGTCGATCATCAGCGCTGCCTCAAAATGGAATATCGCCGTTGAGCGACTGGCGCTGCATCGAGTCCTGGAATCCGTCGACGCAGGCCTCGATGATGCGGTCGATTTCGGCCGTGCTCCTGTCATGGAACGGCGCCATCAGGTTCAGTTCCGTCAGCACCTCGGCGAGGAAGCGGCGCGCGTCCTTGATCGCCCGCTGCTCCATGTCCGACTTATCGATCATCCCCTTGTTTCCTTTTGCGATGGCAGCTCCCGCGCTCTGACAGCGGAGCGAGCAGAAACCGAAGGTCGGATAGCGGTCCGGCCGCAGTTCATGGGTGTAGTAGAAGCCGCGTGTTGCCCGCCCGCAGATGGCGCAGACCCTCACCCCAACAGCAGTGTCGAGAACCTCTGCGACGCGGTGTCGTCGGGGCGTTGCACGATCCGCTGCGAGGTCAGCACGATGAAGCGGCTGATGGCGTTCTGCGCCATCGCCTCGAGTTCGCGCATGGTCAAAGAGCGGATTGGCCGATGCAGCCTTCCTCTTGCCTCGAGCCATTCGCCGATCGCCAATGCTGCTTCATGCGTGGTGTGGGCCTGCCATTCTTCAGCTGTCATGGTTCAGCCATTGAGCCATGCGGGTCCGGCAGGTTTTGGCGCTGCGGCCGGCGCAGTACCCCAGGCCGGGGCAGCGGAGGCGTGCGCAGGCGGCGATTGCACAAGTTGACCGCTCTGTGGGGCGACTCCAGACCATGCCGGTTGCGCCGACTTCGGTGTGGCGCCGCGCGAACGGCTCGGGCTCGCTGGCACGTCGTTGCCGTCCATGACAGGCTTCCATTCCTTCTCGGTCGGCAGCACCACGCGGTCGAGACGGTTCTGGTCGCCGTAACGAGGATCCTCGCTGGCCTCGACCTTAACCTTTGCGATGAAGGTGATACCGCCGAGGTCGGCAAGACCGCGCAGGATGCGCTTCTGCTTGGCCGCGTCGCTCATGTCCTGCGGGTCGAGCCCGAGCGCGCTGTCGATCATGGCGCGGAACGTGCTTTTGGAGATTTTCCAGGCGATCGAAACACCGCTCTCATCGACCTTGCCGCCCTGCACCGTGAACATCTGCCAGAACTTGCGCTTGGCGTGCAGCCCTTCCAGCACCGTGAACTCGCAGTCGAGCATGCGCACATCGCTGGACGGATCCTTGGATGCGCGGAGCAACCCGCGGTCGATTTCTCCCTCGCCATCGATTCCGCCCGGTCGGATGGTCATGGTCACTTTGGCGAAGGTGCCGTCGGGTATCAGTTCGCCGCTCTTCTGCGGTTCGGCGTCATTCATATCGAAGCTCATGGCTCGTCATCCTTTCCTGGTGGCATTGATCTTCGTGAGGAGGGCGCCGAGGTCCGGCGGCTCGGTGATGCCGAGACGACCACTTCGATCTTTCGCCGGCAGGCCGAAGGGATTACCGGAGCGGCAAACGAGGCGGCGGACATCGCCGCGCTCGGGATCATGCCGCCATGCGTCGCCGTCGGGTGCGAACAAGCTGAGCGTGATCACCTGATCAACGATGCCGGGAAGTTCGCGCGCAGCCTTGCCCCCTTCCATCTGCGGCTGCCAGGTCACGCGGTTGAATTCGTCGGTGACGCGTTCGAGAATGCCGACAAAGATCACCGTCTTGCCTGGCGCGTGCTGCAGATGCTTGAGAAGGGCGATGACCTCGCGCGCGAGCAGCCCATAGGCGCCGCGAGTATCCGGCTTGCCGGTCTTGTCCGAGAAGGCTTCCGGTCGCATCTTCGCCCAGGCCATGGCTTGCCGGGTCAGATCGGTGATGCTGTCGACAAAGATGATGCTCTTTTCTGCGATCATGCCGACCAGATCGGGATAGCTCTCGGCGAGATGCCGGTAATGCCCCTCCGAGAAGAAGCTCGACGGATCGGCCGCAGGATTGACGCCGCCTACGAGGCACCCGATATCGAGCGCGTCGGCGAAGGTGCGCACCGCGATGCTATCGCCCCGCCAGTCTTGGACGGATTTCATGCCGGCCTCGAGATCGATGCACAGCGTCTCCTCAGGCGGCAATGTCCTCAGCAGCGAGGTCTTGCCGGCTCCGCTCGGGCCGAAGATCGCCATGGTGGTCTTGATACCGGCGCCGGACAGGCGCTCGTCGGCCGAGATGATCCGCAGCGCCATCACAGGCCTCCCTTGATGGACTCGAAGCGATAGGAGGGCTTGCCGGTCTCGACCGTGCGGGCCAGCTCGAATGCAGCGCGAATACGCTGGGGCCAAGCGCCGTAGGCACGCTCGGAAACCGAGTACTCAAGCGTGACGTATTCGTTGGGATCATCGCCGCCGGCGCGTATGCGCTCGACGACCTGGGCCAGTCCGGGCTGCTCCCATTTCACGCGTTTCGGTAGATCGGCAACAACGATGATGTCGCCATCCTCGATTCGCACCGAGCCTGTATCCTTGCCCACGCTGCGGCGCAGAGCCGCGGCACGATCGCGGTATTTGAGGTCTAGGCCAGTATCGAACCGGTCCTTGAGGCGCTTCGCACTTGCGAGCAGGTCCGCCACGTCCTGCTGCAGCAGAGCCAGCAGCTCGGCTGGCAAGGCGGCGATGTCACCAATCGACGCGGTCGCCAGGTCGTCGAGCGTGACCCTGTTGCGGATCGACATGCGGGCGGTCTCCTTGATGATGGCAATGCTGGTGGATGAGCGGATCATCACGCGGCCTCCGCAAGCAGCAGTGACGACAGCGCCGGCGTTTCTGGTCGCAGGCGAGCGATGGCGAGGTAGCTGAACCGGCTTTCGCCGAGGCGGCGCTGCACCAAATGAACAAGCTGCTTCTCGGCCGCCCATAGCGCGCGGTTCGCGAGCTGGATAAGCTCAAGTCGCTCGGCGGTGCCAAAGCCGCTGATATTCGGATCGGTGTCGAGGACGAGGAAGCCGCGGTGATACTCGAGCGCATCATTGGGTGCGGCCTGGCTCAGCCAAGCACACAAGTCGATCTCGCTCACGAGTGGTTTGTGACGACGTGCGATCATCGCCCACCTATCTCGGTGCGCAGCGTGCTGGTGCGCAGCTGCTCGGCCTCGTAGGCCTCGATGTCCTCGATGCGATAGACGACCCGGCCGCCGAACTTCAGGAAGCGCGGCCCCTGCCCGGTCCAGCGCCAGCGCTCCAGTGTGCGATGACTGACGCTCCAGCGCTGCGCGACTTCAGCTTGTCTGAGATGTTTGGTTGGCATCGCGCTGCTCCTCGCGTTCAACTGAACGTGAGCGCGACAATGCCGGACGATCGGTCACGCGGCGTGGGGACCGCGGGGGGATCGCTGGGGGATTTAGGAAGTAAAAATGCAGGCCGCGGGGGATCGCTAGGGGATAGCGGGGGATGGAAGACAAAACCCGTCGGTGCTTGGCGGATGGAAGGGTGCCGACGGCGGTCGTCAGCGCTGCGGCAGGCGAAGGCGATATCGTCCGCGTCCATCGGAATCGATCAAGCGGCGCCAATGCGGCTGCGACTTGAACACATCGGCCATGCGCGTGCTTGACGATCCGGCCGCGCCAAGGATGACCTTGCCCTCGCACCAGGGATCCGCCGAGGTCGCGGCCTCGTGTAGTCGCTTCACCACTCGCGCTTGCACCGGCCCGAGATTGAACAAGAGCCCTGCGGTGCGCACTTCGCGGTAATCGTTCGCCTGTTGTAGCGAGGGTGCGACCGAGCCTTTACGGACGAGCGCGTGCTGCGATTCGACGCGGTCGCGCTCTTCGCGACGGATCAGCAAATCATCCCGGCACACTGAAACCGTTCGCGTCGGCTCGATCAGGTAGCAGTACTCGCTATCTGGCGCATAAAAGTGCGCCACATCGACATGGCCCTGGCGAAACACTCGGAAGACATCGCGCTCCTGCAGATCCTGGAACCCGGTAAAGCGGCGGCGTTCGTGCGGCACTCTGAACCACTCGCCGTCTGAGCCCTCCTCGTAGACGCCGAACTCCATGTCCACCCCGAACAGGCGCACGGAAAGCCGCAACAGGCCATTTTCGGCCAGGTAGGCCAGATCCCGATGCGGCAGATTCCAGCGCTCTTCCAGTTCCTCCAGGGTGAAATACGCCTTGTCGATCAACGACATTCCCAGCCCAGCCCTATCTTCTGAAGCCTCTTGTGTTCTTGTTTCGTTCTATTTTATGATGACGGACGAATCAATCCCTTTTGATCCTCACGATCCACTATTCTTGGGAGGTCGCAGATGCGCTACACCATGGCCGATCGCGTCAAGGCCCGCAGCAGACAACTCGATCTCAGCGCCGCGCAGGTCGGCGAGATCGCCGGCGTCAACCGTACCTTCGTCTACGACATCATGCGCGGCAAATCGGCCAATCCGAACCTCACCAAGCTCAATCGTGTGGCGCAGGCACTCAAGGTCGAGCGCAACTGGCTCCTTCACGGCATGGGTGAAGTGCAAGGCGAAGAGCCAATCGTCGAACATCCCGATGACAGCTTCGTCGCCATCTCGTCGGTTGCGGTCCGACCCTCCATGGGCGGCGGCCATCTGGTTGAACAAGAGCCCCTGAACGGGCGCCCGTATCATTTTCAGCGATCGTGGATAAAACAGGGTCTACGATCTGACCCAGCCAATTTGCGCATCATGCATGTCGAGGGGGACAGCATGATGCCAACGCTACACGATGGCGACATCGTGCTGGTCGACCTTGGTCGCCGCTCACCAACACCACCGGGCATATTCGTGCTTCATGATGGCATGGGTCTCGTCGCCAAACGGCTCGAGCACATCCCCAACAGCGATCCGCCGCGGGTCCGCATCATCTCGGACAATCCGCTCTACAAACCGTACGAAGGCAGCGGTGAAGAGGTGAACATCATCGGACGGATTCGATGGTTCGCGCGGGAGATGTGACAAGGAGCCACTGTCAAAGATGATCGAGAGGCAACCGCATCGACCGCGCTTTACTTATGGGTGCGAGAGCATTGAGGATCTCTATGCGCGAGTGAGAGTTAATATGCGAGCATAGCACTGCCTTCGGCACATGGCGCATTAGTTTTGGGGCACACGCCGCAGCGAATTCGCGTAAGCAAGGCTCTGCTTGTCGTGATTTCCTTTGCAGCCCTGCCGACCTGCTATCCTAGTTGAGCTGCAACGGCCAGGATGAAACTGCGAACTCTATTTGGTTGAAGTTAGGTTGTAAGGCTACATCGCTGTTGGGAAGTGCGGATCGGAGTCGGATAACGAGCGGCATTGTTCGACAACCATCGAGGCCGCCCTCTGGACCGCAGACGTAACGGCCGGGCTGAGGGTGGCGCCGAACGTCTCGGCGTCATGCGGCTGACAACCGATGATGCGGACGATGGGAGGGAGCGCATTGATCTCACGTGCCAAGGTCAAGGCTCTGACGGGGGTCGCGTAGTGCATGTCGGCAAAAAAATCCCGGCGCTCGCGATCGGTCATCGTGGTTAGGTCTGGCAGCACCGGCTCCACCAGAAACAGCTCACCTGGCACGCCCCTGCGATCCATGGCGTCGATCAGGATCAGCGCGTCGTATCCAACGCTCAACTCCTGCACCAGATGAATCCCGCCGATCCCTGTCTCGATTGTGGTAACGCCATCGGGGAGATCGCCTTCACTCATAATCATTTCGATTGCGCGCACGCCGAAGCCGTCATCGCCTTTGAGCACATTGCCGACACCCGCGACGAGAATCCGCATGGGTAACCCTCAAAAAGCCGGCAGTTGCGGTTGGAACGGCATGCCCAGGCCGATGCGAATCTCCCCGTTCTTGCTCAGCCGCACCGGATGACAATCTAGCCCCCTGCCACCACCGAGCCGTGACCCATTACGGATGTCGTAGACGCATCCTGGTCCCGCGTCGCAGATCCAAGAATAGCCCGTGAGGTGACCACCCGTCATGGTGATGCCATGTGCGGGACACTGCGCTGCTGCTGCAAAATGCTGCCGATCCACCTGCGCTATCACGATGAAACGGTCATCTAGGACGACGACGACGGCTTCGCCCTCGGAGGGTGTAATCTCGGGGGACAGAGGCATCCAGCGCGGCTGTTCGTCGGCGCGCTGCGCGATCTCGCGTGAAGCCGTTGTGACGGGGGGCGCAGGATCAGCAATGAAATCCCAGACTTTCCGGCACGCGGGGTCGGCCTCAGGCAGCAGGTCATACATCCCCATAAGCGTGTGAATGGCTGGGTCCGTGATCACTTGCTCAAGGACACCATCCTTGAACAGGCGAACGAGCCGATGCAGCGCTTCGCGATGGATGGCATCGGTCGCCTGTAGGAGCGCCGTCACCCTGTCGCGCGTGCTCTCATCCTCGATCTCCTCGACGGCCTGCGCGAGCGTCGCGAACTGGCCGAGCAGATTCTGCCATTCTTCGTTGCTGCGATAGCCGAGAAGCGGATTGGAGGCAGACCGATTGTCTGAAGGAAGGTCGCTCATGTCGGGGCCGTGTCGGCGCGAACGTGGGAGTGGATTGGGCCATGGTCGCAGCCGGAGTGGTCGTCGCCGTCGCAGCAGCCGGCTGTACATTCGTAGTGGCTCGGCGCTTGGAACTCGGCGAATGTCTCGTGGAAAAGTCGCGAGGCCTTCTTCTTGCCAGCTTCGGAGAACGCGTAGGCTCGGTCCTCTTGCACCAGGCTGCCTTCGAGACGGTGGAATTCCAGAATTTCCGCGATGAGATCGCGCGGGAGTGGCAGGAACGACTGGATGGCTTCCGCTGTGAAATTTTCTCCGAAACCTTCGCCTTGGTACCAGTAGCAGATCTCCAGCACCTCTTCGCGCTGGCGAAGTTGCTCGTGGGGCCTGGATTCCGGCAGCCGTCCGCTGTTTCCAATCGGCGGTTTCGTTTGGCTCATGACATCGGACCTTCAGGGTGCACTATGCGGTGGCGAGTAAACGAAGCACCGCGTGCAAGTGGCGTGGCGACCTTGAGTGCAAACACTTCCCCTTCGCGCCCGCCATCCGCTAGCGATGCGACCATATCCACCACGCGGGCGATCGACGTGGCGGGAGAAAAGCCAATCAGCGCCGACAGCGCCACGTCAGCCTTCCGCCCGTCCCTATCGGCGATCACCATGTCGCCGAAGCAGTTCATCGGCAGGTCGACCTCCACAACATAGACCTCCGCCGGCCATATCCCGAAATGCTCACCGATGGCTAAGGTATTGTCGATATCGACGATCCCGGTAACGGCCTCGTAGACGCGTTCCTGCAGGAGCGCGGCGGGCAGTTTGCCGCCACCCCACTTGTAGGCCGTCACAGCGCCTGGCGACGCAGAATCAGATGACCCTCCAATGAGGATCAGCCGTGCGGGGCGTGGACCGTCGTCGTCCTGGAAATGTTGAACGATATGGATCGGGCCCCAGGTCATGTTCTCGATCGCGATACCTTCGAGGCCAGCAAACCGGCGTTCAAGACCGAGCATAAGTTGCGGCCCAAGCGGGTAGGCGTCAAGAACCGGCGAGTACCCGACGATACCGATGAGGCAATTGAGTTCGGTATTTGCCATATGTGCGTGGTGTCAGACCCCGAGAGGGCTGACATCTCCTCAATTGACGCCGCACGCGCAGGTCGTCACCTCGCGCGTAATGACCCTCTCGCTGCCTTCGACCATGACGTGGGTTGTGCAAGGCATGCACGGATCGAAGGAACGCAGAGCGCGCAGGATGTCGATTCCCTGGAAGTCCTTGTCGTCCTTGTAACTGCTCTCCACAATTGGAGTGGCGAGAACCGCACGTTCGTAGGGGCCGGCCTCGCCCCAAGGCGTGCGCGGACACGCGTTAATTGTCGACGGCGTCACGATCTGATAGTTCGCCAACAGCCCGTCCTTGATCTCGCAGTGATGAGAGAGAAAGCCGCGACCAGCTCCCCAGAAACCGACGCCGATCGAATGCCCCTTCGATGGGATCGTAAACGGCGTCGCGACTTGCGTTTCGCCCCGCTTCTGGAGATCGAACGCGCGCACCAAGTTCTCGACGGTGACCATCAGATTGAAAGCCACGGCATATGCGCGCGCGCGATTTCGCTCGAATGCATTCCAGACTGACGGGATTGTCCACTCGAGCTCCATCTCGGGAAGCTGACCCTTGGGCACGCGCAGCTTCAAGCTCTTGCCGGTTGAGGCGACGTAGTTGCTGTGCGGGATCTTCTGGGCAAGCGCTGACAGATAG
>Ga0209906_100487_pt1 | contig 14467 bp, 12 predicted proteins | sample FECB24metaG_FD_188303 | JGI IMG/M metagenome (GOLD analysis project Ga0209906, IMG submission 188303) | Cyanobacterial communities from the Joint Genome Institute, California, USA from Joint Genome Institute, California, USA - FECB-24 metaG... ... | reverse complement strand
CGCTGGAAACACGAAGCTCGGCGCACTATCGTCTGACATGGCGGGCGTGGCACTTTCTGTCCGGTGTGGAGGGATGATTTAAGCACCCTTTCTCTAAACCAAATCAGTCAGTTATGCTACGTTCGCCAACCCTGAACAGACCGTCCGGTGCATAAGACAGGGTAGCAGGCAGCGTCAAATCTTACAGGGACACACGGCGCCACCTGTCAGGCGCGCTCTACCAATCTTTCGATTGTTTCCGGCTCGGCCCCGATCAGCGCCAACAGAACGCGGGCTGGAGCATCGGGGTGACTGCGGCTCTGCTCCCAGTCACGAACCGTCCCCACCGGCAGACGGTAGGCACGCGCGAACTGGTCCTGCGTCTTCCCGGTCCGTTTGCGGATCGCCGCCACATCGATGGGGGCGTTTACCTTGGCCCGGTCTGGCTCCCCATTGGCATGCGCAATAGCATCGCCAAGTCCTGCCGCGATCTTTTCGAAAGCACTCTTCATGACTTCCTCCTGAGACTGTCCGTCAATGTCTTGGTCAAAGCGGCCAGCGCGTTGCGCTCCGCCTTGGTGAGGTTAGCTTTTTCGTTCTTGCCGAACACAGTCAGCAGGAACGTCGGAACATCAGTCCCTGCATAATAGGTGATGATCCGATACCCACCTGATTTGCCGCCACCTGGCCGTGCCACCCGCAGTTTTCGCGCTCCGCCGCAGCCTGGCATGATTTCGCCGGCTTGCGGGTTGGCCGCGATTACGTTCACCACCGCCTGCTGTTCATCAGCACTCATGCCTGCGTCCTTTGCGGCGGCGAGATAGGCATTGGTTTCGATAACCGACTGCATGATAGAGCTTATACGGATTACCCGTATCTCGTCAAGAACTGATACGGGTAATCCGTATAGGCTGTCATGACTGCCCCTCGGGTCGTTCGCGGGGCTGGTTCGCCAAGATCGCGTGAAGCTCCACAGAGCCCAAGGAAGCGCGCCAAGTGGGGTACCGGCAGGATCTGGCTGAAAAGCCCGCCTTGCCCTTCCCTGCCCGTCCAGCTGGCAACAGCATGGCGTTTAAGCACCGCCCTTCCCCCTAGACTTCTTATCCGATAGCCCTTTGCGGCTCTGCCGCCTATGAAGGCGAAGCCGGCGCGACTGCAAAACAAACAACGCATCGGCCTTTTAGGCCGATGCTGCTTCTGCCCTGTGACCGGTTCGTGGCCGAAAAGTTATCCACAGACCCTGCTGTGTTAATATATGAGTTAAGTCTAGTGTTACGGGAAAACACTAGATCGATAGGTTATTGATCTAGTTTAGCAATTCTGGGTTTTTGGGGGTCCGCTCGTCAACGGAACCCCGAATCTCCGATTCCAGAACCCCGAATCTCCGTCAATGAAACCCCGAATCTATGCTTGCGTCAATGAAACCCCGAATCTAAGCTGCCCGTCAATGAAACCCCGAACTGATCTTTCGCGTCAACGAAACCCCGAATTGATGCTCGGCGTCAATGAAACCCCGCATAATTCTGATGGTCGTAAACCGCTGTTGCCGGTGCGGTATCCCGACCCCGATCTGTTTATCTGCGATGTTCTCGATGCCATCCCCAAGGATGACATGGCCTCAATGGAACACCCGATCTTCTCGCTTGCCACTAAGCCTGACCGGCGCGTGTTTCGCTATGAACACAACGGCAACCGGCTTGAGATTGTCCCCAGCGTCAAAGGCTTGGCGACCATCCATGACAAGGACATTTTGATCTACTGTATTTCGCAGCTCATCGCCAAAATGAACCAAGGAGGGCAGCCGAGCCGCACCTTGCATCTGACGGCTCGCGACCTGCTGGTATGGACCAATCGACAGACCGATGGCGACGGTTATGAGCGCCTGCGGAGCGCCTTCGAGCGCCTGTCGGGGACGCGGATCACCACGAATATCAAGGCCGATGGCGAGGAAATCACCGAAGGCTTCGGCCTCATCAACGAATGGCGGATCGTTCGTAAAACCAAATCTGGCCAAATGTCGGAAATCAAGGTCACGCTGTCTGACTGGTTGCTCCGCATGGTCGAGGGCCGTAGCGTCCTCACCTTGCACCGGGACTATTTCCGGCTCCGAAAGCCCCTTGAACGGCGGATATATGAGCTAGCGCGCAAGCACTGCGGCGCTCAAGAAAAGTGGTCCGTATCAGCCGAAACTCTGCGAAAAAAGACGGGCGCTAGCAGCCATATTCGAGTATTTCGCGCCATGCTGCGCGAGCTGGCCCTACACAATCACCTTCCCGATTACCTGGTTGAGATGGCCGGGGACACTGTGACGTTTCGCAATCGGGATGCCTTGGAAGCGCCGGAAGAATTGCCGCTCGAACGTCCCTTTATCGATCCGGAAGGCTATCACGATGCCAAGGGTGCCGCGCCTGGTTACGACGTTTACGCCCTGTATGAGGATTGGGTGTTGTGGTGGAACGATAGCGGCCGGCCGGAACTCAAGAGCCCGCGCGCCGCGTTCATCGGCTTCTGCCGCAACCGCCACAAGCAGCAGCCACTTCGATAGTAGGTTCGTATAGGTGTATACACCTATACGCTGCGACTGACCCGGCTTTTGCCCTTCTTCACGAATAGGTCGTCCAGCGCCTCGGCCAAGAGGCTTTGCACTGTCGATCCTTCCTCGGCCGCGAGGATGCGTAACTGCGTGCTGACCTCAGGTGCGAAGTGACCGCCGATTAGCTTGGTCCCTTGTCGTCCGGCCTGCATCGGCTTGGCAGGAGTCGTCGCAACAATCGGGTCAAGTGCGAGCGTGTCGCCGCCAGCCTTGGCATGATCAAGCATTGCTTGGAGCGTGTTACCTTTCGTCATTATGCAGCCTCCGCCTTATCGTATAGGCGTATATTAGTATACTTGTATAGACGATCAATTTCGGCTGCGGCCGGGCCATTTGGCTCGAACTCTTGCACGGCTTGACCAACGGCCTGCGCGCGGAAGAACGCCTTGCGGTTGCCGATCGTCACCGGACAGACGGTCGCGCCGAGCTCCTCGATCGCCTTTATCGCATCGTCTGTTTCTTGTCCCTGGGGCGGGACGAATGTCAGCACGACGGCGAATGCACGATCGAGCTGCCGCACCACGTCCAATGTGTGCGTCATGCTCATAGTGTCGAATACCGCCGCCTTTGTCGGGACGAGTATAAAGTCGGCATGGCGCGCCGCCTCATAAGCAACATCACGCGCGACCGCCGCGCCGTCGATGACCACAAGGTCTGTGCCGGCGTCGGCGCAGGCTTTGAGCATTGCCGCAAGCCGCACTGGCTGAATTGACGCGACGGCGGGCGTGTCGCGCTTGCGCACGTCTTTCCAGAACGAAGCTGTCGCCTGCGGGTCCAAGTCGATAATCGCAGCCTCCTGGCCCGCCTGTTCGGCAGCCACGGCGAGGCACGTTGCCAGCGTCGTTTTTCCAACGCCGCCTTTCTGAGACAGGATGGCTAGAACTTTCATGTCGCGCCCTTACAAGTATAGTCTTATACGTGTATACGTAACCGACAGCGAAGGAAAGCGTTTATGGGGCCAGCAATCTCCGTACCTGCGCTGCCGACCAATGCTCCTTGCCGCTGGGCGTCTGCACGCCTTGGGCTTGCAGCCCTCTCGCAATCGCCCTGAGGCTGGTAGCGCCCTCAGCCTGAATCTGGCACACCACTGGCAGCACGTCTGCTGTTCTCGCCGCCACCTGGCGACTGCGGGCAGCCCGCGCCGCTGCCGCCATGGCAGGCGTTGCCGGGGTAGGGGAGGGGTTACCCAAGCGGACCCCGCGCGCCTTCGCGATCGCCAAGGCTGCGCGTGTGCGCTGGCTGATAAGCCCGGCCTCGAGCTCGGCGACGGCTGCGAGCTGCGTGACCATGAACTTGCCTATCGGCCCGGCCGGCACGCTGGGAAGGTCACAGAACACCACGCCAGCCTCGCCGCTGCCCTCGACCACGGACAACAGGAACCGGGCATTGCGCGCCAGCCTATCGAGCTTGGCGATTACCAACACAGCACGCCGGGTCCGGCACGCGGCAAGGGCTGCTGCCAGTTGCGGCCGATCTGCTCGCTTGCCGCTCTCGACCTCCTGGAATTCGGCAACAAGCTCGCCGCCGGCCATAGCAATGTGCGCAGCGACGGCCTGGCGCTGTGCGTCCAGCCCAAGGCCGGAACGGCCCTGGCTCTCGGTCGAAACCCGGAGATAGCTGACAAAGCGGGGCAGGGGAGGGGGCATGGCCTGAGCCTAACCTCGGTGTATCATTTCGGCAAACGGTCGTTTGACAGAATGATACTACTCCAAACGGTGGTTTGATGATTTGATAGCCGAACTTTAGGGCAGCGGGATGACCAAATAGTTCAGCATCGGGAGTACAACGACCGAGCTGGTGCCGGGTTGAGCGCCGGCAATCTCAAGCCTCACCCTGTTCCCTGCAGCGTCATATGCGAACTGAGTAACCACCGGCGGGTTTGCGACCTGCGGCTCAGACGCCTGAGTCAGGCGTCCAAGCGCGTCATATGTATACACAGCGGCATCTTGAGCAAAGGCTTCCGTGGCAAGCATGAATGGAAGGCTTGCCAATACAAATCGCTTTGTCATTTCAGCACCCTTTTTTTGAATTTAACGGTACTGGTGGTATTCTGGATGTCAATAGAGAAGCTAGATCGATATTGTTCAACCCGCAAAATTGCCCTTCAACGAATTTTGCGCAAATACAGGGCTACATTGGTGCGCATTTCCATTGACAGACAATGGCCTTGGCGGTGACGATAATCAAATGCGCGTCTGGACAAAAATGCTGCTGCGGGTATCAACCCTGGCGCTTCTTTCGGCACCGGCGTTCAGTCAGACTTTGCCGGCATTTCGAAACATAGACGGCAACGGGGTTGACCTCGTTTACGGCGATTTCGTCTTCGGGTTTGAGGAAGGCAGCATCGGTGGTGGCCAGAACCGGCTCGTCCTGACCCGACGAAACGGTGGCGCCGCAGCATCGCAGTGGGATGGATATCGACTGGCGAGGGCGGCCAGCAGTCAAAACGTGACCATCATCACGGATACAACCAGTGAGCTCTGGACGTTCAATGCAACGACGGGGACGTTTTCTAACGGGCTCGCAGATGGTGCATCGCTGGTCCGGACCGGCAATGAGTATGTTTTGACCGATTCCGGCGGCAACAAGATCAGGTTCGCGCCAACCTCGATAGAGGCAGCACAGTCGATCAATGTCTGCTGGCAGGGTAATGCCCGTGCCTGCGTTCTGGAGCCTTTGGAGTTCGTCGCGCCCAGCGGGCTCTCTACCCTGTTGACGCATGACACCTGGATCATGCGGACGTTCGTCAACGGCGAACCGACGGAGTTGCGTGCCTGGTGGCGAATAAAGCAGGTCCGCCAGTCGGCCGATGTGTTTTTCCGGTTCAACTATCAGAATGAGACAACGCCCCCGTCCTCCGATCAACCCCCGGATGATGCGTGGCTGACCCGCTCGGGCGCGGTGTTCGGCAACAATCTGGCCAGCGTCGGGTATAGTTACCCTGCGGTGGGGACTGTCGTTGTCACCGATCGACGCGGCAACCCTTGGCGGATCAGTGGCGGCGGCTTCCTGTTCACCCTGCGCCGGCCAGGTTCAGCGACCGACACGTTCACGCTGACGCGGCCTAACGATACGACGATCACGGTCGTCAACGAGGGGCTGACGACCAGTTACAGCCGGGTCGTCAATGGTGGGACGGTGACAACGACCGTCAGCCATCCTGGTGGTGGTCAAAGCGTGGTGACTGCCAGCACAAGCGTCGGACGGCCGTCGTCGGTCGTCGATCCGCTGAACCGGACCACCAGCTATGCCTATGATGCCAATCGCCGCCTGACGCGGGTGACCAACCCAGAGGGCGACTATGAGCAGTATACGGTTGATGCGCGCGGCAACGCGACCGAGGTTCGGCGCGTCGGCAAGCCGGGCTCCGGGGTCGCGGATATCGTCACGACGGCAGCTTACCCGGCGGCCTGTACGAACCTTCTCACCTGCAACAAGCCAGAGTGGACGCGCGACGCCAGGGGCAATCAGACCGATTACAGCTATGACCCTACGCACGGAGGCGTGCTGAGCGTCACCTTGCCGGCTGCCCCCGGCGGCATCCGCCCGCAAACGCGCTACAGTTACACCAACGTCAACAGCGTCTGGGTAGCGACCGGCGTCTCGACGTGCCGTGCCCAAGCCAGTTGTGCCGGCACGGCCGACGAGACTCGAACGACCATTGGCTATAATCTCAACCTTCTGCCGACGAGCGTCACGCAAGGCGCTGGCGACAACAGCCTGACCCGCCAGACCACTGCCAGCTATGACGCGATCGGCAACCGCCTGACCGTCGATGGCCCTTTGCCCGGCACGGCCGACACCGTGCGCTATCGCTATGACGCGGCGCGGCAGCCGATTGGCGTTGTGAGCCCTGATCCGGACGGTGGCGGCCCGCTGGTACCGCGCGCGGTGCGCATGACCTATAATGTCGATGGTCAGGTAACGCTGGTCGAGCAAGGTCGGGTCACCGACCAATCGGACCCTGCATGGTCGAGCTTCACCTCGCTGCAGCAACTGGCGACCGCTTATGACGCCAACGCCCGCAAGATCAGCGACCAGGTCGAGGCCGGCGGCACGATCTTTGCGCTGACCCAGTACAGCTATGACGGGCGCGGTCGGCTTGATTGCGTGGCGCAGCGAATGAACCCGGCAGTGTTCGGATCGGCGCCGGGCGCCTGTTCGCTTGGCACGACGGGCAGCTTTGGTCCCGACCGTATCCGGCGCACCCTCTACGATGCTGCCGATCAGGTGATGAAGGTCCAGGCGGCGCTTGGCACCACGAGCCAGATCGACGAGGCGACGGCGACCTACACACCCAATGGCCGGTTGCAGACGCTGGCCGATGCCAAGGGCAATCTGACGACCTATGTCTATGACGGCGTCGATCGCCTGAGCCAGACGCGGTTCCCATCGCCCACAACGCCCGGCACCAGTTCGACGACCGATTACGAAGGGCTGACCTATGACCCCAACGGCAATGTCACCCAGCGGCGGCTGCGCGATAATCTGCAGATCAGCTACAGCTACGACAACCTAAATCGTCTCGTGTCGAAGAATGTGCCGAACATCAACAACGAAGACGAGGATATCAGCTACACCCATGACCTGCAGGGCCGGCTGACCCGGGCGACGAAGAATGCCCTTAACCAGGTGGCGCTGAGCTATGATGCCCTTGGCCGCAAGACGAGCGAGTCGAACTTCTATTATGCGCTGACCTCGCAATATGACCTTGCCGACCGGCGGACGCGGCTGACGTGGCAGGATGGCTTTTACGCGCAATACGACCATCTGGTGACCGGCGAGGTGAGCGCGGTGCGCGAGAATGGCGCTGCGACTGGGATCGGCGTGCTGGCGACCTATGGCTATGATGATCTCGGCCGCAGGGTCTCGCTGACCCGCGGCAACGGTGTCGTCACCAGCTATGCCTATAACGGCGCGTCGCGGATGACGACCCTCGTTCACGATCTTGCCGGCACGGGCAGCGATGTGACGACGACGTTCGGCTACAACCCGGTATCGCAGATCACGACGCGGACGCGGTCGAACCCGGCTTATGCGTACGCAGGCGCTGTGAACGTCGATCGGCCCTATACCGCCAATGGCCTCAACCAGTTGACACAGACGGGTTCCGGCGCGGGCGCCGTGCCGCTGGGCTATGACGGTCGTGGCAATCTGGCGAGCACGGCGGCGGGCAGCTACACCTACACATCCCAGAACCGGCTGTTTCAGGCACCGGGCGGGGTGGAGTTGCGCGGCGACGGGCTCGACCGACTGGGCTATATATCGACGAGCGGAACGCAGTTTGCACACGATGGGCCGGACATCATGACGGAGCAGACCTACACTGGCGGGGTAGGTCCAATTCTGCGCCGCTATGTGCACGGGGCAGGCGTCGATGAGCCGCTGGTCTGGTATGAAGGCTCTGCTACCTCCGACCGCCGCTGGCTGCTCGCCGACGAGCGCGGCAGCATCGTTGCGGTCACCAACAGCGCCGGCTCGGCACAGGCCATCAACAGCTATGACGCGTTCGGCATCCCTGCATCGAGCAACCTCGGGCGGTTCCAGTTCACGGGCCAAGCTTGGATCGCCGAAATTGGCATGTACGACTATAAGGCACGCACATACTCCGCCACCCTCGGGCGGTTCCTACAAACCGACCCCATCGGCTATGGCGATGGTTTGAACATGTATGCGTACGTCGGCAACGATCCAATTAATGGGACGGATCCTGATGGAAGAATTGCGTTTTTAGCTGCCTTGCTAGTTGTCGGTAAAGCAATCGTCGTGACCGCTCCAACTGTCGCAAAGATCACACTAGGGACTAAATTGTTGGTGGGTGGTGCGGCTGTTGCCAGCGCAGCATCAGTGTCTATAGCAGTCAGCGCATCGTCAGGCATTCAGTCACTTTGTAACGCCGGATCGTGTCCGACTGATGGCATTGTATCGGGTGATCTTGGCGATGACCTCATTACGATAACTGCTTATAAAGCCAAGAGTGGAGTATTCGGTGCATATATTCCATCGAGCGGAGCACCACGTCCTGCATATTGTCAGTCTATGACTTACAAGTGGTCTCAAGCTTTTGATACAATGGGCAAAACTAGTCAGGTTGTCGGTTTGGCTGCCTTTTGGTCTGGTGCAGGGGAAGGTGTGTATGCTGCGGGTTCGGCGTTAAGACTTGCGTCTCTTTTCGGAAGGTTCCGTGCCGGAGATCCGACAGCTGCATCAGCACTCGCATCAACCGCAACCCTTACAGCTGCGATACTTCCACCCGTACCAGATTTCATCATCGGTGAAATCGGAGATTACGCTATGAGCAATTATATTAAAGACCCGTGCTTATGAGTGATCCCGATAACAAAAAAAAATATAGCTATCTTTTTTCGATAATTTCTTGCGGCATTGTTGTAATTACGGTAGGACGTCTCGGAAACATTGGTATATCTAACTCATATATTATATTAATAATGAGTTTATTGTTATTATTGTCTTTTATTTTATCTTTTACATATTTAAGAGAACATCGATCAGCGCTATGGATATTTTCTATGTTCTGTGCGCTCTCCATAGCGATTACTTTTGATTTAAATTAGAATTACGAGAATATCTTATTCGATTATCCTTTATCGTTCTTTCCGTGCGCCGCAAGCCTGACACTGGGCTACGACGTTCTCCGCAACCTGACGAGTTCAGCCGCAGACAGGTATGTCGATACCTCGCAGAGCCGGCTGTTTTAGGCGCTGGGCGCGCCAAATTAAATGCGTGATCGGGCTTGTGGTTATCAATTCTCAAGCTGGAGAAAGTAAGGCGACCGCGATTGCCAGGGACCGAAGGCAGCGCAGGATGTCTGGCCGCCAACATTCGGCGTCTCGGACGAAAAATAGAATGATACCATTTTTCCACGTGATCGGTTCGTCAAGAGCGACCCATACCATGCCCGGCACGCTTCTGCTGTCGTCCCGCCTGTGGTGCCATTCATGTTACAGATAAGGGTAACGCCAGCATCCTTAACCGTCGTAAAAACATTTCCCCCTGAGTCCAATCCAAGATAATCGACCAAATTAGGGCCGCAAATAAAGTTGACCGCATAAGATGCGCTATGCTGAACTGACAATATTGCGCAAGTTGCCAAAAATAAAAATGGTCTTTTCATTTCATAGCCCCTTTGAAGAGCAAAATATATCAGGCTGCCTGTCCGCAGATCGACGAATAGTATCAGCGATAATGTCGGGTAACTTCGATGTTACAATCTCTTTCCTGGACTCTGGCGAAACTACAGTTGTAGGCTTGTTTATACACCCTCCCATCAATTCTTGACGTTCTGCGCTGCGCTTTTGAACTTCGGAAGACAAGGGACTTGTCAAATTATCGGGTGCAGCCCGCACGTTAACGGCAACATGAAGAGCAAGAAAACCGAGGATCAATTGCAGGGCGATTTTCATCGTAAAAATGTCGCTCAGAATCGATCTCTTTGCAAGTCACGAGGGGTAAAAGTTGCTTTCCGCCGCCGGCACGTTCAACGTGCACGGCACCGCCTTGCCGGCCTTCTCAGCGGCTTTCTGACACGCCGCGATGGCTTTCTGGTTCGCCTGCACGATCTGGCGGCCGGCGCTCATGCCGGCCCATGATCCCGGGAACGCCGTCTCGGTAAGGTGCAACCCGGCTTCCCCGGCGCTCATGTCCAATGTCCGCGCGGCGGCCTTTTCCGGCCATTCCCAGCTATCGGGCGCGGCGCGAAGCACGGCCCCACCAAACACGCCCCACAACACCGCTCCCCCCAATGCAGCAACACCCAGCAACCAGTTCTGAACCCGCGCCGTCCGCGCCTCCGCGGTCACGTCGCGTAACTCCCTTATCGTCTGGTTCAGCGCTCGCATGCCCGCGTCCATCGAAAGCGAGCTTTCCCGTTTGACCTGTTCACCAGCGGACGCAACCTGCCGGGCAACATCGTTGTAGCTCACTTGCAACAGGGGGCTGTTGGCGATCGCCGCCATGTCGGCCATGATCTTGCCCAGCGTCGGCGCGTAATCCGTCGCCCGGGGCGCCTTCGCCTGGGCGGCGGCCATGTCTTCCACCACGCGGCGCAGCTGGCGGACATCGGTCCACATGGCCTCGAACAGCTTTTCAGCGGCGTCTTTTTCGTCGTCGGCCTCACGGCCATTGTCGCCCTGGTCCACCACACTGGCTCCTTTCGCTGACTACCGCCCCCAATCCCGATCCCGTTCGGGTATCATCGCCTGCAACTGCTCGATCGTGCGCTGCTGCGTGACGCCCTTTCGAAGATTATCGAACTGCCCTGCCGCCGCTTCGCCGCGGATTTCGGGGTCGCGCTTGAACACCGCCGCCAGCGTCTGCGCCGAGCCCGGACGGATAGAGTCGACAACCTCGCTGGCCTTCTCGAAGGCTTGCGTCTGATGCGGCAACACGGGCAGGCCGCTGTCGGTCATGCGCTCCATGTCGACGACCGCGCGCGCCAGGCCCTGGATTGCTTCGCGCTGCTCGGGCGCATTGAACGACGCGGCCTGTTCGCCGGCCGCTGGCGGCTCGGGCTCGGGCATCCTCGATTTGAAGTCAGCGAACCGGCCCTTGGGTTTCGCGCTGAGGGCGCCGTCGGGCGTCTCGATCGTCTCCAGCTTGGGCTTGAACCCGGCGAACACACCCTTGGCCTTGGCCTGCACTGCCGCCTGCACCGTTGCCACGGCTTCCCTGACCACCTCGACCACCCGCTGGGGGAAAGTGATTTCCCGGCGCTCGGCGAACGCCCGCGCCTGGTCCTGCGCGCTCTGCGCCCCCGGATAGTCGCCCGCCATGTCCTTGGCCCGATCGCGTGACAGCGTGCGAACGAGCCGGTCCCGGTCGGCGAACTCGTCGCGGCCATAATGCAGCTGCACCCCCTCCCGGTGCCGCGACAGCGCCACATAGGCGGCGTGGCGGTTCATGCCCGGCGTTGCCAGCACATAGGTCCGGTCGACCGTCACCCCCTGGGCCTTGTGGATCGTCGCCGCATAGCCATGATCGACATGGGCGTAATCCTTCAGGTCGAACGCCACCCGTCGACCACCGTCGAGCTCAACCAGCATGCGCTCCGGCGATACTTCCCGGATCTTGCCCAGCGTACCGTTCTTCACCCCAAGCCCGCGCTCGTTGCGCAAGAACATCACCCGGTCACCGGCGGCGATCGTCCGCTCGCCGCGCTCGACCCTCACCTTGAACTCCTCGCCCAACATGCCGCCGGCGCGAAGCCGGCCGCGCGCCTGCTCGTTGAGATCCTTCACCTCGGCGTTGGTGTGGGTGAGGATGATGCGGCTCCGCCCCGGCGATGCCACCCGGTCGCGATCCCAGGCCTCCACCAGCGCGCCGCGGGCTTCATCGCGAGTCTCGGCCGCCTGCACCATGCCGCGGTTCTCATAGGCCGCCAGTGCCTCGCCGGTGCGCCCGGTCGCCAGCGCCCGGGTTGCCCCGCGCTGCCAGTCCTCGCGCTGGCGGCGGATCTCGGTGATCTCAACGGCGCCATGCCATTCGCCGATGGCCCGGAACGCCGCCCCGGCCTCGATCGCCTGCAGCTGCTCGGGGTCGCCGACCAGCACCACCTTGGCGCCGGCTGCCTTCGCCGTCGACAACACCCGCTCCATCTGCCGTGTGCCGATCATCCCGGCCTCATCGATAACCAGCACGTCGCCCTTGCCCAGCAACTCGCGCCCCTGCCCCCAAGAATGCTCAAGGCTGGCCAGCGTCCGCGACGCGATGCCGGATGCGGCTTCGAGATTTTCAGCGGCGATCCCTGACAGCGCCGCACCCCGCACCCGGTAGCCCGCTGCTGCCCAAGCCTCGCGCGCCACCCCCAGCATCGCCGACTTGCCGCTGCCGGCGTAACCGATCACCGACACCAGCCCCTCGGGCCCGGTGACCCGCTCGAACGCATCCAGCTGCTCCCCCGACAGCTCGAGCCCGCGTGCCCTGGCCGCGCCGAGCGCCGCGCCGCTGTGCCGGTCATCGACGCCATGCCGCTGGCTGCCGGCAAGCGCACCGGCACTGCGCTCAAGCCGGACCTCGACCTCGATCATCTCGCGCGACGTGAACCGCTCCTGGTCGCGCCCGTCCTTGCCCAGCGCCACCATCTCGGGACTGGCGCGCACCGCCGCCATTACCCGGTCGAACTGGTCCTTGCCGTCGCTGTGCCGGAACGCGAATGCCGCCAGCTCCCGCACGGTAAAGGTTGCCTGCTGCCGGGTAATCGCCGCCAGCCCCAACGCCGGCTCCGCGATGATCCTGTCGCCATTCTCCCGCGCAATCCGCGCATGATCCTCAATGCGCTCGGCCTCAAGCCCCTGCCCCGGCCGCCGTGCCGCCGCCGGCCCGATCTTGTGTTGCGGCTCCAAGGCCACGCCCTGCTCGGCAAGGCTGCGATGGTCGATCCGCCCGTCAAGCCCCAGTTCGGCCATGCGTTCGTTGACGTGCACCGCCCAGGCTTCCCGCCAGCCCTTGAGCAGCTCGGCGCTGTTCCACGCCCGCACCTTCTGCCCGAACCCGGCCGGGCCGACCTCGCGCATGGTCAGCATCACATGGGCATGCGGCTTTGGACTGCCGTCCCTTGCCTTGTCCCAATGCACATTGAGATCCGCGATCATGCCCCGCGCCACGAACTGCCGCGCCACGAACGTCTGCGCCAGCTCTATCCCTTGCGCCTGGCTCATCTCGCGCGGGATCGAGAACTCGATCTCCCGCGCCAGCTGCGCGTCCTTGCGCTTCTCGCCTGCCTCGACGGCATTCCACAGGGTCGCGCGGTCCGACAATCGATCCGGAGCCCCTTCCGGTAGCATCACTTCGGAATGCACCACATCGTCCTTGCCGGTGAAGTCGTGGTCCTTGTCGAGACGGTCGTCGTGCAGCTCGGACCCTGAGCGATAGGCTGCACTTGCCACCGCGCTCGAACCGTTTGAACGCCCCATGACCTTGGCCGAGAGGTGATAGATCGCCATTGACTTCTAATCTATCAAATCCGCCTTCGCCTTCCAAGACATGTTGGCACAACGTATAAGCGCGCCACTCCCGATCTACTTCGTTCCTCGACGTGACTGGTTTTGCGCTGTTGGTTTGATCCGGTCTTTTCAGCGGCGAGCGCTCGCGTTACAATCTGGTCGATGGCAGCATGAAGGGACGCGGGTGTGCGCAAGGTCCGGGATTACGATGCCGAGCTGAAAGCCCTGAACGACAAGGCGCGGGCGCTCAAGGCGCGAAAGGTCGAGCAGCTGGGCCAGCTGGTCACGGCTACCGGCGCCGATACCCTCGATGTGGAAACGCTGGCCGGAGCCCTGCTTGAGGCGCTCTCGGTTGAAGATGCCGTCACCAGGGAGGCGTTGCGCGCGAAGGGCCAGGCCTTCTTTCAACGACGCAGGCGCAAAGGTCAGAGTCTCGTTGACGGCAACGGAGCGGGCGCTGGCCAAAACGGCAGCGGCAACGCGGCGGGCTGAAGCCGGACAACGGCGCAGCGATACAAGGGACTGGGTTGTGCAACGACGCGAACGCACCCGCCACCTGATCGAGCTCGGCGGCCTCGTCCAGAAAGCCGGCCTGGTCGAACTCACCGATGACGATCGCGCCACCATCTATGGCGCCCTGCTCGAGCTGGCCGCAAAGGCGCGCAGAGACGCAATCAGAATGCTGCCAAGCGAAGCTGACCCAGACGTGCTGGCACTGTGGAAACGGCGCGGGCGAAGGGCGTTCGATGCTGAAGGCGCGGGAGCAGATGAAGCGCCAGTTTGAGGGTTCATGCTCCTGCGATTTAGCCCGTCTTATTCGTGACGCTTGCCAGATGAGCCCGAGATCGTGGTTTCGCGGGCTGGCGCCGGGTTTTTGACGCGGGCGACGGTGGCGCCGTGGGTGCGCGATTATCGGGGTTTGCGGGTTGCGGTT
>Ga0209906_100486_pt1 | contig 14515 bp, 14 predicted proteins | sample FECB24metaG_FD_188303 | JGI IMG/M metagenome (GOLD analysis project Ga0209906, IMG submission 188303) | Cyanobacterial communities from the Joint Genome Institute, California, USA from Joint Genome Institute, California, USA - FECB-24 metaG... ... | reverse complement strand
GATATCGGGGCAGGCGAGGTCGATCCGGTGGGCGACGTCGCTGCGATTATCGATCTCGAGCCGCTGCAGCCTGTCGCTGTCGCGCAGCCCGAGACGAAAGACATGCGCCGGCGCGTTGAGATGGACGAGCCGCGCATAGGGCCATTGTGCGACCGGATCGCCAGCGCCATGGCTGATCTCGACGCCCGATCTGGTGGTGGTGACGGTAACGATATGCCGGGCGGAGGTGACGCCGTCGAAATAGACACCCTGGACGGACGGGACCGAAGCATCCGCGACATCGGCCCCAGCTCTGACGGCCTTGGTCACGTCTGGCTCAGCGCTTCTCGGCAAGGCGTTTATATTCCTCGCGGATGATCGACTTGCCGTAAATGCGCTCGAGCCGCCGCACCGTGAAATGACCGCGCGCGATATCCTGGAAATGCTCGAGGAAGGCATAATTGACCGCGGCGCCGCCGAGCGCGCCGATCACCGGAAAAGTCTGCGCTGCGACTTTTTGCGACACCACCACGCCGAAGCGGGACGCCACCTCGGTGAGAAAGCGCACCATGATCGGCGCGCCTTCGGTGACCACGCCGCGCTGCGCGACAAAGCGCGCGGCCTCGGTGACGCTTTTGGCAAGCAGGCCGCGCACCGCGAAATATCCGCTTTCGGCGGCATCGTCGGAGCCGGTGCGTCCGCCCAATGCGAATACCTGCACGCAGGACAGGGCGGCCTCCGGATCCGACAGGTCTTCGCCCTCGCTTTGCGCAATATCGGCGATCGACCGCAGCATGATGATGGTCGAGACCGGAAGCTCGATCGGCAGCGTCGCCAGCCCGAAGGCGCCGCCCGCCGCGCCGGAGGCGCTGGCCAGCGCCCGGTGCAGCAGTTGCGACCCGCCCCGCGGATTGCGCCGCATGGTCATCAGCGCCACCTTCAGGCCTGCCCAGAGCGCCTTCGAGGTCGCGGCCGAGATTGCGCTCGATGCAGACGCCGGAAGCGCGTACCCGATCAGTTCGATCGGTTTTCCGACCATGTTGGTCAGGCGCGCGGCCAGGCTCGGATTTTCAAGCGCATTCACCGCACGCCGCAGCGCCTCCAGATCGTCCGGAGTCATGCGGTCCATGGTGATGTCGTCCGGCTGCAGGTCTGTCACGCAATTTGCCTTGATGCTATCGCCTGGGGGCTATGGCCGGGATCGCTGCCGCCGCTTATATCACGCTCGGTCCCGGGTGCGGCGGATATCGTCCGGCCAGCGCGGTGAAACGATACGGTCTGGAACTGGACAGATATGGAACGCCGGCTTGCCGCAATCTTTGCTGCTGACGTCGCGGGCTATTCGCGGCTGATCGGCGTGGACGAGGAGGGCACGATCGAGCGCTTCCAAGCGCACCGGCGCGAATTGTTCGATCCCAAGGTCGCCGAACATCAGGGCCGCATCGTCAAGATGACCGGCGATGGCTTCCTGGTGGAGTTCGCCAGTCCGGTCAGGGCGGTGCGCTGCGCCATCGAGGTCCAGCAGGGGATGGCGGATCGCAACGCCGACGTGCCGGAGGACCGGCGGATCGAGTTCCGCATCGGCATCAACCTCGGTGACATCGTGGTCGAGGACGGCGACATCTATGGCGATTGCGTGAATGTCGCCGCCCGTCTCGAAGGAATTGCGGAACCCGGCACGATTTATATTTCGCGCGCGGTCCGCGAATTCATTCAGGATCGGGCCGAAATCGTGCCCGAGGATCTCGGCGAGAAGGTGTTGAAGAATATCGCGGCGCCGGTCCGCGTGTTTCGTGTTGCGCCGCTTGGACTGGCAACCGATCGTGCGCCCGCCGGGCCGCCACAGGTCCCGGACAAGCCGTCGATCGCTGTCCTGCCGTTCATGAACATGAGTAGCGACATCGAGCAGGAATTTTTCTCCGACGGCATCACCGAGGATTTGATCACCGATCTGTCCAAGGTATCCGGGCTGTTCGTGATCGCCCGCAATTCCTCGTTCGCCTACAAGGGCCGCTCGGTCAAGGTGCAGGATATTGCCCGCGATCTCGGCGTGCGCTTCGTGCTTGAAGGCAGCATCCGCAAGGCCGGCAACCGCGTGCGTATCACCGCCCAGTTGATCGATGCGGCCAATGGCGGACATCTCTGGGCCGAGCGTTTCGACCGCGATCTGACCGACATTTTCGAAACCCAGGACGAGGTGGTCGAGAAGATCGTTGGCGTGCTCTCCGTGACGCTGACCAAGCGCGAAGAGGAGCGGATCGCGCGGCGCGGCACCTCGAGCCTGAAGGCTTACGAATTGTGGCTGCGCGCGCGCGAAGCCATGTCGCGCACCACCCGCGAATCCGCTGTCGCGGCGCGATCGCTTCACCGACAGGCGATCGAGGAGGATCCACATTTTGCGAGGGCCCATGCGGGGCTGTCGCTGGTCGGCATCTCGGAATATGCCAGCGGCTGGACCGACGATCCGGCGCAGACTCTGAATGAGAGCGAGCGCTGGGCGCGCCGTGCGCTCGAACTCGATCCGCTGGAGCCGGTCAGTCACATGGCGCTTGGCAACGTCCTGCTGTGGCGCCGCCAGCACGATGCCGCGCTCGCCGAATTCCGTCAGATGACCGCGATCGATCCTAATTTCGCACAGGGACATATGGCGACCGGGGTTGGGCTGACTTATTCCGGGCAGCCTGCCGAGGCGCTGGAATCGTTCGCCTTCGCCATGCGTCTCGATCCGCATTTTCCAGGGATCGCGCTGCATTTCACGGCGCAGGCGCATTTCGCGCTGGGCGATTACGAATCCGCCAGCAAGCTGCTACGCGAGCGGATCGCCCGCAGTCCGGCGACCGATTCCAGCCGCCTGCTGCTGGCCGCGTGTTACGGCCATCTCGGAAAAATCGACGAGGCGCGCTCGGCCTGGTCCGACATGCTGGCGATCAATCCGGATATCTCGCTGGCGCAGCGCGAGCGGGTTCTCCCCTACAAGGATGCGCGCGAATTCCAGCGCATCGTCGAGGGGCTGAACAAGGCGGGATTGCCGTAGGCGTCGCGAGGCGACGCGTATGATCAGTCCGCGAGGAAGCGCTGGACCTGCTCGACGAAGAAGTCGGGGGCTTCTTCGGCGACGAAGTGGCCGCAATCTTTCGCGATAACCGATCTGAGAGACGGCGCCTCGTCCTTCAGCGCCTCGGCCAGTCTCGTTCCAGCGCTGCGATCGCCGGTGATCGTCATGACTGGCATCGCAAACTTGCGGCCACGCAGCGGCGCGACGATCGGCACATCGTCCCGCAGACTGCGGTAATAGTTGAATCCGGCAGTCATGCGCCCAGGCTCTGCATATCGTCTGGCGAATTCGCTGATCGACGCTTCATCGATCGCGTCCTTTTGCCAGGACCATTGCTTGATCTGGGCGCGAATATACTCCCGCTCCCGGCCGCGGGTCAGCAGTTCCGGAAAATCCGCTGCCATGTGAAATCCGTAATGCCATGCGCCGCCACGCAAGGCGTCCATGTTCTCGGTCGTCGGGACAAGGCAATCGACCAGCACAAGCCGTTCCACGACTTGCGGATACAGGTGGGCGAGGACGTAGGAGGCCTTGCCGCCCATGTCGTGGCCGACGACATTGGCTTTGCCGTTGCCGATTTGCTCGATCAGCGAACGCAGGTCCTCGGCGATCGTCTTTTTGTCGTATCCGCTGGCGGTCACTTCGCTCAGGCCCGTCCCCCGCAGATCCGGTGCAACGACTGTGAAGTTATCGGCAAACCTCGCCATGACCTTGTGCCAGGCGAACCAGGTTTGCGGCCAGCCGTGTAGCAGCAGCAGCGTCGGCCCTTGGCCCATCGTTACATAATGCAGCTTGATCCCGTTCGCCGAGATGAAGCGGCTTGAAGCACCGGGCGGAAGCAAGTCGGCCGATGGGGTCTGTGCCTCAACCTCGTCTTGATGAAACGCGGATGCGGCGACGCCCGCAAGAATTGCCGCGCCAGCGCTGCCAAGAAGCGTGCGCCGGTCCGGCTGCATTGCGAGACCCGGCTTTGAAGTGTTCTCACTGCTCAATTGCACATCCTGTCGTTGGGGGGTGACCTCGTCAGACGCGCGCCCGCCTTCATCCCGCGCATCCATATTTTTGTATTAATCGATACAAAAATAAGCCGCGTTGCGACGCGGTGTCAATGGATTTATATATCGATCAATGCAGAAAAAGATCGCGACGCAGACTGCCGTGGATGTTGCCGCCCGGGGCCGCGGCCGACCGCGCGCGTTCGATCGGGACGCGGCCTTAGGGCAGGCCACGCGCCTGTTCTGGTCCAAGGGCTACGGAGCGACGTCGATCGCCGATCTGACCGAGGCGCTCGGCATCGGATCACCCAGCTTGTATGCGGCCTTCGGCTCGAAGGAGGCGCTTTACGCAGCGGCGCTGGATCATTACCGCGACAATTACGAGCCGCTGTTCTGGGCAGGCTTTATGACCGCGCCAACCGCGCGCGACGCTGTCAGGGCGCTCCTGATGGATTCGGCGGCGACGCTGGGCGGCTGTGTTTCAGATATTCCTCACGGCTGCATGGTGGCGCTGTCCGCGGTCGGCAGCGAGGGTCATGCAGAGCTAGGAGAGACTGTGCGAGCCGCCCGCGCCGTGGGTCTCGAGCGCTTGAAGTCACGGCTGAAGCAGGCGAAGTCGGACGGCGACATTCCGCGCAGTGCCGACATCCATGCGCTGGCCCGCTTCGTGCAGACGGTTCAGCTCGGAATGTCGATTCTCGCCCGCGACGGGGCGAGCCGGGCCGAACTCGAATCCGTCGCCCATGTCGCAATGTCGGGTTGGGACGCTCAGCTGGCCCGCTGCTGAGGGCTGAGCTCCACGCTGATCTTATGTTCCGGCAGGGACAACAGCTGCGCGAGAGCGCAGCTAGCGCTGATCGCCATAGCGTTCGGTGACCGCTGCCGCGATGAAGCGCTTTCGGCCTTCGCTGCCGGGCGTTGTGCCATGCGCGGCGCACCAGTCCGGAAACGTCGCCGGATCGATGATGACGCGCATGACCGGGTGCCCGTAGGCTTTCAGCCCGCTCTCCATTTCCGTGGCCATCCTGAGCCAGTCGGCGAAGTCGGGCGGCATCTTGTGGCCGTCCGAGAACATCGCACGCACCGCCGGATAATCCGGCTCGCGGATCCAGTACACGCCTTTGGCCGGCAGCGGTTTGTCGTCGCTCATGACGGGGCATCTCCGATGTTGTCAGGGCGTGTAACATGAAATCGCCAGCCGTATCGGCCAATGCGTTGGTGGCCGCTGCCGGTTGGCGGTGCAGTCGTTACTATGCTCTCATCGACGTCCACAAAAGCCGGGTCCCGCCATCCGCCCATGACTGACAGCCCAGCATCGTCGCCCGCCGAACATCGATCGCCGCGACCGCGACGCGTGCTGCTGCTGGGTGCGACCGGAACCATCGGCCGCGCTACCTTACGCGCGCTGCTGCAACGCGGTCACGAGGTGGTGTGCCTGGTGCGGCAGCGCGAAGACGGGGCGTCCGAGGAAAAACATCGTGCCGATCTGCCCGCCCGCGTCACATGGCGCGTCTGCGATGTCACCGATCCGCAATCGGTCGCGCGCGACGGCTTTCGCGGCGAGCGCTTCGATGCGGTTCTGTCCTGCATGGCGTCGCGGACCGGCGCGCCGAAGGATGCCTGGGCGATCGACCATCGGGCACACATGAACGTCCTTAAGGCCGCGCAGGCCGCCGGCGTATCGCAATTCGTGCTGCTGTCGGCGATCTGCGTGCAGAAGCCGAAGCTTGCCTTTCAGCATGCCAAGCTCGCGTTCGAGCGCGCGCTGACCGAATCCGGCCTCACGTATTCGATCGTCAGACCCACCGCGTATTTCAAGTCGCTGTCGGGGCAGGTGGCGCGGGTGCGCGAAGGCAAACCGTATCTCGTATTCGGCGACGGCACGCTGACCGCCTGCAAGCCGATCAGTGATCACGATCTCGGCCAATACCTCGCCGGCTGCATCGACGATGAAAGCCGCCACAACAGCGTGCTGCCGATCGGCGGTCCCGGTCCCGCGATCACGCCGCGGCAGCAGGGCGAACATCTGTTCGCGCTGCTCGGTCGCGAGCCGCGCTTCCGCCAAGTGCCGGTGGCGCTGCTCGATGCGATCGTGCTGATGCTTGCTACGCTCGGCCGCATCAGCCCGGCGCTCGCCGACAAGGCGGAGTTGGCGCGCATCGGCCGCTATTACGCGACCGAGTCGATGCTGGTGCTGGACCCGGCGACCGGTCGCTATGACGCGGCCGCGACCCCCTCGACCGGAACCGAGACGTTGTTCGACTATTACGCGCAGCTGATCAAGGGCGAGGCCACGGCCGAACGCGGCGACCACGCGGTGTTTTGAACGCAGAACAAAAGCCGCAGGATCAAGCGAGATCGCGCGCGCTCAGCCATTGCCGCGTGATCGCCAGCGCCTCTGCAAGTTTGTCCGGCTGCCCCGCATAATAATGCGTGGCGCCCTTGATCACATGCATGGTCTTGTCGGCGCTGCCGGCCGCGTTGAAGATTGCAGCGGTGTGCGGTTGCGGCACCGCATCGTCGGCGGAATTCTCGATCGCCAGCAGCGGCACCGAGATCTGCGCGGCGCATTTGACGCCATCGGCGTTGCTGTCGTCGATCGACCATTGCGACAGCCACGACCGCAGCGTGGAAAACCGCGCCAGCCCGACCGGTCCGGTATTCGCGGTTTCCGGATTGCCGAGATAGCACCAGTTGGGTTTGCGGTCGTTCGGATCGAGCGTCGAGTCAAGAAAACGCGGCTCGGCGAGCGTGCGATGGGTGACGAAGCCGCGCTCCATCTCGGCGGTGTTGCGCGCCTTCAGCGTCGCCAGCGTCTCCTTCACCCAGCCCGTGATCCTGCGCATGCGCGCAAGCTGCGACGCGCGATAATCCGCGATGAAGGCGGGGGAATAGGGCGGCTGGTTGGGATTGGCCTTGTCGTAGATGTCGCGTGCGCGGTCGCGGTTGTCCGGATCGCGCTCGTCGGTCACCGACGGGTCGATCATGTCGCGCAGCATGGTCGCGCGCGAGATATGCGCGGCCTGGACGACGATCGCATCGGCCGGGATCAATCCCGCGTTTGCGATCCCGACAGGATCGCCGGCCGGCGTCTGGGTGATGGTCGGGCGCTCGGCCTGCGACTGATAGTAAAGCGCCAGCGATCCGCCGCCACTCCAGCCAACGATCACGACCCGCTTGTAGCCACATTGCTCTTTCGCGTGGCGGATATAGGCACCGAGATCGAGCAGCACTTTCTCGAGAATAAGCGCGGTGTCGTTCTTGGCATAGCGGCTGGCCGCGCACAGCACATGCCATCCGGCTTTCACCGCAGCCTGCGGCACCGGCAGAAGCTGCAACGTCGATGCGGGATGCATGAAGATCAGGAGAGTGGAGGAGGGCACGCCCTTTGGAATCATCAGCAGGCCCTCGAGGTTAACCGCGCCCTGATTGCCGGAAAAGCCGTAGGTTTCGACGAAGCCTGCGTCTTCCTTGTACTGGATATGCACCCAGCGGTGTTCGATGTCGTGATCTGTCATGCACGACGTTATGCATTGCGTCTGTTGCGTCTGACAAGACGCGTGCCGCCAACGATACCGCAGCGCAACAACGCGGTCGCGCCTGCACGCCCAATCTTGTACGTCCTCCTGCCCTGGATATGATCTTCGCAAAACATAACCGGGAGGGACATCATGAGACGGCGCGATTTTCTGGGCGTGGTGGGTGGTGCGGCGTTAACTTGGCCATATCAGGCGCGCGCGCAGCCTGCGGCTCAATGGCCCGACAGGCCGGTCCGACTCTTGGTTACCGTCGGCGCGGGCGGCGCGGCCGACACGTTGTCCCGAAACATCTCGAACGGATTTTCGCAATTCGCTAACGGCCAGCCGCTGGTCGTGGAGAACAGACCCGGCGCCGGCGGCACCATCGCCGCTGCCGCGGTCGCGCGCGAAAAGCCAGACGGCTATAATCTGCTGCTTGCCGAGGTCGGGCCGAATGCCGTGTCGCACATGCTCGGCGCCAAGGCGCCCTACGATCCGCATACCGCGTTCACGCCGATCGTTCATCTTGCCAATCTTCCGGCAGTGGTGCTGATCCGCCCCGATCTCCCCTACAAGACGCTCGCCGAATTCATTGCGGCTGCGAAGGAGAAGCCGGGCAAGTTCAATTATGCGTCCGCCGGCCCGGGCAACTGGACGCATCTGTTCATGGCCTATCTCAACAGCCAGGCCGGGATCGAACAGGTCAACGTTGTGTATCGGTCCGGATCGGAAATGCTGACGGCGTTGTTGCGCGGCGAAGCTGATACCGCGGTAATCACCGTCTCCACCGCGCTTGGCCAGATCAAGGAGGGCAAGATCCGCGCCCTTGCGGGCCTTGCGAAGCAGCCCATGCGGCAATTGCCGGATGTGCCGCCGGTCGCCAGCACCATTCCCGGTTTCGATGTCGCGGTGTGGCACGGCATTGCCGGTCCCGCCGGCATGGACCCGGCGCTGGTCCAGCGTATGAACGGTATCTTCAACCAGGTCATGCAGGTTCCATCGGTGCGCGCCGCGATCACTGAGGCGCAGGCGGCCGACATCATCGGCGGTACCCCGCAGCAATTCGATTCGTTCATCAAGAGCGAGTTGAAGCGCTGGCCCGATGTGGTGAAGGCCGCGGGAATCAAGACGGACTAGCGAAAGGAACGCGCTCGGTTCCAAGGGAACCGCTGCGGTTGGAACCTAAAATTTTGCAGAACTTTTGCCGCCCTCCGGGTTTGATTCAAAACGGAGGCGACAATGGCAACAGCACTGGTTGTGGAAGACGACCCGCTTCAGCGCGAGGCGGTCTGCATGATACTGGAAGCGGCGATCGACGAGCCGCGAATGGTCGAATGCGCCACGGCGGAGGCCGCGGTTGCGGTGCTGGACCGCATCGGTCCGGACATCGACCTGCTCATAACCGACATTCAGCTCGCGGGCGACATGAGCGGTGTGGAACTGGCCAGGATCGCGCGGCGCCGCTTTGCTGATCTGCAAATCATTGTGACGTCCGGCCGCGTCAGACCCGACGTACTTCCTTCGGATGCTGCCTTTCTTCCCAAGCCGTGGCGACCACTCGAACTGATTCAGCATCTGCAGCGATAAGGTTTTCCAACCCATTTCCCCCGCACGGGTTGGAAAAACGAGGCCGCCGGTCACCCCTCCCGGCGGCCTCTCCTTTTTGAGCGGCAAAAAGAGCAACTGCGATGCGTTGGACGCGACGGCTGAGATGGTAAGCTGCAGGATGCCGTTCGCTACAGGATAAAGTCACCGGCAGAGAGCGTGATGGCATGACCGGGATCGGAAACTTCGATCGCGAAATCCGCCTTTCCGTCACCATTCACGTCGGCCTGTACGATCTGGGAATCGGCCGTCCACACTGACCTCAACTGGCCGGCGACCTTGGTGAAATTCACATTGGTGCCGATGAAGTTGAAGGCCTGGTCGCCCGGAGTTTTCTTGTCGGCATCGATCAAGGACAGGTCGATAACGTCCCCCGTCTCGAAATCACCGATGAAGTCGCGCTCTCTGGCGATGACGGCGATACCGGTCCGTCTCATCATGGTCGCGGTGTGGGCGCGGAGCGTGAAAGCCGAGAACAACGCCGCAAACCTTAGCCGCGCCGCGCCTTCTCGATCGCGGCAACGTCGATCTTCGTCATCGTCATCATCGCCTCGAACGCGCGCCTGGCTTCATCGCCGCCCGCCGCCATTGCGTCCGTCAGCACGCGCGGCGTGATCTGCCACGATAGCCCCCACTTGTCCTTGCACCAGCCGCACGCGCTTTCCTGTCCGCCATTGCCGACGATCGCGTTCCAATAGCGATCGGTTTCGGCCTGATCGTCGGTCCGACCTGGAACGAGAACGCCTCGCTCTGCCTGAACACCGGCCCGCCATTGAGCCCGATGCAGGGAATACCAAGCACGGAGAACTCCACCGTCAGCACGTCGCCTTTCTTGCCGCCGGGAAAGTCGGACGGCGCCGTGCGGACGGCCGTCACCTTGCTGTCGGGAAACGTCGACGCATAGAAGCGCGCCGCTTCTTCGGCGTCCTTGTCGTACCACAGGCAGATGGTGTTCTTGGGTGCCACGGTCATTTACTTTCCTTCATCATTGCAGGCTGCAGAGCGCAGTTAACGTAACCGCATTTGCGGCCCAAGTGCGTCAGGCACGCAAAGACCCTTTATGTGCAGCCGATGGTGCGTGACGCGACGAAAGCGCACAAGCGCTCGAATTCGCGAAACATAGCAAGCCGCCGATCATTGGGGATAGGTCACCGCACGCACGCAGCGCGCGGAACCACCCCCACTTTTGGACCTGAAAGGGAGAATAATGCTCAAAACGACAACAGCGGCAATTCTGTTGAGCTCGGCCTTCGCGCTGGGAACCGCGAATGCGCAAACGGCGGCTCAACCCGGCGCGCCGGCAGGCACGCAGTCACCTGCGGGCGCGGCGACGCAAGCCCCGACGGCAGGAGCCGGAGGCATGCAATACATCACTCAGAACCGGCAAGACTTGTGGCGCGCATCGCAGCTGGATGGCGTGAATGTCTACAACGAACAGAACGAACGGATCGGCGATATCACCGAGGTTCTGCTGAACAAGCAAGGCCAGGTTGAAGCGGTGGTGATCGGTGTCGGCGGCTTCCTCGGCATCGGACAGCGCGATGTGGCTGTCCCGTTCGACAGGCTGCAATGGCAGATGGTGGGCGCCGCTAACGTTGCGACGGCACCTGGAACCGCTGCGCCAGGACAGACGACCGCACAGCCGCGCGCAACGCAGCCTGCGCCGGGTACGACCGGTACCGGCACGATGACCGGCCAGACCGCCACGACCGCTCAGTTGAACGATCGGCCCGAGCGGGCGGTGCTGCGCGGTGCGACGAGGGACCAGCTGGAGAACGCACCGCAATTCCAGTTCGGTCGATAACTGGATGAGGCCGCGCGCGAACGCCCGCGTGGTCGTCGGACCGATCCGGTTCTGTCCGTAATCATGTGTTTCCGATGAATCGTGCAGCGGGCCGTCTCTCGGCCCGCTGCATTCTTTTTGCCTGCGGCGCATCTCGATGTCTGTCCCGAACCGCAGCAGATTATTTCCCTGGGTATGACGTCGGCCTCTTCTATTGTGGGAGGTTGTTGCGCGGTGTCGTACAACGGTTGACGACGCGTTCAAACGCCCGCATGGGAAACCGTTGCGCCGTCAAGTTTGCGCCTGCCACAAACGTTCCGCATTCACGCCTGTCGATTAAGCTTTCCCGGGAAAAGCGCCGTATGTCTTCCAATAGCGGGGCGCCTGAAAACAGGCGCATCGGCATCGCCTTGGTGCTGACATCGGCGGTGGCCTTCGCCGTCGGGCCGACAGCGGCGAAGGTTGCGCTCGATAACGGCGCCAATGTGCTGACTGTCGTCGCCGTGCGCGGGCTGATCGGGGCGGCCCTGCTGGCGCTTCTGGTCATCCTGTTCCGGCAGGACTTTCGCATCGGCCGTACCGCCTTGCGATGGTGCCTCGCCTGTGCCGCGTTCTCCGCGGTGATGGTCTATGGGCTGATCGGAGCGGTGGCCTATATCCCGGTCAGCGTCGCCATCCTGATTTTCTTCGTGCATCCGATCGTCATCGCCGTGATCGTCCACTGGCGCGGCGGCGACCGGCTGACCGGCGGCAAGCTGTTGCTGGCGCTGGCGGCGCTCGCCGGTCTGGCGCTGGCGCTGGCGCCGACATTCGACACGCTCGACATGACCGGGATCGCGCTTGCGGCGCTTGCGGCGATCACCATCTGCGGCTCCATCCTGTGCGGCGCGCGAGCGCAGCAGCACGCGTCGTCGACGCAGGTCAACCTGTATGTGACGGCGCTGGGCGGCGCGGCCTTCGCGGTGATCGCGTCGGCGCTCGGCGCGTGGTCATGGCCGGTGAATGCGGCCGGATGGCTCGGCATCGTCGCCGCCGGCGTCGGCATCGCGGTCGGGCTGTTGTGTTTCTTTGCGTCGTTTCGCTATCTCAGTCCGGTCCGCGCCACGATGCTCAGCAATGCCGAGCCGCTGCTCAGTATCGTGCTGGCCGCGGTGATCCTCGGCCAGTGGCTGTCACCGGTGCAGTGGCTCGGCGCAGCGATCATGATCGGCGCGATCGTGCTGTTCGAGGCGGCGGGCCGGCATGACGACGCGGACAACGCGACATGATGGGCCCACAAGACCTGGGGCGACGAAGGCATTGGCATCCTTTGTCGAAGGTCGCCAATAGCCATGGTGCCATCACCGATCGTCGCGCGCCGGGATCTTGACATTATCGTAGATCTTGCGGGCAATTCTCTCTTTTTCGAGATAGGCCTGTTTCAGCTTGAAGTCTTCGGCCTGTGCTGCCACCGTGCCGAGATAGGTGACTTCCGCTTCCCGCGCAGCCGAGATCGCTGAATTGAGAGCGCCAACGTCGCTCGGTGTGACGAATTTACCGGTGACGTAAACTGCCTGGCTGAGCCCGAGAATTCCAAGCAACGTATCCGGGATGGAAAAGGACGCAAGCTCACGCACACCCGCCACCAAAAGCGCGCCGCCGACAACAAGGCTGAATATGAAGCTCTGATAGCGGTAGACGTCGAAATTGTTGTCGGTCGTAAACAGATCGCGCCAGCTCGCTTTATTTGGCTGAGGCGGTGACGTGTTCCAGCCCTTTAAGTCCAGCCATGCGGCGTTCTCGGGTGTGATAGCGTTTTGCTGACTCTCGGTCACTTTGGCCGCCGCCGATCCCACGCCGGCAATCCCCAGCAGCATCAGGACAGAGCTGGACATGTCGGAAAGCAACCCGGACCGGGCAACGATATATGTCAGCAGTCCGAACACGATGAGGGAAAAGAAAAGGATCTGCAGATTCGAAAGGCTGCCCTTGCCGTCTCTGCCGGCCGTAAGAAAGACCGGATTCAGGCGACGCCACCAAGCAGCCCCATTGTTCGTATCGGCGAGTGCAGCGGCACCGACCACGTAAGCCAGAATAACGACTGCAATGGCGATGACTGCACTTGCATGTGAGTTCGTGACCCTTGCCGTAAGTCGCGAGATATAGTCCGGGCTGCCCTTGCAGGTGTAGACAAGCACATCGACAGGGCTCCAGTTTCCACTTGTGGAATCCGGAATCCGCAACGTGATGAGTGTCTGTCCGGGCTTCGCGATGCCGCGTGTGACAAGACCATTGCGGTCGCTCAAAGGAGCCGAGCTCACGCGGCCCAGCAAGGTATACGACGTCTGAGTCCCCGTACGATGGCGCAATGCTCCGAAGTAGAAATCGTTTTCGCTGTAATCGCGCGTGAGAACCAGCTCGATCGGGCTGCCCGTCGGTAGAAAATAGTTTGCGCTGAATAGATTGGGCTGACTTGGAAGTCTGTTCTCGCTCAGCTCTGTAGCGGCGTCGCTGGTTCTGACGCAGTTCGCGCGGGGATTGAACGTCTTTTCCGGCTTGTCAGTGACGGCCTGGGCGAAGGCGGGAAGGGCGAATGCGAGGCCGAGCATAATGCTGGCCGCCAATCGGATACGCATGGGAGCTCCGACAGCAAATCGAACTTTTCAAAGGTTAGAATGTTCGCGCTATGATTGCAATCGTAGAAAATACAATAAATATTAAAAGTTGTGGGTCGCGTCCGTTCGAGAAGGCTGCGAGCCTTGCAGCACCGTCCCCGGATTGACGAGGGAGGATCGGTCAGAGCGAGTTTTCTGGTGCTTCCGGACTTTTTACGGCGAAAGCGACACCGCTTTGGCGGCGCGGCCTTCGCGATGATCGCGTCGGCGCTCGGCGCGTGGCCATGGCCGGTGAATGCGGCCGGACGGCTTGGCATCGTCGCCGCCGGTGTCGGCATCGCGATGGGGCTGTTGTGCTTCGTTGCGTCGTTTCGCGATCTCAGTCCGGTCGGCGTCACCATGCTGAGCAATGCCGAGCCCCATCGTGATGGCCGCGGTGATCCTCAGCCAGTGGCTGGGTCCGGTGCAGTGGATCGGCGCCGCGATCATGATCGGCGCCATCGTGCTGTTCGAGGCGGCGGGCCGGCATGACGGCGCGGACAACGCGACATGATGGTGCCCAACACGGCCGCCGCTTTCCGGGGTGAGCGACCAGTCCCGCCGAGATACTCAGCCGTTCGTGCGAATGCTCCGCAGCAGCGTATCGAACAGGGCATTTCCCGGGCGCTCGAGCTCCAGGATGATATCGAAATGATGGAAGCCGGGCATATCGATCCGGGTGCCGCGATGACCGCTTCGTTGCCACGAGCTCAGATACTCGTTCGTCTGCCGGTGGAATTCGGATGATTCCGTCCCGCCGACGGTGGCCAGCAGCGTCGCATCGGAAGCTTTCGGGATCAGATTGATCGGGCTGTTCTCCTTGATCTCAGCCTCGTTCAACCTCAGGGCTTCGTTGACTGATGTTTTCTGAAGCGGCGCGAGGTCAAACAGGCCGCTGATCGCGAGTCCGCTCCGGACTGCGTCGCGGGATAGACCGAATTTCGACT
>Ga0209906_100483_pt1 | contig 14628 bp, 18 predicted proteins | sample FECB24metaG_FD_188303 | JGI IMG/M metagenome (GOLD analysis project Ga0209906, IMG submission 188303) | Cyanobacterial communities from the Joint Genome Institute, California, USA from Joint Genome Institute, California, USA - FECB-24 metaG... ... | reverse complement strand
GAGCCGGTGAATGACGAGCCGGCGCCGGCGAGTGAGCGGGTTTTGCACTGAGCCTGCCCTTTTATCGCCGCGCGACTCCGCCCATATTGCGAGGGCATGCCGAAATCCCCCGACAAGCCGAAAAAGCCCAAGGATTACGCACGTCCGACCCGCGCCAAGGCGCACCGGCCGGACGCGCCGAAGCACGATCCTGCGCTCGACGATCTGCTCAATCCCGGTATCGGTCGCGGCACCGCCGGTTTGGGCTCGGGAACCGGGCTCCAGCCGCCGCCGGATAATTCCTTCGACCGCCGGGCAGACCGGCGCAACGAGCATACCGCGCGCAGTTCCACGCCGGACGCATTCCGCGAGAAGCCGCAATCCGGCTATGTCGCGCGCTCGCCGTTCGAGGGCCCGCCGGTCTCGGGCCTCGATCCGGCGCTGGCGAAGGAGCTCGGGCTCGACGTCGACGAGGATGCGCCGCTGCCAGGTTCCAGCGTGGGCAAGCGCCGCGAAAAGAATCCGGACGAGATCGATCTCGGCCGCGGCGTCACCGGCGCATCCGCGTCCAATGCCGCGCTGGAAAATCTGCTGCGCACCGGACGCCCGGAATTCGCCGAACAGGCCTGGATCCCGCATCGTCCGCCCCGCCCGGACAAATCCGAAGGCGGGCTGCGGCTTGAGATCAAGAGCGAACTGCAACCGAAGGGCGACCAGCCCGCCGCCATCGCCGAACTGGTCGACGGCGCCAATCGCCACGATCGCACCCAGGTGCTGCTCGGCGTCACCGGCTCCGGCAAGACCTTCACCATGGCCAAGGTGATCGAGGCGACGCAGCGCCCTGCCCTCGTGCTGGCGCCGAACAAGACGCTGGCGGCGCAGCTCTATGGCGAGTTCAAGAGCTTCTTCCCCGACAATGCGGTGGAATATTTCGTCTCGTATTACGATTACTACCAGCCGGAAGCCTACGTCCCGCGCACCGACACCTATATCGAGAAGGATTCCGCGATCAACGAGCAGATCGACCGCATGCGCCACTCGGCGACGCGCGCTTTGCTCGAACGCGACGACGTGATCATCGTCGCCTCGGTGTCCTGCATCTACGGTATCGGCTCGGTCGAAACCTATTCGGCGATGACCTTTTCGCTGAAAAAGGGCGGACGCATCGAGCAGCGCCAGCTGATCGCCGATCTGGTCGCGCTGCAATACAAGCGCACGCCGGACTTTTCGCGCGGCACCTTCCGCGTGCGCGGCGACACCATCGAAATCTTCCCGGCTCACTATGAAGACCGCGCCTGGCGCGTCTCGCTGTTCGGCGACGAGATCGAGAAAATCGCCGAATTCGATCCGCTCACCGGACGCGAGACCGACGAGCTGAAATTCGTCAAGATCTACGCCAATTCGCATTACGTCACGCCGCGCCCGACGCTCATCCAGGCGATGAGTTCGATCAAGGCCGAGCTGAAATGGCGGCTCGACCAGCTCGTGAAGGCCGGCCGCCTCTTGGAAGCGCAGCGGCTGGAACAGCGCACCACCTTCGATCTGGAAATGATGGAAGCCACCGGCTCCTGCGCCGGCATCGAGAATTACTCGCGCTATCTCACCGGGAGGAAGCCCGGCGAGCCGCCGCCCACGCTGTTCGAATATGTCCCCGACAACGCCATCGTGTTCGTCGACGAAAGCCATGTCACCATTCCGCAGATCGGCGGCATGTTCCGCGGCGACTTCCGGCGCAAGGCGACGCTGGCGGAATACGGCTTCCGTCTTCCGTCGTGCATGGACAATAGACCGCTGCGCTTCGAGGAATGGGACGCGATGCGGCCGCAGACCATCGCGGTGTCGGCGACGCCGAGTTCGTGGGAGCTCGATCAATCCGGCGGCGTGTTCGCCGAGCAGGTGATCCGCCCGACCGGCTTGATCGATCCCCCGGTCGACATTCGCCCGGCCCGCACGCAGGTCGACGACCTGGTCGGCGAAGTGCGCGCCACCGCGCAGAACGGCTACCGCTCGCTGATCACGGTGCTGACCAAGCGCATGGCGGAGGACCTCACCGAATATCTGCACGAGCAGGGCATCCGCGTGCGCTACATGCATTCGGACATCGACACCATCGAGCGCATCGAGATCATCCGCGATCTGCGGCTCGGCGCCTTCGATGCGCTGGTCGGCATCAACCTCTTGCGCGAGGGCCTCGACATTCCGGAATGCGCGCTGGTCGCGATCCTCGATGCCGACAAGGAAGGCTTTCTGCGCTCAGAGACCTCGCTGATCCAGACCATCGGCCGCGCCGCGCGCAACGTCGACGGCCGCGTCATTCTCTACGCCGATCAGGTCACCGGCTCGATGGAGCGCGCGATGGCCGAGACCGGCCGCCGCCGCGAGAAGCAGGAGGCCTATAACAAGGAGCACGGCATCACGCCGGAATCGATCAAGCGGCAGATTTCCGACATCATGGGCAGTGTCTACGAGCGCGACCATGTGCTGATCGACACCGGCGACGGCAAGGGCGAGTTCGGCGAAGCCGCGACCATCGGCCATAATTTCGAGGCGGTGCTGGCCGATCTCGAAACCCGCATGCGCGAGGCCGCGAGCGATCTCGATTTCGAGGAGGCGGCACGGCTGCGCGACGAACTCAAGCGCCTGCGCGCCACCGAACTTGCGGTGATGGATAATCCGACCACGAAGCGTCTTCCGTCTCCCTCCACCTCCGGGGGAGGGTCGCGCGGCAAAGCCGCGCGGGGCGGAGGCGCTTCGCGCGTCGATCCTTACTCCCGCCCGCACAAGCCCACCCTCGACGAGATGGGCGTCGCCTCCTACCACGAGGTGCTGCCGGATCGTCCGGGCAAGGGGAAGCGCCGCGGCGGCGGCGATGCCCCCCATTTCCCCGATCTCGACTCCATGGGACCCGGCACCGAATCCGTGCCCTATCGCGAGGGCGCCACGCCACCGAAACGCCAGGGCGACGGCCCGCGCTCCAATGCCGGCAAGGCCGGCCAGCGCGGCGGCTGGAGCAGCAAGAAGTTCAGGAAGTAGTCGTAGCGGCGTGCTCAGCCGGTGCGCGCAATGCAGGCGCCGCAAAGCCGGTGCGCTCCCTCTCCCCGCCTGCGGGGAGAGGGTCGGGGTGAGGGGGAGGATCCACGAGCGCGGACTCGTGGAAAGCCCCCCTCACCCGACGCGCTTCACGCGTCGACCTCTCCCCGCGAGCGGGCAGAGGTGATCTGCGCATGCCGCACAAGCCTTTGACGCCGCATGACTTGGGCCGCCTGCTCGCGTAAATCGGCATGATGCATCTCGCTCGCGCCCTCGCCTGCCTCGCACTCCTGCTCGCTGCATCTGCCGCTGATGCCGCACCGAAAAAGCCCGATCCGGTCATCGCCTGCAGCGGCCCGTTCGCGAAAAGCGTCACCCATGCGAGCCTGGTGAAAGCCTTCGGCAAACGCAACGTCGCGATCGAGCGCGTCGGCATCGGCGAAGGCGAAATGCAGACAGCGAGCGTGATCTTCCCGCGAAACAAGGCGAGGCGCATCGAGGTGCTGTGGATCGACGAAAAGCGGCGGCGCAATCCGTCGGAGATCCGCACCGGTGTCGCCTCGACATGGCGCACCGCGCAGGGCATCCGCCGCGGCATGACGCTTCACGAAGTGGAGGCGCTGAACGGACGGCCGTTCGAACTCTGGGGCTTCGGCTTCGATTACGGCGGCACCAGCCTCGACTGGAAGGGCGGCGCGCTGGCCAATCAGTCCGGCGGCTGCACCCTGACGCTGCGCTTCAGCATGCGCGACGGCGCCGACAATGCCGGCGTTTACATCGGCGAGCAGAGCCTGATGTCAGACAGCGAGGCGATGCGGAAAGCGAACCCGGTGGTGGATGCGGTGGGGTTGAGGTTTGGGGAGTGAGGGGGGCGGCGCTAAGAGAAATGCGCGCCGTTCAGAGATCGCGCAGATTGCGTCTTTTCTTTTTCTCTACCAGCGGTATCCGCTTGGTTGCCAAATGCGAACCATCCTTTGCGCGAACCCCGCGCGAAAAGTTCGACAAACGGACCCGGACTACACTCTTCGATTATCTCGTATTGTTCATCCGGCTTTCGCGAGTGCTCTCGTTTGCGAGTTGCGATAAAGTTCACTTGACTCCTTGCTGGAGCAAGCGTTCGGGCGCTCTTGCCGCGCACTCCGAACAGAAGAAGTTCGGTTACATTGCGAAAATAGAATCCGACGCCACGGCCATCCGATCCTCCGTCTTTACGAACTTTGTGCCAGACAAGATTGCTTTTGTAGCCGAAGCCCCACGCTTCCATGATAGCGAGACCGTCAGGCAGCAAAGCGTTCGGACACCAAAGATACAGATGCGCAGTTGGCTTGGTGATCTTTGCTACCGGAAGCTCGGCGATATCGCCAAGCGTCATAGTCGGATAACGCGCGAGCCTATGATGCTCTGGCGCAATTTTGCCGGTTCGATTTGTGAACTGCCAGGGCGGGTCGGCCAAAACGGTGGCAAACCGACGGCGTCCTACGCTCTCCAAGAGATCTGTTGCGACGGTGCTCATGATTGCGAATCGTAAGCCGAGCATGGTTGACAAATCGTTAAACTAGGTATAAATTCCTCTCACCTCGCTCATCGAGGGGCGCTCTCGCGAGGCGTCGTCTGAGCGGAGCGAGGTGCGGCGCCCTGCGGGCTGGCTTCGCAAGCCGGCACCCGGGCGGCGTCCGGGGCTCCGCCCGGGGTCACTACGGACCCCTGCCAGGAGCTGGCTGACGCCATGCGTAGCTTCAGACGCATGGAGGCAAAGCGCGGCCCGGCGCCGATAAATCGCTGCCAAGGACAAGTCCCGGACGGCGCAAGCTTGTCTGGGGCGGCGCGCCGAGAGGCGGCTGCGCACCTGCAATGGTGCGCGGCATTCAGGAACGGCCCTGCGCCTGTCGGCGCGCCGTCCGCCCCTCTCCTCCCCTTTGCGATGCGCGCGGCATCGTGAGGACGATCCGCCGTGGCTGTTTGAGATCTGAATCCGTCGCTTCACCCGTCACCCTGAGGTGCGCGGCGAAAGCTGCGCCTCGAACGGCGACGGCCGTGCATCCTTCGAGGCTCCTCGCTGCGCTCGTCGCACCTCAGGATGACGGCACAGAGAGCGCATGCGCTCGTCGCACCTCAGGATAACGGCAAAGAGCGCTGCGCGTCGCACGTCAGCATGACGGCGACAGAGCGCTGCGCTCGTCGCACATCGAGAGAGCCCACACAGCAAGACGGCCCCGCTCGCGCGAGGCCGTCCTGGATTCCCGGTTCAGTCGCGTATCAGCGTTAGCGGCAGACCCGGCGGGTCTTCACAATCACACGGCCGCCGGGCGTCACGGTGCGGGTCTTCATCACGCGGCACGTACGAGCATTGGCGCGGCGCCAGTTGCCGTGACGATGCACGCCGGGAGCGGGACCGACGCGGACGCCGACACCATGTTCGCCAGCGCGGATGTTCACTTGCGCATTGGCGGGCGCGGCAACAGTGAGAGCAGCAAACGCCGCGGCGATCAGGAACAGTTTCTTCATGGTTCGTCCTCTGGGGTTTCTGTACCCGCGGGAAACGGAACGCGCCCGCCATCGTTCCGAAGCGTCGCGGCATTTATTCTTTCCTTTGTGAGGAACGATGAACGCCTGAGTGACCGTTCATCGGGGCGATCCGCGGCTCGATGGCACGCGAGCGTGATCGCGTCGGGCGCAGGCCTGCGATGACTCGCCCGCGGCGCTGCGTTAGCCTTTGCGCAGCCCGACCGGAGTCCCCGCCATGCGCCGCCTGCTGCTTGCCGCCGCGTTCTGCCTCGCCACCACCGGCGCTTTCGCCCAGCCCATCAACTTCGCCGATCTGGAAGGTCTGACGCTGGAGGCGAACTGGATCGAGGCCATGACCTTCCGGCCGGAGAAGGAAAAGACGCCGCGCAAGACCACGAGCCCGCGCCAGGTAACGCTGGCTTTCGGTCCGAACGGCGCGATCCAGCACAAGCTGGTCCGCGTCGCCGGCAAGAATTCGCGCACCGAGAACCGGCAGATGATCCTCGGCAAGTCGCAGCCAACCGGCATCGGCTTTGTGCGTTGGGCGCTGGAGGACGGCAATCTGGTCTATATCGAGACGCTGTATTCCGGCGCGCGGCGGCTGATCGTCAGCCTCAACCGGCAGGACGGCAAGCTGACCTGCGCGATTTCGGCTTTGGTCGCGCGCGAGGGCGACAAGCCGGTGCTGACGCTCAGTCTCGCCAATGACAGCAAGGTCGAATTGCTGGACGTGAAGGCGACCGGCGGCGACTGCACCATCGGCAAGCCGTAACGGCGGGTGCGCGGCGGCGTTACGCTTCGGCCGGCGCGACGGTGGCGCTCTGCCCGCTCCGCCTCAACGCATCGGCGACGAAGCCGGTGGCCTTCATCTCCTCGACAAAGGCACGCAGATAGCGGGCACCGATCGCGCGCGTGGGCTTGGTGCCCATCGCCTGGCGGATCTCCATGAAGCTGTCGGGCAGCAGCCGCAGGTCCGGATTGGTATCGGCATATTTCCCGATCAGCTGGCGCACGCCGCCGATGGCGTCGAGCTTTTCGCGCGCGAACAGATCGGGCAGCGACGCGGCGTCCGGCGGCGGCAGGCGCACCAGTTCGGCATGCTGCAGCGTCCGGGTGAGATACAGGTCGTAGGCCGATTTAGGTGTCACCAGGATGCGACGGCCCGGCGCGTCGAGTTCGCCGACGTTTTTGTATGGCGCGTCCTTGCGGACGAGATACGTACCCTCGATCAGCACATAGGGCGCGGTGAAGGCGATCTCCGCGGCGCGGACCGGCTCGATCGCAAGGAACGCCACGTCCCAGGCCTGCGGATCGGGCGGCACCGCTTTCGCGGCGTCGAATACGCCGCCGGCGCCGTCAAAGGATACGAACCGCACCGGCACGCCCAGGCGATGGCCCAATTCGCGGGCGAGATCGGACGCGGTGCCGCGCGGCGCCTGTTCGCTCTCGCCACGCTGCGCCAATACGCCGTTGCCGTAATTGATCGCGGCGCGCAGCACACCGGCCGGCGCAAGGTCCTTGACGGCGTCAGCCGGGGCCATGCTCATGAGGTCGGTCCGTCCGGCGCAGCGCTACTTGGTGTTGAATTTCAGTTGCCGCGCGTCGGCATCCATCTCGAGGCAGGTCAGAAGCTCGACATAGCTCGGCGAGGCCATGCCCGCGGTGCGCGCGCAATTGGCGCGGTCGCCGGCCGGATATTTCGACCAGTTGGCCTCCAGCTTGGAGCGGGCTGCATTCTCCTCGGAGATGCACTGGCTGTAGCGCTCGTTCAGGCCGGGGCTGCCGAGACCGCCCTTGCAGGTCGGCTCGATGTTGAAGCGCGGCACCGCATCGCTCGCGGCGATGGCCAGCGGCAGGAGCAGCACGAGCGGCGTGGGGAAGGCCATGGATCTTTGTCTCCGGAAGGCGTCGCCGAATGATAATGCATCGCCGGGCGGAGGGGAATTGCATCCGCCGCGTTTCGGCCGCCCTTTGGAGAAAGACGAAGCAGTGTTAATCTGACGTTTCGATTTCGGCCCGCGGGCCCATCGCACAGGAGGACGTCATGGCAAAAGGCCAGATGCGCACCAACAAGGAAAAGAAAAAGCAAAAGGCCGATACCGGCAAGACCAAGCCGGTTTCGGCCTACAAGGCATCGCTGTCACAAAGCGGAAAGAAATGAGCGGACGTCCTGCGCGGGTTTACCACCCGCGCAGGACGTCGTGCGGGCTCAGGCCGCGCTTTTCTTCTTCTGCGTCCGCTTCAGCGGAAAAGCCGGGCTGTCATAAAGCGCGCGCATCTCGGCTTCGGTATAGCGCGACTCGTTAACCTCGAGCGTGGCGCCAAGCAGCGCCGCGCCGGGCATCTCTTCGACCGCGAAACGCACGGCTTCGGCGGCGGTGTTGAAGCGCTTGTAGCTGAACGGCCCGCGCACCCGGCGGCTGCGGCTCGGATACAGCTCGGCCGGCGCCTTAAAATCGAACCCGGAAAGGTCACGGACCTGCGCCTGCCACCGGGCACGATTGATGGACTGGGGCTCGTTCGCCATTGGCTTTACTCCTGTCGCTTTAAAAGAATCGCAGCGACGGATGCGGCGCTGGCGAGACATCATCGAAATAGGGCACACTCCTGGAGCGCGCCGGGAGCACGAGGGCTCCGACAGACGTTCCATAGATAGGGGTTTGGGCGTCGAATTGCCAGCCAATATGCCCCCGGACCTCCCATGTCTGCAGGTCAGACCTGCTCCAAACGATTGATACAGCAACATTTTCCGACAAATATTGCGGTGCAGCAAAAATTGTTGACTTGAGAAGGAAATTGCTTTAGGTTTCAAATAATTTCAGGCGCCGCAGCACGCTCGAAATGTCGAGCTGAAATGGCATTTCGAGCCAGAAGGGCAAAGCCGGCGCCATTTTCAGCCCCGGAGCCAGTTAACCTCATGTCCGACCATCCGATGCGCGGTTTCGCCCGCGCATTTTGCGATGCGCTTGCCGCGCACGAGCCTGCTCGCATCGCCCCGCTGATCCATGACGACATCGACTGGACCATATTCGGCCCGGTGGATCTCCTGCCATTCTTCGGCCACCGCAAGGGCAAGGCGGCCGTCCTGTCGATGTTCGGCCGGATTGCCGAAAACCTGCAATTGCGCGGCTGCGACATGGAACGCGCCCTCACCGACGGCGATCATGCCGCGAGCATGATGCGGGTCACCGCCCGCGATCTGCGCTCGGGCCGCACGCTCAGCCTGCGGCTGGCGTTGTTCGCTCAGTTTTCCGGTGACAAGCTGACGGCGCTGCGCGCGGTATTCGATACCTTCGATGCGGCCGAACAGGCGCTCGGCCGGCATATCGATCTGTCGGCGGCCGCCTGAGCTCGCGGCCGCCCGGCGCTGCGCGAGGCGCCATTGCGGCGCCTTCGCAAGTTACGCATAATTCCCCGCGTTGCCGCGCGAATGCGGAACGGTGATCGCGCACCACTACGCGGCGATGGGAAGCGGAACCATGAGGCTTATGACGGCGGCGGCCGCACTTGTTGCATTCCTTGCGCTCGTCTCGAACGCTGCGCAGCTCCGCGCTCAAACGACAGAGTCAAAGCCCGCGGACACGAAGCCCGCCGAGTTCGAGACGCTCGCCGATAAGGACGTGCCGGCCGCGGTGGTATCGCGAATGAAGTGCAAGACGCCGTCCGGCCCGACGACGCGACGGCCCTTTTCCGGCGGCTTCGTCTTCACGCAGTCCTGTACCGACGGCGCCGATCCGCTTGTCCGCGTCGTATTCGCCACCAGCCGCGACGGCGCGAATGCACGCATCCTGCAATTTCACCGGCCTGAGGGGCGGCGCATGTCCGCGCTGGCCACCGTCTCGTTCCTGCCTGCGGACAACGAGATTGCCGGCACCACCGCGCGCTTGACGCGCTTGATCTGCCGCTCCGAAGGGCGCTGGCGCATGGAAGGCAAGCAGCCGGCGCCGGGCCTGGTCTACTGGCGGCAGACCCGCGATTGCGAGGGCAAGACCGGCTGGCGGACGGTCACCGGCCGCGCGCGGTAACCGGCTGAGACCGCGCGGTATTCGTTGCCAAATTTGCCGCATTGGGACCGCGGGTCCGCCATCGTGACGTGCGGCTCGTGCCTCCTTGCCGTGCGGCTATCTCTACTCCCTGGGGACTGCACGGCGGGGGTCCGCGTGCAACTTGGAACGGAGTATCAAGATGACGGCCATCAAGCGTCTCGGTGATGTCGATCGCCAGGCCTCCAACGAATTCGAAGGTGAAATTCGCGAATTCATCCGCCGCGATGTCTCAAGCCGCCGCCCCGGCAGCGCAGAGCCGTCTGCGACCGCGCAGGCGGAATCCGACAATCTCAATTCCCTGATCGAGCGGGTCTCCGGCGCCACCGTCGGCGAGATCGACCGGCTGATTGCCGAGTTGCAGACCATCCGCTCGCTGCTGCAAAGCGAGGGCGACCGGGTCCGCCGCGAGATCACCGGTTATGCCGGCCTCAGCCAGTCGGCGGTTGCGACCATGAAGGTGATCAACGACACCCTCTCGCAGCTGCGGCCCGGCGCGCTGGCCGGCACTGCCCGCAAGGACTGAACGTCAGCGTCAGAACCCGATACCGATTCCGAATCCACCGCGGCCGCCGATCCCGATCGAGACCGGCGGACCTGCGGGGCCGCCACCGCCTCCGAATATCTCCCGGTCGGTCGGCGGTCGGATGCGCTCGGGACGCACCGCCTCGCGCTGCGGAGGGGGCCGCCGAACCGGCGGCTCGGCCTGGCGCTGACGCTCCGGCGGACGCTTGGCCTGCTGCTTTGCCGGCGGCTTGGGGGCCGCCGGAATGGCGATGCATCGATCGCCGGAAACCTGCTGCCCGCTACCGCAGGTGAGCGGGCAGATCCGGCCGCGCTGCACCCTCACCGCTTCCAGTGCGCCGACGGTGGCGCCATTCGTGTCCAGATCCATGCCGGCTTGTCGATTGAACTGATCCATTGCGGCACGCGATTTCGCCGACCAGTTGCCGTCGGTGGTACCCGGATCGCAACCTACGCGTTTCAGCTGCACCTGAAGGTCGCGCGCGATTGCTCGCATGTCGACCCGCGGCTCCTCCACCTTCGCTTCGGGCGCAGACAGAACAGCGACTTGCGATGGAGTCTGCGTGACCGGCCGCTGTGCGACCGACGCCGGCGGCCCAGCCGGAGGCAGAAGCTTGTCGCGCTGTTGGCGCGCCAGCGACGCGTAGAAGCCGGACGGATGGACGGCAAGAAAAGACTCCCACGCATCAATCGTGCCGACGCGCTCGGCCAGTTCATAATCGCGCTGCGGATCGGCGGCGGGCTCGGCAACCTGCGGGTTGGGGAGGACTGAGATCTGACGCGTCGGCTCCGGCGGCTTGCCCGGGCCGGACACCAGTGCGAGTTGGGCTCCGCCGAGAGAACCCGCCACGAATGGTTCCTGCCGGCTCCCGGTCGCCCGCATCACGTCGTCGCGCACATGGCCGAGCGCAATCCGGATATCCCGGCCGGGCACGGCTAGGTTTTTCACGAGCGCGGCCGCGAACGGGCTGTTGTCGCCCTGCCTGTCCTCCGCCGTCGACCCCGGTTTCGTCGCGAATGCGACCAGCGTATCGGTGGTGACCGGTTCGACCTTGGCGAGCCCGCCGCTCACATTGCGAGTCGCGACGCTCCGCTGCATCGTGCGGACGAACGGGTTGTCGCGGCAGGCATCGAGGATAACAAGGCGCAGCCGACGCGCCGGCTCGATGGCCCGCATCATGCGGTCGAGCGATAGCGCTTCGTCCTCGACATCGAAATCGCTGGCCAGTTTCGCATCGACCGGCAGAAGATAATTCGTGCCGTTCACCTCGATCCCGTGGCCGGCGAAATAGATCACGGCAATGTCGGAGTCGCGCGCGATCGCGGTGAAGTCGCGCGCGGCGCGCTTGAATTCGAGATTGCCAAGATCGAGCTTGCTCTCGACCACATCGAACCCGGCATTGCGGAAGAGCCCGGCGACTGCGTCGGCATCGCGTGCAGGATTGGCGAGCTGACTGGCGTTCTGGTAGGCGCTGTTGCCGATCACCAGCGCCACCCGCTTCTCGGCGCGAGCATCCGGAATGTCAAACGACAGGGCAACCCAAAGGCTGCAAACAACCATTGCCAATCGCATCATCGCGCACCCTTGGACCGCAACCCCTGGACCCGCAAACGCCGGCTCGTGGCCGAAAATTGCGGAACAATTCTACCAGTGCGGGGGCAGAGGTCCAAGCTGTGTCGCGGCAGAAGCCAGGGCCGTTCACGCGGGTTTGTAGGTCCGCGCACGGCACGAGCGGGTACGGAGCAAGCAAAATTTAGGGGGCGCCGTCACTCTTGCTGACGATATCAACGATCTGACGCTTGGCCGGATCGACAATCACGATCGTTTCATCCGGCAGCTTTGCAAACTTGAAATCGCGCAGGACGCCGATCTTGTCCTTCACCGACACCGGCATTTCGTTGAGCATCACCGAATCCGGTATCTGGGCCCCGATCGAGACCGCGCTACCCTCGGGTATCGGCCGGGCCGGCTCCTGGCCGACCTCGCTATAGATCGTGCGCTTGTGATCGGCGGTCAGCCCAATCCCGGGGGCCGGCGTCGCGGCTCCATTAGTTTGGGCCAGCGATGGCGTCGCGATCGGTGCCAGCGCAAGCGTTGCTGCGACCGCGATCGAGCGTAGCTTTCCATACGACATAATATCCGCCCCCTGGCGGTCAGTTTTTCCGATCTGCCTTGCTCGGTGCCGGCTGCGTCACGCTGACCGGATCGGATCCGGCCATGCTTTCTTCCAGGCCCTGCTCGAGCTTTTTTTCAGCCTCGCTTTGATCGCGTGCGGCGGGATGCTTGTTCACGTCGGGATTGCCGCCGCGCTTTTCAGTCGAGGGGTGTGTCATTCGCAGGCTCCGTGGGGTGTCCGCGATACAACGCGGCTGAGGCGGAGCTGGTTCCCTCGGTTTGAATTCGGGTTATTGGCACAAGTGTAGCAACTGGCGGCCCAACTCTGGCCCGCGTCCGATCGTGCCTATCGGTTCGGCACGACTTAGCGTGACGACAGAATCACCGGATCGGGACTTGCTTCGACGGCGGTGTTGATATGACCCGTGACCACGACCAGTGCGATCATCGCGATGATGGCGACGACGCAGCCATACGCCAGTCCGACCAGTCTGAGGCCCTTCTTGTCCGGCATTTCTCGACGTCCTGTCTGAACTCAAGGCGCACAAGGCACTTCGCAGCGACGGCCGGAAGAAGCCGCGTGCAATGAAATAGGGCGCAGTGATTGATTATTCGATAACGCTGACTAAGCGATGCGGCGTGCCCGACGCAAGTCACTCGATGATCGAGACGACGTAACGCCCGAGCGGATTGACCAACGCAATCCGGTCTCCGAGCTTCGCGAAATAGTACGGTTTCACCCACGGCATCTGCTCACCGATGCTGTCGGGAACCGGTTTCAGCGAAATAGACGGAGGAACCACCTGCGTCTCTTCAAGCGTGGCGGTTCCGTCGCCTTTCTCCTGCGCGAGCGCACCGACGATGGCCTGCTTCTGTTCATCGGTGAAATTGAAGGTGTGCGTCAGGGTCGGCTGCAGGTCGTGCTCGAAAATCGAGACGTTATGCGCTGCAGTTTCCTGCGACGACGGCACGATCTGGCCGGCCACCCGGGGCTTTGCGTTGTTGACCGGCTGATCGGTCGGCGCGAGACCGACAGTTGATTCGGGATTGTGAACAGGCTCCGGGGCCTGCAGGGCCGGTTGGGTCGAACCCTCCGGTTGCGCCATCGACGGATCGTCGCCGGCCTGGGCCGGCGCCGGCGCTCCCGTTGATTGCGCCAAAGCCATGCCTGCACCGGCGGCGGAAAACAACAGAGCTGCGCAGAATGTGGGAAGCGTGTGTTTCATGACCGGTACCGTGCCAAGGAGCGGCCTGCTCTACCGCCGCGGATGATCTCCGCCTTTCAATGCATCGACCCAACCGGCAGTTCCGGACGCGGCGCTAAACCATCGTATAGGCGCCCGACATCATCGCTACCGGCTGCCGACCGGATGCGCCAAAAATCGACACCCGGCCAAAGCTCGTGGTGGTGCCGGCGCGCAGGATACGGGCATCGGCAAGCAGATCGAATTGCGCTGGCCCCAGAAAGTGCGCGGTCTGATCGATCGCGGTCATCGGGCGATAGCCATTCCAGGCCGCGGCGCAGGCAAAGATCATCGCCGCATCGGCGAATGCCATCAACGCCTGCGTTGAGATGGTCTTGCCGTCGGCGCAGGCCTTGCGCGTGAACGGCAGCCGAAGGACCGCGCCGGGATTCCAGTCGGGCGCGGCACCGGCCGGGCGCCAGGCCTCCACCGCTTCGATCAGCAGGCCGAGCTCCTGCGTCCAGGGCGGTATCACCTCCAGCATCAGCCGGCTCGCGGCGCGCAAGCCGAACATGCTTGGCGTCGGTGCCGGGGCGTCTGCTGACATTTGCTTCCCCCGCTTCCCTGCGGATGGCCGGGCGGCGGCCCGGCAGGGTGAGAGCCGCGCCTGAGCCCGCCAGGCTGTCGCAAATCAAGCCCTGACAGTATTGTCCGGAAAACGCCACGCGGTAAGGGAGTATGAGGCTCCGCAGCCGAAATCTGTGCACAAGCGCCCGCCAAAACGCACCGGCAAGGCGGGGCCACACTCCGCCAAAAAATGCACTTCGGAAGCCACCGGACCGAGCAATCTCTTGACCACGCCCGTGCACAGCGGCACCGTCTCCACGCTCGGTTGGGGGGTTCTATGTCTAGGCGCTTTTTTCTGGTGCTCGCCGCAATGGTCGTTGGGTTGGCCCTGATTCCTCAGGCCATCCCGCGGGCTGTGGCCGCCAACTGGCTGGAAAAGAATTTCTGGATGAGCGGGCCGCGCTATAGCGGCGACATGCCGGCCTGCGACAGCGGCTGGGCGCTCGGCGCCATCCAGAGCCGCTTCAACAACAAGGAATTCGCGTTCTGGAATTCCCGTCTGGGCATCGTGAAGTTCGATGAGATCCACGAGACCGCCAACCGCCCCTGGTCGTCCGACACCATCCCGCGGCGCTTCTGCACGGCCCGCGCGCTGATCTCGGACGGGGTCTGGCGGCCG
>Ga0209906_100482_pt1 | contig 14704 bp, 11 predicted proteins | sample FECB24metaG_FD_188303 | JGI IMG/M metagenome (GOLD analysis project Ga0209906, IMG submission 188303) | Cyanobacterial communities from the Joint Genome Institute, California, USA from Joint Genome Institute, California, USA - FECB-24 metaG... ... | reverse complement strand
CAGCGCGACAGCGCCAGGCGCGAAGAGCTGCCGGCGCGCATCCGGGTCGCGACACAGCCGACCTTCACACGCTACGTGTTCGAGCTTCCCGATGTGATCCCGGTGTCCGCCGATCGTGGCACCAGCGACATCACGCTGAAATTTGCCGCCCGGCTGAAGTTCGATTTCGGCGACCTCAAGGCCAGGCTGCCGGGTACGGTGAAGGCGGTCGAGAGCTTCGATCAGGCCGATACGGTTGCGGTCCGCTTCGTGCTGAATGGCAAGGCCGATATTCGCACGTTCCGCGAGGACAAGAATTACGTCCTCGATGTTGGAAGTTCGGATGCCAAGGAAGCGGTGGCCCCCGCTCGTACCGACGACGTCTCGCAGTTGATGAGTGAGGTTGCGAAGAAGGGCAGCCCGCTCGCCGGCGCGGAACCCCCGCAGACCATTGCCGCCGCGGCACCGCAAGCGGCGAAGCCGGAGCAGGGGGTTGCCCCATCGCCCGCTGCTACACCTGTTCCCGAGGCGGCCCGAGCTGCACCGCCCCCGAAGGCTGCCGCTGCGGCCGCGGTTGCCGCACCCCGCGTGGCTGCGGCGCCGGCTCCCGCTGACGGTCAGCGCCAACCGGCGGCCAGACCCGCGCCCGAGAATCCATCGCGTCCCGCAGTCGCACCTGCGCCGCGTGACGCAACCGCGCCGGCGCCGCGGACTGCCATCGCGCCTGCGCTTGGAGTGGCGCCCGCTGATGGCAACAGTCAGGTCAACGTCGAGGTCGGCCGTCAGGCAGACAATCTGCGTCTGACCTTTCCATTCCCGGTTCCGACCCCGGCCGCGATCTTCCGGCGTGCCGGCACCTTGTGGATGGTCTTCGACGCGCGCAGTCCGATCGCGCTGCCGGATCTCGAAACCGGTTCGGGCGGCATGATCCGCCACGCATTGGGCACGGCATTGCCAGACGGCTACGTGGTCCGGCTGATGCTGGACCGCCCAAGACTGGTCGGTGCGACGGCAGAAGGCAACACCTGGACGATTACCGTCGGCGATTCCATTGCCATCCCAAGCGCGCCGCTGTCGGTCGATCGGACCATGGCCAATGCGGCGCGCCCCAGCATTTCGATTCCTCTGGAACAGGCGCGCGAACTGCATCGCATCGCCGATCCCGAAATGGGCGACAGCCTGCTGGTGGTGACGGCGCCCGGGCCGGCGCGCGGCTTCATCAAGCCACAGGATTTCGTGGAATTCCGCGCGCTCGCGTCCACGCATGGCGTGGCGCTGCAGCCGCTCGCAGACGACGTGCAGGTCGAACTGGTCCCGGACAATATCGTCATTGCCCGGCCGGGCGGCCTGACATTGTCGGGACCGGGGGCCGCAGCGCGTTCGGCATCCGTTCACAAGTCGATGGTGTTCGATCCGCAACTCTGGGGCTTCGACCGCCAGTCGGACATCACCGAGCGTCAGAACAAGCTCACCGCGGCTGCCGCCGACATGGGCGAATCCAAACGCAATATCCCGCGGCTCGAACTGGCCCGGTTCTTCCTGTCGCGCGACATGTTCCCCGAGGCCAAGGGCGTTCTGGATGTCGCGCTGTCCGAAGAGGGCCCGACCGCCAGCGATCCGTCCGCCCTCGTGCTGCGGGCCATCACAACGCTCATGTTGAACCGGCCCGAGGATGCGCTGAAGGAGCTCAATCATCCGATGCTCGGCGACCAGCTTGATGCGCCGCTGTGGCGCGCGGTCGCTCAGGCCCGGCTCGGTAAGTGGGAACAGGCCTCGCGCGGGTTCAAGAGCGCTCAGGGCGCCATTACAACGCTTCCGCTGGAGCTGCAGCGCGTCGCTCTGAAGGAGGCGCTGCGGGCAGCCATCGAGGTGCGCGATTACGAAATCGCACAGCATCTGTTGAGCGAGTTCCAGACCGTCGGCTCGGCCACCGAGATGCAACCGGCCATGGCGGTCCTGCAGGGCCGTCTCGCCCAGGGGCTCGGCAAGAACGCCGAGGCGCTGCGCTATTTCCGTCAGGCTGCGGATTCGGACGACCGCCCATCCGCGGCGCAGGGACAATTGCGCAGTCTGTCGCTGCGCTACGACACCGGCGACTTGAAACGCGCCGATCTGATCGGCGAACTTGAGACATTGACGACGGTCTGGCGCGGCGACGACACCGAAATCGAGGCGTTGCAGAAACTGGCGCGGCTCTACACCGAGGAGCAGCGCTACCGCGACGCGTTCTATGTGATGCGCTCGGCCCTCAAGGCACATCCCAACGCGCAAGCCAGCCGCCGCATTTACGACGAGGCCGCGGTGACCTTCGACTCCCTTTTCCTCGCCGGGCGAGGCGACGCATTGCCCGCGATCGAGGCGCTGGGACTGTTCTACGATTTCCGCGAACTGACCCCGATCGGGCGCCGTGGCGACGAGATGATCCGCCGACTCGCAGATCGCCTGGTTTCGGTGGACCTGCTGCCGCAGGCAGCGGAACTGCTTCAGCATCAGATCGACAACCGGCTGCAGGGCGCCGCGCGCGCGTATGTCGCGACCAGGCTGGCGGTGATCTATCTGATGGACAACAAGCCCGCCCGCGCGCAAAGCATCCTGCGTGCGACCCGCTCCGCCGAACTGAACACCGACCTGCGTAATCTGCGGCTTCTGCTCGAAGCGCGCGCGCTGTCCGATACCGGCCGTCATGACGTCGCGCTCGAGGTCATCGAGAATATCGACAATCGCCAGGCGGTGCGCCTCCGCTCCGATATTCTCTGGTCCGCCAAGCGCTTCAACGAATCCGCCGAGCAGATCGAACTCATGTATGGCGAACGCTGGCGGGACTTCGCGCCGCTGTCGGATATCGAGCGCGCCGATGTGCTGCGGGCGGCGATCGGCTATTCGCTCGCTGCGGATACGATCGGCGCCGAGCGCCTGAGAGAGCGCTACGAAGCCAAGATGCGCGAAAGCCCCGACAAGCGATCGTTCGAGATCGCGACCGCGCCTCAGGCGTCCAACAGCACCGAATTCGCCGAGCTCGCGAGGACCGTTACAAATTTCAGCGCGTTCGATACATTCCTGCGCGATATGCGAGAACGCTATCCGGAGATCGGGACGCTGTCCCCGGACGAAACCCGTCAGCAGCTTCAGGATCACTCACGGGCCCGCTTCGACCCGGAACCGACTGCGTCGATTACGCGGCGCTGATTCAGCAGCAATCCATCGCAGACAGCCGCTCCCAGTTTTTGATTATTGTATTTCCAAAGTGAAGTTGTTCTTGTTCGTGGCGCTTTAACAAGCGCGACGACAAATCGAACGCACGATCAACAACTCTCCATCAAAAGCACTTTACTCCGCATCGCAGCGTTGATGCATTCGCCTGCGTTGAATCACGCGAGACAACACTTCGATCAACAAGATCCTCGCGTGAATATGGGGGCATTATGCGATCGAGTGACAGGGCCGCGGCTGCGGCGATCAGGACCTTTGCGTCAGCCGCGGTTTTGACGGGCGTGGTTGCGGCGCTGTCGGCGCAGGCACAGACCTCGCTTCCGACCATCGATGTACAGCGCGCGCCGCGTGGAACTGGAACTTCGGTCAGCCAGCAAACCCGCGGTACGCCGGCTCAGGCGCCGCAGCCAGCCCCGGCGCCTGTTGAAAATGCGTTCAGTGAGGTCGACGGCTATCTCGCCAACCGCAGCGCAACCGCCACCAAAACCGACACGCCGATCAGCGAGATTCCGCAATCGATCACGGTCGTGACGGCGGACGAAATTCGCGATCAGGGCGCAACGACGTTGCAGGAGACGCTGCGCTATGTGCCCGGTGTCTACGCGGACGCATATGGTCCGGACTCGCGCAGCGATGGTGAACTCGTGCGCGGCACGACGCCGGTCACCTATCTCGACGGGATGCGGCTGATCAATGGCGGCTACTGGAACCAGTACCGGCCCGACCCCTATACGCTGTCGCGGGTCGAGGTCTTGCGCGGCCCGGGATCGGTTCTGTACGGCGACAGCCCGTCCGGGGGACTGATCAACGCGGTCTCCAAGCGGCCGCAGGAAAAGGACCACCACGAACTTGGCGTGCAATATGGCAGCTTCGATCGCCTGCAATTCCAGACCGACCTGACCGGAAAGCTCACCGCCGACGGCCAATGGCTGTATCGCCTGATCGGCATCTACCGCGATGCCGATACCCAGACCGATTTCGTGAAGAACGATCGCCAGACGGTCATGCCGGCAATCACCTGGCGGCCGACGAAGGATACGGACTGGACGGTGATCGGCCTCTACCAGAAGGACAAGACCGGTTCGTCGACGGCGTTCCTGCCGCTCAACGGCACGCTGTATTACAATCCCAACGGCCGGATCCCGATCAACCGGTTCACCAGCGAGCCGGGCTGGGACAAATACCAGACCACGACGCAGGCGATCACCAGCCTGTTCGAGCATTCGTTCAGCAATAACTTCAAGATCTTCAGCCGTTTTCGTTATTCGCACGACGACGGCATCTACCAGACCATGTACCCGGACAATTACTCCAATCCGTTCAACCCGTACGTGAACGCGTCACAGCAAAGCGTGTATCGCTATACTTACGGGCTCAACACCAGCCGGAATATGCTCACCGCCGACACCGGCGGGCAGTGGGACTTCGCCACCGGTGCGGTGACGCACAAGGTGCTGTTCGGAGTCGACATCCGAAATCTCACCGAACAGTCGAGCAGCGGCTACGGCTACGATATCAATCCCTTCAATCTCTACAATCCGGTTTACGGTCAGGCGACGGCTTATCCGGTGCTGCTCCAGGATCCCGGCATCCGCCAGCAGGTCACCGGCCTTTATATCCAGGACCAGATGCGCTTCGGGCAGTTCCTGGTCACGGCGGGCGTCCGCCGCGACGAACTGAAATCCGAGGCGGAAGGGATCCCGAGCCAGGAGGATGCGGCGACAACCAAGCGACTCGCGGTGATGTACGAAACGTCCTTCGGCCTCAACCCGTACGTCTCGTATTCGGAATCGTTCAATCCGATTCTCGGCTCGAATATCTGCGCCGGGTTCTGCAAGCCGGTCGAGGGCAAGCAATACGAGGCCGGCTTCAAGTACAAGGTCTCCAACAGCGCGGTCTTCAATGGCGCGGTCTATGAGATCCAGGAAAAGAACCGGCTTACACCCGGACCCGTCCCGTTCGTCTCGATCCAGACCGGCGAGAACACGATCCGTGGATTGGAACTCGAATATATCGGCAGCATCACGCCCGATCTCGATATCATCGCCTCGTATTCGTATATCGATGCGAAGATCACGCAGGGCGCATTCGCCGGCAGCCAGGTGGAGAGCGTACCGCGGAACTACGCCTCGCTGTGGGCCAAGCACAAGCTGACGTTGTTCGGCGTGTCCGGGTTCAGCATCGGCGGCGGCGTGCGCTACATCGGCGAGTCGTGGTCGACCGGCGCATGGCCGACGGCAAACGACGTTTACACGGTCACCACGCCCGCCCACACATTGTTCGATGCGATGTTCGCCTATGAGGACAAGAACTGGCGGTTCCAGGTGACCGGCACGAACCTCGCGGACAACATCTACTTCGCAAGCTGCCTGGCGCGCGGTGACTGCTTCTACGGCAATCGCCGTAATGTCATCGGAACGTTGACCTACAAGTTCTGACGGAAAGAGAATAAAGCATGCTCAGTCGCGGCTCGGTAAAAGTCTGGTCCAAAATCCATACCTGGACCAGCATGATCAGCATGGTGTTTCTGCTGCTGCTCTGCGTCACCGGGCTGCCGCTGATCTTCAACCATGAACTGAACCACGCGCTTTACGACGAGGTGGAGCCGGCCGCGCTTCCGGCCGATACGGCTCCGGCCAATCTGGACAGGATCGTCGAGAACGGGCTCGCCCGAAATCCCAGCCATGCCGTCCAGTTCATGTTCTGGGATCGTGACGAACCCGAACTGATCTGGCTCAGCATCGGCAAGGCGGTCGATTCCAACCCCGACCAGAACCGATTGCTGAAACTCGATTCGCGCACCGGGGAATTTCTCGAAGAGGTCGATTTCCGAAACCGCCTGACCTACGTGATCTACCGGCTGCATGTCGATATGTATGCCGGACTTCCCGGCAAGCTGTTCCTCGGGCTGATGGGCCTTCTGTTCTGCGTCGCCATCGTCTCCGGCGTGGTGCTGTACTGGCCCTCCACGCGCAAGCTCGATTTCGGCGCCATGCGCCGCGACCGGCCGCGTCTCGTACGATGGCTCGATCTGCATAATCTGCTCGGCGTCGTCACCGTGGTATGGGCGCTGACGGTCGGCTTCACCGGCGTGATCAACACCTGGGCCGACCTGATCTTCAAGCTGTGGCAGAACGACCAGCTTGTGGCGATGACGCAGGCCTACAAGGATCGCGGGATGCCGGCGGGACCGACATCGGTGGATCAGGCGGTGGCGGCCGCGCGCGAGGTCATGCCCGGCATGAAGCCGTCCTTCGTCGCCTTTCCCGGCAATCCCTTCTCCAGCAAGAGCCACTATGCCGTCTTCATGCGCGGCGAGACGCCGCTGACATCGCGCCTGCTGCGTCCGGCCCTCGTCGAGGCCGAGACCGGCAAGCTGACCGACAGCCGCGAATTGCCGCTTTACACCAAGGCGCTGCTGGTGTCGCAACCGCTGCATTTCGGGGACTACGGTGGCATGCCGCTCAAGATCATCTGGGCGGTGCTGGACATCGCGACCATCGTCGTCCTGGTCACCGGCCTGTATCTCTGGGTGGTGCGGATCAGGCGCCGGCGCGCGGCGCGCCCGGCCGTTCGCGCCGCTTACGCCGCCGCGCAGCGCTGATCGCCGTCGATCCCGATGCAGCGTTCTGCGTTACAGGTCTTTGCCGTTCCGATCGTGCTCGGCGTCCTGAGTGCGGTCGGACTGATCGCGGCCCTTCTCGGCGACAACGTGTGGGATGCGGTGTCGTGGCTGACGCTGGGCCTGCCCTGCGTCGTGATGGCGTGGTTCTGGTTCGGGGCAGGGCGCGCGTCGAGGCGTGAGCGTTAGCGAATTGTGGCGCCGCGGAGTTGGGAAGGCGTGTAGGCACGTCGGGCTGGAGCTTGTTCGGGCATGAACGGCGACGAGTTGTACCGGCTGCTCTTCGACGAAGTCAGGATCGACGCGTGTGCTGACGGAACATCTCAGGTGCCCCGCTTTGCGAAGCTGCTGCGGTGGTGCTCGTCGCTCGGATGCGTAATCCAGGCGTGCGATCAGGCGATCACCGCGCCGCTTCGCTCGTATTGCGTGACGCGACCGAGCTTGTTCCTCAGCGTGACGCTTTCTGCCGGCTGGAAGGATGGCGAGCCCGAAACCAACCTGCCGGATGTCCCTCATAGCAACAACATGGTGCTGGCGATCGCGATCAGGGAACCGACCCTGTGGACCGGCACCACACCCTGCTGCGATCGGCTGCGAAGCGTGGGCATTGCGGTTCCAGCGGAGTCGCTGGTCAGCCTCGGGCTGGGTGACCATTTTGAGGATCTGTTCGAAGATGCCGGCGCGCCGCTTGCCGTCAGGGCGCTGCCTCTGACCGCGAAGATCAGGAGCCTTGCGGAGGATATGCTCGCGCCGCCGCAGGACGGTCCGATTCGGCAGCTTCTGATCGATGCGCATGCCACCGAGATCGTCGCGCGAACATTCGAGATGCTCGGCACCGATTGCCACGAAGCGGAGTTGCGCGACCGCGACCGGATTGCGGTCGGCCGCGTGCGAGACCTCATCGAGTCCGATCTGGCGCGGGAATGGGCATTGACGGACCTTGCGAGGATCGCCGGTCTGGGCGCGCGTTCGCTGAACGCCAAATTTCGGGCAGCCTATGGCACGACGGTGTTCGAGTTTCTGAAACGAAGGCGGTTCGAATACGCGCATGAAGCGCTTGCCAGCGGGCGCTTGTCGGTCTCGGAAATCGCCTATCAGGTCGGTTACGAATCTCCCGCGAATTTCACGACCGCCTTTCGTCGTCACTTCGGCTATGTGCCCTCCACCTTGCGGCGCTCTCGCTGGAATTAGAACGATTAAGTTCGACGCGCTCGGGTGTCGTTCCGCAAAGGTTTTCGGCTCTCAAGAAAAGGCTGCGACGCTTCAAACGCCTCTGTGGACTTGCATATTGCAGCAGGACGTTCTGGGGCATTGGGTTATGCGCGTGAGATCTATCAAGTTGCGGCGGTATCGAGTTTCCGGTCGTAAGCCGCGTGCACTGACACTATGCGGCATCATTGCCGCGCTCGTGCCCTGCGCCTTGCCCGATACGGCCAACGCGCAGGGCGTCGTGCTCGACGACATCACGGTTCGTTCGGCTCCGCAACGCGCGGGAGCGTCGCGCTCGCGTGATGCCGCACCTAGACGATCGTCCCCGGAGGCTCAGCCGTCGATCCCCGCGGAGCCGGCCGAGCGGGGAGGCGGCCCGGTGCAGGGCTTCGTCGCGACCCAGTCGGTGAGTGGAACCAAGACCGATACTCCGATCCGGGACATACCGCAGTCGATATCTGTGGTGACCCAGGATCAGATCGAGGCGCAGGGCGCGCAGAATGTTAGTCAGGCACTGCGTTACACGCCGGGTGTTTTCTCCGAGATCAACGGCGAGAGTGCGCATTACGACGAGACCCGAATTCGCGGGTTCAGGCCCTATCTCTACCTGGACGGCCTGGCGCTCCCTCTCAACCGCTTCTATGCCACGCCGCGGATCGAGACCTGGGGACTGGAGCGGATCGAGGTGCTGCGCGGCCCATCGTCGGTTCTGTACGGCCAGAATTCGCCGGGCGGTCTTATCAACATGTTCAGCAAGAAGCCGAAGGACGTTCCGTTCGGCGAGATCGAGTTGCAGACCGGCAGCTACGACCGCTTCCAGGGCGCGTTCGATGTTGGCGGGCCGGCCAATGCGGACAAGTCCGTGCTCTATCGCTTTGTCGGGCTGGTCCGCGACGCCGACACCATGGTCGATTTCACCAAGGACAGGCGGCAGTTCTTTGCGCCATCGGTTACAATCCGCAATCTGGACACCTCGCTGACCCTACTCGGACAATGGGGCAAGGACCAGGGCGGCTATCCCCAGATGTTCCTGCCGGCGCAAGGCACGCTCTACTACAATCCGAACGGCCAGATCCCGCGTAACCGGTTCATCGGCGAGCCGGGTTGGGACAAGTTCAGCCGCGAACAATGGTCGGTGGGCTATCAGTTCGAACATCGCTTCGACGACGTCTGGCAGTTCCGCCAGAACCTGCGCCAGATGTCGGTCGATGCGTCGTGGCAGGCGCATCGCAGCGAGGGGCTGCAGCCCAATCTGATCACACTGGAGCGCGGCGCTTATTCGCAGTCGACAGATGCGAGCACCTTCAATGTCGATAACCAGTTGCAGGCGGATTTCGTCACCGGCCCGCTGCGCCACAAGCTTCTGTTCGGGCTCGACTATCTCAACACCAAGGGTAACTGGGATTTCCGCGTCGCATTCCCAACCATGTGGGGCGGTCCGATCACGCCGATCAATGTCTTCAATCCGTCCTATGGCTCGCTGCCACCGGCGTCACTGACGCCGCGCAACAATTACTACGACACCCAGAAGCAGACCGGCATCTATGCACAGGACCAGATCAAGCTGGACCGCTGGATTTTGACCGTTGGCGGGCGGCATGATTGGGCGGAGGTATCGACGCAGGACCGGCTTCTCAACACATCTGTCTCGGAGAAGAACCAGGCCACGACCTGGCGCACCGGGCTTGGCTACGCTTTCGATAACGGCGTCACGCCCTACGTTGCCGCGGCAACATCATTCGAGCAGGAAATCGGCGTCGATGCCAATGGTGATCCGTTCAAGCCGACCACCGGCATTCAATATGAGGCGGGAATCAAATATCAGCCGCCGGGCACAAAGTCGCTGTTCACGGCCGCCGTCTTCGATCTGACGCGGCAAAACATCGTCACCACGAATCCGATCACATTTCTTGCCACCCAGTCCGGAGAGGCCAGGGTGAAGGGTGTGGAGCTGGAGGCGAAAGTCAGCGTCACCGACCGGTTCGATCTCACCGCGTCCTACGCGCACCTGAATTCGGAGATCACCCAAAGCACCAATCCCTACGAAGTTGGCCGGCCCTTGCCTATGACGCCGCGCAATCAGGCATCCGGTTGGGCCGGTTATACAATCCTGCCTGGCCTGAAGCTTGGCGGCGGCGTGCGGTATGTCGGCGAAAATTACTCCGAGGTGGAGACCCGGGAGCCGCTCCTGATTCCATCGGTCGTGCTTTACGACGCCATGCTGCAATACGACTTCAGCGTGCTGGCGCAGTCGCTCAAGGGGCTGTCACTGCGTGTGAACGCGACCAACCTGTTCGACAAATACTACGTCACCTATTGCTATCAGTATGCCTATTGCAGTCTGGGCCCGGGCCGGACGGTTCTGGCAACAATGAGCTATCGCTGGTGACGCGGAAATGGAGAGACCAACCGTTATGAGGTCCTCGAGTCGACGACGACACTGCCACCGGTCCCGGATTTGCCGCTGACGATGCTGCGGCGTTCCGCCTCGTCGAGATAATCGCGCATCGACATTCTGGCGTGCTCATCAGACATTTGCTTGAGCACGTCCTTGATCCGCTCGAGTGCGGCGAGACAATCGGGATTGTCGGACCGCCGCTGCTCGACATGGACCAGCGAGCTGATGATCTGGAGCTGGTTGCCGATGCGATGATTGATCTCGCGGATCAGCGCGTCCTTCTGCTTCGTCCGTTCGGTGACAAGGCGTTCAAGCTCCGCCCGTTGCTGCTGCGGCGAGGGCAGATCCTTGATCTGCGGGATGATATACGCGAAAGCCAGTGCGGTCCCGACCGACACCAGCGCGGTGAAGGCGGTGACGAACGCGTGCAACCGCAGCAGCTCCGCGCCGGCAAAGGCCGACCACGCATGCACAAGATGGGTGAGGCCGCAGGCCACGATAAAGACTACGAACAGCAGCCAGAGCCATGGATAGGGGATGTCCGCGCGGCGGTGGCGCAGGACCACGGCCATCGTAACCGGAATCGCGAAATAGGCCGACGCGATCGCCAGGTCGCTGACAACCACGACCCAGAACATGGTTGCGTCGGAACTGCAGATTTCCAGAATGCGTTGGATCATCCCGTCCCCCGGACCGCCGAGCTTACAATATTTCCAGGAAATGCGATGGCGGTAACTGCGGATCGTCAATCCGGTTCCAGGCGCAACGCCAAAGCCTCTCGATATACCCGGTGGATGGATGGCTGTTTGCGGCGTGACGAGTCCTTGCGCGGTCAGCGCTGCCGCACAGTTGCTTCGAGGAAGCAGGAGCGCCGCCAACCGGTCGCGAATGGATGCCCTGAGAGGGCAGGCCGTCACGCGGGAGGAGAAGGCAGCGCTTTAAGTCCCGTAACTTTGTATCAGACTGCCCGCGACCAGCGTCCAGCCGTCGACCAGCACGAAAAAGATCAGCTTGAAGGGGAGGGATACCACGACCGGCGGCAGCATCATCATGCCCATCGACATCAGGACGGATGCGACCACGAGATCGATGATCAGGAACGGCAGGAATAGCAGGAAGCCGATCTCGAAGGCGCGTTTGAGCTCCGAAATCATGAAGGCTGGAATCAGGATGCGCAGGGACACATCTTCCGGCGTTGCCGGCTTGGCTTCGCGCGACATGTCGACGAACAGCGCGAGATCTTTCTCCCGCACATTTTTCAGCATGAAGGTCTTGAACGGCCCGGTCGAGCGTTCGAAGGCCTGCTCGGTCGTGATCTCATTGTTCAGCAGTGGACGGACGCCGGCGTCATAGGCGTTCTGGAAAGCCGGTCCCATCACGAAGGCGGTGAGGAACAGGGCGAGCGCCACGATCACGGCATTCGGCGGCGCTGTGCCGGTGCCAAGCGCGGTGCGCAGCAGCGACAGCACCACCACGATCCGCGTGAAAGAGGTCATCATCACAAGGATCGACGGCGCAAGCGACAGCACCGTGATCAGCGCGATGAGCTGGATCACGCGCTCGGTCAGGCCGGCGCCTTGTCCGAAATTGATGCTGACATCCTGCGAGAAAGCAGGGCCGGCGAAGCTGAGGAGGGTTACGAGGACCGCGGCTCCCGTCAACAGACGGACGCAAGCCGCGTTTGGTCTCGTCAGGAAGGTTTCCCCGAGGGACGGCCGAGAAGGCTCGCCATTTCTTCCTCGATGCTGCCGAAGACGTCATCGGTCTTGCCGGGCTTGGCGTCAGCGGTGCTGGCTTCCGGCTCGATGGTGACGATCGGGGCATTGACAGGAGCCGCGACAGGCACGGCTTGCTGGGCGGCCGGTGCGACCGGTGGTGCAATCGGCGGCGCGACCGGTGGGGCGACCTGCGGCGCAACCGGAGGTGCGGCGCGCGGTGCATCTGCCGACGGCTTCACCGCAGGCGCCGGGCGAGGGGCTGGAGCAGCAGGCGCGGGGGACGGCCTGCGCAGCGCAGCCTCGAGCCGCGATGCCATGTCGGCGAGATTCTGATCGGCCTCGGCGCTGGCAGGTGCCGGAGCGGGTTTCGGACGCGGCGCCTCGATCGCCGGAGCGGGGGCGACCGGTTCGGCCGGGCGAACCGACAATTCGGCGGCGAGGCCGGCGAGGGCGTCGGCCGAGCGCGAGCGCTTCGGCGCGGCTGCCACCGGTGCCGGGATTGCTGGTGCCGGTGCCGCTGCTGCGGGCTCCGGCGGCAGCGCCCAATGCGATGCATCGTCGAGCGAACCGGGCCGCGATGCGCGCGCCGGACGCGGCGCGACCTCCGGCTGCAACGGCCAGGCGGTCTCTTCCGCCGGCGCAGGCCGCGCAAGGTTATCGGCGGGCGAGGATACCCGCGACGTTGCGGCCTCGCGGGTGCTCTGACCCCTGACGATGTTGGCTTCTACGACGATGTCCGTCGGGCCCCCGATCATGATCAGGTGCTCGGTATTGTCTCTTCTGATCAGAACAAGCTTTCGTCTGCCATCGACGGCTCCGGCTTCGATGACCGCCAGCCGCGGCGCACGCCCGCGCGCGCCGGTCCCGCCGAGCGCCCCGGTCCCGAACCTGCGGATCAGCCAGGCAGTCACGCCAATCAGAGCGAAGACCACCACGAATGCGATGAAAAAACGGACGGGAAGCGATGTTCCTTCGCCGAAAAGGCTATCCATCGGACCTACCGGGCCTCCCTGCTGCGGGGCGAAAGAACGCGATTTCGCCCGTTCGGTTAAGGTCTCGGCAATCTTTGCCGCCCCAAGCACTAACGAAGTCTTAACGCGCCCGGTCGCCCCTTATAGCGATTCTCGGGCGATTTCGTTGCAAGACTTCGCAAATTGGTAAATCGGGCATCCGAGGCCAAAGCATGGCCGCGGCCGCATTAACCAGACATTAACCATATACCCGGCAAAGATTGCCGGTGTTTTCATGCTCGAAGAAACCGCGATGCCGATCTCAAGATTGCCGATCCTCGACATGCTCCGCACCAAAATGCAGTGGCATCAGGAACGTCAGCGTCTGCTCGCGGAAAACATTGCCAATGCCGACACGCCGAAGTTCCAGCCGCGCGATCTGACCCCGCCGACCTTCGACCGGTCCACCTCGATCGCCCAGCCGGTCGCCCTGCAGCGGACGAGTTCGGCACATCTCGCCAGCGCGATGAGCGCGGGTACCGGAGTCTTCCAAAGCACGCTGGGCGGGTCGGAAACGCGGCCCAGCGGTAACGGCGTAAGTCTCGAAGAGGAAATGCTTCGGGTCGCCAAGAACCAGATGGACTACCAGGCGGCCACGACGCTCTACAGCAAGAGCCTCGGTCTCGTGAAAACAGCCATCGGCAAGCGATAAGGGGAGAGAAGGGTGGACTTCATCAAGTCGATCGCCATCGCCGCCTCCGGCCTGCGCGCGCAGTCCGGCCGCATGCGGGTGATCTCGGAAAACATCGCGAACGCCGATTCGACCTCGCACAATGCGTCGGCCGATCCGTATCGCCGGAAGATACCGAGCTTCACCAGTGAAATCGATCGCTCCCTCGATGCGCGGGTGGTCAAGCTCGGCTCGGTCCACACCGACAAGTCTGCATTCTCGACCAAGCATATGCCCGGGCACCCGGCGGCGGATGCCAGCGGCCATGTCAAGTTTCCCAACGTCAATACGCTCGTGGAAATGACCGACATGCGCGAGGCGCAGCGATCCTATGAGGCCAATATCAACGTCATCAGCGCCACGCGGCGGATGCTCCAGCGCACTATCGAAATTCTGAAAGCCTGAGGAGGCGCGATCATGCAGTCGGCGGCAAGTGCGGCAAAGGCCTACGCGACGCTCGCGAAGCTCGGCGATCCGGCGGGCGCCGCGTCCAAGATCAAGGACAACACCGGCGGCGAGAATTTCGGCGCGATGCTGAAGGACGCCATGACCTCGGTGAACCAGGCCGCACGCGCGTCCGATAATCAGGCGCATGCGCTCGCGACCGGAAAGGCCAATGTCGTCGACGTTGTGACGGCGGTCGCCGAATCGGAGGTCGCGGTCGAAACCCTGGTCGCTGTGCGCGACCGGGTGATCGCCGCGTATGAGGAAATCATGCGGATGCCGATCTGAGCGGAGCGCAACAGCAGAAGAAAAAGCAATGACAGGTCCTGAAGTCCTCGATGTAGCGCGCGATTCCATCGTCACGCTGGTGCTGGTGGCGGCCCCGCTCATGTTGATCGGACTGGCGGTCGGTGTCGTCATCTCGCTGTTCCAGGCGCTGACCCA
>Ga0209906_100480_pt1 | contig 14757 bp, 13 predicted proteins | sample FECB24metaG_FD_188303 | JGI IMG/M metagenome (GOLD analysis project Ga0209906, IMG submission 188303) | Cyanobacterial communities from the Joint Genome Institute, California, USA from Joint Genome Institute, California, USA - FECB-24 metaG... ... | reverse complement strand
TTGGGTAGGTCTTGCCAATTGCACCCATTTTTCAGTTGATAGAGAATTCCATTGAATATCTCTCGCTTTGTCCAGTTGCTCCGTCGAGTCTGCTTCTTAGTCGGTAAGATTTCTTGCAATAAGGGTTCAAAAATTTCCCATTCTGTATCAGTGAGGTCGCTGGAATACGCCATTAGCATTGGATTTTAGATGCTGAGGAGTACCTTAATTCAAAACCTCATAAGATGTCAAATGGGTTCTATAGATTTGCTACCAGAGATTTAGATCAGAAATTGAACTGCACAGAGAATCTCTGCGCTCTCTGCTCCTCTATGGTTCGTTTTATCTTGGTCGCCCCAAAGTAGTGATATAGATAACAGCCTCATCAGCAGGAATACCCAAAACTTCATTTACTTGGTCATCAAAGAAGCCGCCGATCCCGCTAACGCCTAGATTCAGTCGCATAGCAGCTAAATTTAACCGTTGCCCCAAATGACCAGCATCCATATGTAAGTAACGGTAAACGCGATCGCCATACTGAGCGATCGCGGATTTGAGATCGGCGGTATGAAATAGTACCGCTGCTGCATCCCGCCCTAATTCCTGTCCCAAACAAAGAAAGTGCAACTCTCGCCGGAAGTTTTTAAACCGAATTTGTCGCAATTCTTGCGCTTTCGGCGCGTAATAGTAACAACCTGCCTCCAGTCCTTTGACACCACAGACAGCAATGAATGTTTCTATTAAATTCAAGTCAAAGTAGTCTGGAGAAATATCTAAACTTTGGTCAATATAATGTTGCGGTTGGTAGGTGAAATCAAGTAAAGACTTCAGCTCATCAAGGGTTAAATCATCACCATTGTAGGCGCGGGTAGAACGTCGCTTGTACATGTTAATTTCCAGTTCTGACAGCTTTTCTCCCCATTGCATGGGCATGGTGACGGTGGGAATTTTCAGACAGAAAGGAAAATTGTATTTATCCTCCAAAGATTTTTCTTGTTTGACTGTTGGTAAATTGAGATTGCCAGTTATACCTGGTTCAATTTGGGTGTGCTGATGAAAATATGTCAGCAATTCACCATCAGGGATTGGCGGATAATTGGTTTGGGTGGCAGAAGGTAAAGCAGTACATCCCAGTGGTAGATTTTGTTTGATATCTAACAAGTCTGCCAGAGGCAGGACAGCGATCGCTCCTTCCTGTTGCGGATCTATATAAAGCATATCGTTTACCGATTCATCCACAAAGCCGCCGATTAAGTGGGGACGATAGTCAGTAATTGCACTAGCTAACTCGATATTACCCAACAGGTGTCCTGTATCCAGAAAAATTCGGCGGTAAGCCCTATCTTCATAGCGCCACGCTGAACGATAAAAAACCGCAGTCACAATAATTGCCAGTTGAGTATTTTCTAGAGAAGGATGCCAAAAACAAGCTGCTTGTAGTGTTTGCCAAACATCACTTTCCCAATAATGCATTAGGGAATGAGTCCGACACTGGTAGTTATACAATCCAGGTGGCAGTAATGGCGTGCCACGGGAAACCACATACACTTCGGCAGGGTACAAGCCACCTGCACTAGGAGCCGCTCGTAAATACACTGCACTTCCCATAGAAGGCATTTTCGCCGTCAGTCCGTAGCTGCGAAACAGCAGTTGGGAGAGCCTGTGCCACCATTGAGCATCTTGGTTATTAGCAAATGCCTCTGGTTTTTCTTGGATATAAGGTTTGAGATCAAAAGTAGAGCCAATTTTGTACTCTTTAAACGGTACTGGCTGTTTAGCCCAGTCTAACGTTTGATTTTTAGAGGCAAGAGTCTCAGGATCATATTTAGTGCGTTCGTGGTAATGCTGGGCAATTGATTGATGTAATTCCGGCATAGTACTTTCAATATCCTTAGGGTGTCCTTTTTTTTGATCTTGGCATTCATCAGCCTCATTATTTCGTGTCAATTAGTACAATCGTCAAACTATGAAATTGGTAATGAGTAACGAATGGATTGGGGAATGGGGAATGGGGAATGGGGAATGGGGAATGGGGAATGGGGAATTATTGAATAGGTTTTTCCCTTGTCTACCTTGTCTCTTCCCTCTCTCCCTTCCTCTTCGGTTGGAGAGTTTTTTCGCAGTACTATAAGCGCAAAGCTATCTCTCCACGGGTGGATTTGCAATGATGATTGTACGTCAAACTTTATCAAAGCCTGATATTCAACTTTCTTATTTAGAGTGGAACCAAGGTAAAGAACCTTTACTGCTGTTACACGGTTTAGGCGACCACGCTCTAGTATGGTCTAGTTTGGGAGATTATCTGGCGGCAGATTACCACATAGTTGCACCAGATATGCGCGGTCATGGCGAAAGTAGTAAGCCAATAAAAGATTATAGTTTTGAGAGTGCGATCGCAGATCTTGAAGCACTAATGGATCATTTGGGATGGTCTTTTGCTCATATTGTCAGTCACTCATGGACAGGCAAATTAGCTGCTATCTGGGCAAGGAAAAATCCAGAACGTTTGCGGAGTATAATTCTGGTCGATCCGATTTTCATCTGGAAGATGCCCGGCATTTTGAAGATAACTTTTCCAATGTTGTATCGCTTCTTGCCTTTTCTTAAAAGCATGGGCCCATTTCCTAGCCAAGAAGAAGCCGAACAACAAGCGCAGCAGTTAAAGCAATATCGAGGATGGAGTCTTTTACAGCAGCAAGTCTTCCAAGCGGGAATAGAACAAAAACCCGATGGTAGTTGGGGCAGCAAATTTACTTTTGCCGCCCGTGATGGGATTTTTGAGGAAGTAATGCAAGTACCTGGTTTTACAATTCCCCTTAACACTCCAGCCCTTTTCGTACAGCCAGAACAAGGTTTGAACCGCCAAGATTGGCAACTCCAACCCTACAAAACCTATCTGAAAAATTTACGCCTCTGCCAAGTTCCCGGCAACCATTGGCCCTTTTTGACGCAACCAGAAGCATTTAACCAAACTGTAGCAGCTTTCTTGGCAGAACACAGGTGAGAAAAATCTGATTATTATTTGGGCGATTAGACGGGATTACTGGACGGAAACCGAAGAAATAAGATGAGCGATGTTTAGCGACAAGTCACCTTGCGCCTATGCTCGCCTTGTAGTACGGATAAGCCAGTCATGAGCCTTTGTATCAATCCCGTTTGCCCTAAACCAAATCAACTCAATAATCATGAAAACCACTTTTGTCTAAGTTGCGGTTCCCATCTGGAATTACTGGGGCGCTATCGGGTGATACGCCTATTGAGTGACAAAACAGCCTTCAGTAAAGTTTATGAAGCATACGAACAAGATACACCCAAAATCCTCAAGATACTCAAGGAAAATCTATCAGGTGAGGCTGAAGCTGTAGAACTATTTCAGCAAGAGGTAACTGTGCTCAGACAGATGAATCATCCTGGTATTCCCAAAGAGGATAGTTACTTCCAGTATCAAACCCGAAATGGTCTGGTATTGCATTGCATTGCAATGGAGAAAATTGATGGACTCAACTTAGAACAGTGGCTAGAGCAACAGCAGAATCGCCCCATTTCTCAGGAACAAGCTATAGCCTGGTTAAAACAGTTGTTGGAAATTTTGGATTTAGTGCATGGCAAACAGTACCTGCATCAAGATATTAAGCCATCTAACATTATGGTCAGAGCCGATGGGCAGTTGGTATTGATTGACTTTGGCACCGTCAAAGAAATGACTAGAGCCTACACATCCCAACTCAATAATGGCAGCAGTCGGATGATGTCAATTATGTCATCTGGCTACAGTGCCCTAGAACAAATGAACAGTCAAGCTGTGCCGAAATCAGATTTCTTTGCTTTAGGACGCACCTTTGTATTTTTGCTGACGGGATACCATCCTTTAGATATGTACGATATCCACCACAATTTGTTGCATTGGCGGAATCATGCTATTCACGTCTCGCCCTTACTGTTGAATTTAATTGATTGGCTGATAGCACCAGAGCTAGAAAAACGTCCCGCCAATACTCAGGAAATTTTGCAGCATCTAGAAGAAGTTGAAAGCCAATTAACAGAAACAAATACTGCAACTGTGAATAGATTAAAAAGTATTAAAATTGAACAATTGATTTCGCCAATTACTACTAAAAGCTTACTGTCCCAACAGAATCAGCTAGCTAAAATACCACTATTGGCCTTTTTTGCCGCATTCATAGTGTCATTAGGATTACTTGGTATATTGGCTTTAGCGACGCGACCAGCAAAATTCGCTGTAATGCAAAATTATGGACAATCTCCAATAAGAAAAGGTAAGGTTGATTACTTTCCTTATCAAGAAGGCAGAGATAGTCAGGGTAGAATTGCCAAATTTAACGTAGCTGTTTTATCAGTAGAATATAAATGGCTTTTAGGCAGTAGTTTTCAAATTAAATATAATGATCAGATTATTAGTCTTGAACTTTTAAAATTAAATTTAGAACAAGAAGGTATACAGAAAATAATGAAAAATCCTAGCAAGATTATCTCGGTAGGCACAGCTTCTTGTAAGGGTGATGTAGCAGTTGAACAACGTATAGCTATGGAACGTTCTCGACAAATACAACTTTTAGCGAAAAAATTATTTAGTAATATACCTAGCGTCAAAGATTATCGATTATTAAATTTAGGTCATTTTCAGCGGAGTAATTGTCAAGTAAGTCAGGATTTAACAGCATACCAGAGAAGTATTATAATTATTGGCGTTAAACAAAAATCAGCAGATGTAATTCTAGATGAAGCACTACGGGATAGGTTAGATAAAAAGAATTTTGCTGATTTTAAATTAGAAGATTATTCTTTGGGTTCAGCGGAGAAGTTTAAGACGATACCAAGCAATTTGTAGCCTCTGCTAATTGTTCGTAGTTTGCGCTTCAGCGAAGACAGCGCAAACTACGAACCTAGCAAATCAAACTTGACAGAGTACTAGTGCGTGTTTTAAAACCCCACAAGCCTTCAGGCTAAAGCCTGAGGCTACAAGAACAAAGCCTGCTTTTACAGGCTCAAAATCTTAATTTTTCGTAGTCCGCCTGCGCGGACTTCGTTCCTGTAGCCGCACCCTTTAGGGTGTCGGCGAGTTTGAAAACACGCCCTAGAAGCGATAACCTAATCCAGCTTGGAAGCTGACGGCATCAGTATCACTGTTTCTATAGGCGTCAATGCCCCATTTAGCATCGCCATAAGCGATAACATTTTTGCTTACTTGTGATTCAGCACCAATGGTGACTACAGGTGCGTTCTGATTACCTAATGGGGTATTTTGACCTTCGTCAGTCACAAAGGAATAGCCGCCACCAAAGTAAAGGTTAGTGTTTTTGGCTATGGGCGCATCGTAAGTCACTATGGGCATAATAGCCGCAGCATCACCACCATACAGCAGAGAACCCCGCAGTGAGACAAACGAATTGGAAATGGCATACCGTCCTTGAACATTGCCCCCAAATTGTGCGTCATCGTTTCCTTGTCCGCCACTGGTTGCACCAGCAGCAAGACCAGCACCGATGTAGTTGCTATTTGTACCGACTGGTTGAACTGGTTGAGCAGAAGCAATTCCAGCTGAGAGGACAACAGAAGCAACAGCAAGTGTAGAGGCAAATAATTTTGTAAGTTTCATAGAATTCTTCCCACTAGAGTTAAGTAAAATCAATATTCTCTAGTACTAGAATCTCTTTTTTTACAAAATGTCACCTCGCACACTTGGATCACCCTACTGGTTGAATTGTTTTTCACCCACTTGGGTGTACCAACTAACAAATTCAAATGACAGTTATTTCTTCAAAAAGCGTTGACTCAGACGAGATATAAAAGTATTTACCTCTGGTATTTTCATCCATAAGGCGATCGCAGCAAATACCGCAATTCCCACGAAGCCAGATACACATAACTGCAACAGCAGAATCAGTAAACCCGTTTTACCTAATATCTGCTGAGAAGCAACCAGAGTCCCATAGCTTGCTACCCCAGCTACTACGCTACCCGCAGTCAAACCCAGAATCGGCAAACTCCACTCACGCCAAGGTAAACCATTAAGTTTGCGATCAAGCAACCATAACAGCATCAATATGGAGCTACAATTTACACCCACCGTTGCTAACACCAAACCGGGAGCGCCAAAAGGTTTAACGAAAAACCAATCTAGTAAGATGTTGAGGAAGATGTTAAAAGTACTAATGCGAAAAGGTGTCTGACCATCACCCAAGGCATAAAACACCCGCACCAAGACATCACGCCCCAAATAGGCAAACATTCCAATCCCGTAAGCGACTAGTAAAGATGAAACTAGTTGTGTGGCTTCTGGCTTGAAAGCACCGCGCTCATATACCACCTGAACAATAGGTACAGATAGCGCTACCATCAACGCCCCTAGCGGTAGCATGGTAAAGGCGGTAAGCAGGAGTCCTTGACGAATGCGTGATTTTAGCTCCTGCCGATTTTCTGAACCGGCAAGTTTGGCAAAGATAGGTAATAGGGGCAGCAAAATAATATTAGAAATAATCCCTAGGGGAGTTTGTACTAACAAATTTGCATAGTTAAACCCTGCCGCAGCACCAGGGATAGGGCTAGCAAAATAGAGGTCAGTGGCGACATTGATTGGCATCATCCCGGAGGAAATTGTTGCCGGAGTCATGATTTTAATCACTTCTTGGACGCTAGGAGATTTAAAATCAAACCGCAGGCGTAATGTGCCTAGTCCTAACCGCCATTGGACAATTAGCTGCACCAACCACTGGAGAATTGCCCCTGCCAAAGTTCCCCAAGCTAATACTATTCCACCGATTAAAGCGTATTCCGGCTTAATAATATCCTTGCCCAGTTGCATAGCCAAGAAACCAACGCCAGCAACAACAGTGATACTCGATAATAAAGGACTAATGGAGAGTAACCAATATTGATTGGCTGCATTGAGAGTACCGAAGCCAATGCCGATTAATCCTGCAAATAAAGCCATCGGTGCCATAATTTGCAGTTGTTGAATTGCGATCGCTCTGGTTGTTGCATCCAACCCATGACCCACTAAATCAACGATCGCATCCGCAAAGAAAATCTGAGCAAATGTCACCAGCAACAACGAGCCAGCCACCAGCGTTGTCACGGTTTCCACCAAAGGAGCCGCTTCTTCTCGTCTGCGCTTGGCTAAAACGCTGATCAGCGCACTGTGCAATGGTCCATTTACACCACCTAGAAGTATTAATAGAAAGCCAGGGATAATATAGGCATAACTATAGGCAGTAGCAGCCGCACCAACGCCAAAAGCGGCAGCGATCGCTTGCTGCCGTAATAAACCAAAGATTTTACTAATTAATGTGGCTACTGCAACAATGCCAGCAATGCCAGCGAAAGAACGAGAAGGTTTTTGTTCTTGATTAGTCACGAATAGTACCCGACAACTCTTGCAGAGTGCATACCTGAAAACATTAACTCGAAATCTCGCACTCTGTCAGGTAAATTTTGGACAAATTAGATTTTCCTGCTATTCTTCATGTGTCATTGTTATTTATATAGCTGTGCGCTCTACTCTAATATAGAAACTACATCAATACTAGTTACGCGATGCATGGGCTTTGTTATTTTCTCAGTTGTGAAGAACTCTTGCAAAAATGTTTTGTGGTATGATCAAAAATTTGGCAATTTGCGATTAGGAAATTTGATTAGCAGTGAAAATAGAGAAAGCTAAACAGCTTACTTCAAGAAAATTTAAGCGTATGACTGGAGTAAGCCGTCAAACCTTTGAGTTAATGGTGGATGTAGTTAAAGCTGATGCTCAAAAGAAAAAGAAAACAGGTCGTCGTCCTAAATTAATTATTAAAGACCATGTTTTAATGGTGATTCAGTATTGGAGAGAGTACTCAGATGCAAGAAGATGAGCCTGAAATGACTGCACAGGAAGTGATTAAGATAGTGCAGCTTTTTGAGGAGAATACAATTGAAATTTACATTGATGGGGGATGGGGAGTTGATGCTTTGCTTGGAAAGCAAACTCGAACCCATACTGACTTAGATATAGCTGTTCAGCACAAAGATGTGGCTCAAATAAGAGTTTTGCTTGAAACCAGAGGCTATCAGGATAGGCTCCGCGACGATACACGCGATTGCAACTTTGTTCTGGCAGATCACCAAGGGAATGAAATCGATATTCATTCGTATACATTTGATTCAAGGGGTAATCATGTTTATGGCATTGAATATCCGTATGACTCACTATCCGGACATGGCTTGATAGCTGGATATCCCGTAAGATGTATATCGCCTGAGTGGATGGTGAGGTTCCATACTGGATACGCGTTTGATGAAAACGATTACCGCGATGTTAAGGCGCTCTGTGACCATTTCGGCATCACGCTGCCTTTGGAGTACGAGGAGTTTGAGAAGAACTGTGGATGAATGTTTAGGATGAGCCTGTCAAAAAAACTGCGCTGCGCCTAATCTCTTGCCTCAGCAAAGATTTGCTACGATCAAGACATTAAATTAAAGATGTTTATCAGTAAACCAAAAAGTTTTTAAGAGAAGAGCGATGTCTACGACGGGCTACGCCTACGCTAAAATTAATCCTTGACATTATGAGCCTTTGAGGGGATGAAACAGCCCTGCCCTTACCAAGGGGAGGTGCCGCAGGCGGTGGGGTTCTTTCTATGCGTCTTCATATGGAAATGGTATTACCTCCAATTTGACAAACTGACTAGAAGCGAATTCCCGTTGGGAATCTCCTAATATTTCAAGGGCTTTCTCGGCAATTCTCCCAACACCATCTGTTGCACTGAGTAGCACCCCTGAATCAATATAAGTTATTTTCATTATTCTTTGCTTTGTAGCCCACCTCTACGACTGGCGAGTTCTTTTTCTATTTCGTCTTCATCTAATAACTGTTTACCAGAAGCAACAATCCTAGCGCGAATTCGCCGCAAACGTTCTCCCAAGGGAGTTTTCTTTGCAGAGTTTTTCAAGTGAAGAAATTCGACAAAATCTAAAACTTCCTCCTGTTTGTCTTGTGGCAGGGAATGCCACTTGGTTAATAATTCTTGTTCTGTACTCATTAGTATTCAACCAGTACTGTTACTAATTTTATTGTTATTGGGTATTCTTATTTTAAAATATGCAAATTGTCACTTAAATTTAAATTTTTAGAATTGATATAAACATATCTCTGTTTTTATGCTCAAGGCGGAGACTCTTCACTTACAACCCAAACTATCTCGCGTTGACATACCCGTAACCGGATTTACCCCATCAGCTCTTTCACACATTAGCGACACTTGATAGCGATCAATCAAAGCGTCGGTAAAATCAGCGCCTGTAATTTCGGCATCGAAAAAACGGCTACGAGTTAAAGTTGCTTCTGTAAAAATGGCATTTTTCAGATTTGCACCATCCATCGTCACGCGATCAACTAAAGCGCCTGACAGGTTCGCGCTTTCCAAGTTTGCTTTTAATAAAACTCCCTTAGTTAGAATTGCATTTGTTAAATTCGCTCCTTGGAAATTTGCACCTCGCATTTCCGCAGCTACAAAAGTCACGCCTGCCAAATCAGTATTAGAAAAATCACGATTCTCTAAATTTATATTGTTGTAGTTGATTGTGTTTATTTGAGCAAAGGCTGGTTTGGGACTAAGTAATATCCACAACCAAGCCAGAATTAAAATCACAATCAAACCAAACCATCGAAGTAAAATCTTTTTCATAACTTTATTTTTAGAGTCAAAAGTCTAAAGTGATTAATTTTAACTCTTGACCCTTGACCCTTGACTCTTACCTATTTCCAATCTTTCCCAATCCGGATTGTCAGGTCAGATTCTAAATCACCGATCGCTGACACCTCTATTTGACCCAAGCCTAAGACTTTTTGCAAGTCAACTCCTACTTGTCGGTTCCCTTTTTGAACAACAATTTGAGTTTGACGTTGGGTATCAGGCCAATCGGGTGCTTTGTAAATATTAGTAAAGCCTTTCTGTTTGAGATAGGCAATAACTTTTTCAGTTAGCTGAGGTTGATTAGAAGCATTTTGAATAGCAATTTTGAGGTTAGGAACCCGGCGCATATCTGACTTAAGACCAGGTACATTTACCCCAACATAATCATTCAACAGGCTCTGTTGTCCAGTCATATTTAGCCAATAGCTATTAGGGTCTTGGCTAAAACGGCTAAACGCACCAGGCAACACGGTCATTTGGAAATTATCCCGCTCCAGGTTAAGACCAAAGTTTACCAACGCCATCATTTCTTCCATCTTCAGGTTGGTGTCAAAGTATTTTCGCATTAAGCGAGTTAATTGAGGCAACCTAGGTAAGACAGTAGGACTGTTGAGACGTTGCAGCAAAGCTGCTATTAGTGCTTGCTGTCGCTGCACTCTTGGTAAATCGCCTAACCCTGTTTCGCGGAACCGGGCAAACTGTTCTGCCTGTTCGCCGTTGAGGGTTTGCCAACCACTGACTAGATCAATCGACAACCGACTGCTAGTGTCTTTATATTCCATTGATTTGGGAACAAAGACTTCTACTCCGCCTAACTGATCGACTAATTGCCGTAAGCCGCTGGTGGAAATACGGATGTAGCGGTCAATAGGCGCGTTGTTTAAAGTACGGCTGACTACCCGCGCTGCCAACACTGGCCCACCTTGGGCATTGGCATCAGATACCTTAGTTAATCCCTTTTCCCCCTTTTCTGGGATCGCAATCATCGTATCCCTAGGAATTGAAAGCACTCGTACAGATTTATCATCGGGATTGAGCCGTACAAGCAGCATGGTATCGCTTTTACCAGCAAAGCTTTCTGGTGAGCCATCAACAGTACCGCTGACTGGTTCAATCCCCATAATTAAAATATTCATCGGTCGTGAAAGCTGATACTGGGAGATTTTGCTCCATAGCTCCCCAGGTAGTGGCATTTTTTGCTCATCTTTACCAGCAGCAGTTCCGGAGTCTTCATCTGTTCGATCTAGATTGCTCCATAACGGAGTCCATAGCGCTAAAGTCGAGACTAGCAGCCCAGATAGGATGATTCCTAAGACAACCGTCAATATCCACAACAGCCATCGAGGCATAGTCAAGCCCAGTCTGTCATAAAGCTGGTTGGGAAGCGCGCCTACAGATTCGACAACGCCACGGGAACTATTTGCTGGCTGGTCTGGTGTTACCTCTGCCTCTGAGTCTGGCGTTGGTGCAGGTGTTACCTGATTTTCTGTTTCTTGAATTTGTTGCGATCGCACCTCATTTTCAAATCCTGCTATTTGTTGAGATGTGACCGGATTTTCCGACCATTTTATTTGTTTTATCACGATTATCTCCCCACTCAACCACTCCCTAAAAGTTATGTTAATCCAAGCTACAAATATTGCCAGTGCAAAAGCTCACTGTAAACTTGTAATGTTCTTCGGTAGGCGTGTATGACAACATGAATACTTTATTGTTCCCTGTAATACTTGCTGGTGGTAAAGGTGAACGATTTTGGCCCCTGAGTCGCCGAGATCGACCTAAGCAATTTTTAAGTCTTGATGGTAGCTCTAGAAGCCTATTACAAGCAACCGCCGATCGATTGATTGAACTCGGTGGGGGATGGGATTCTTTGTGGGTAATAACTTCTAATCAGATAGCTGAAGGCGTAAAACACCAACTACCTGAGTTACCACTTCAGAATTTATTGATTGAGTCAGAAGGAAGAGATACTGCCGCAGCCGTTGCTTGGGCGAGTTTAAAAATCAAACAGTGTTATGGAGAAGACGCTGTTATCGGCTTTTTCCCTGCTGACCACTGGATTGCCGACCAAAAAGCGTTTGCACACACATTAAGTGCAGCTACGCAACTGGCAGCAAGCACAGCAGCAATTGTCACACTGGGGATCAAGCCTACTTTTCCATCAACCGGCTACGGTTACATTGAACAAGGTGAAAAAATAGGTAGCTTCAATGAGTTGCCAGCTTATCACGTCAACCGCTTTACTGAAAAGCCCGACTGTGAAACAGCAGAAACTTTTTTATCTACGGGACGTTTTAGCTGGAATAGTGGCATGTTCGTTTTTCGGGCTGGGGTTGTTCTCAAGGAACTACATACCCATGCTCCAGAAATTATCGAACCTTTAGAACAACACGGTCTTGATATCTATCCCCAGTTGCCTAAGAAGAGTATAGACTATGCGCTAATGGAAAAGACAACTCTAGCATACGTTTTACCGGTGGAGTTTGGTTGGGATGATTTGGGAGATTGGAATGCGATCGAACGATTACTTAAAAAAGAAGAGAATCCCAATGTAGAACTTGCTACCCATGTGGGGTTGGATACGCAGGGGGCTATTGTTTATGCCTCAAATCCAGAAGATGTAGTTGTTACAATTGGCTTAGAGGATGTAGTGATTGTGCGCGATCGCAATGTTACTCTCGTTGTCAAAAAGAACCGTACGCAGGAAATTAAGCAGATCCTCAAAACTCTCCAAAACGATTCCCGATTTACCGATCTGCTGTAGATGTCAAAATTAAAACTCTTGGCAGAGGCTAAAAAGCCAGTTTTTCTATTATAACTTGACTGTCTGTTATTTTATCTAGCACTAGGGATTGGGGATTTTGGATTAGGAGGAGACAAGGTAAACAAGGGAGAGATTTACCTATTTAATAATTCCCCATTCCCCATTCCCCATCCCCCATTCCCCATTCCCCATTCCCCATCCCCCATTCCCCAAAATGTTCCTCACTCAAACTGTTCCCCGTCAACGAGAAATCATTGAAGTATTCCTTCGCAATGGCTGGGACTATATGCGAAGGCTACTCACCGGTGGTAAAGCTGATCAACCCCAGCTACCCCCACCTGCTGTTTTAAAAAATATCCTAGTGGATTTGGGGCCAGTCTATGTCAAACTTGGTCAACTCCTCTCCACCCGCCCAGATTTACTAGGCGCTGCTTATATTGAGGAACTGTCAACTCTGCAAGATGAAGTACCAGCAGTTCCCTGGACAGATATAGAAGTACTCATTCGCAAACAGCTAAAACGGCCGCTGGAAGAAACTTTTAGTACGATTAATCCTATCCCAGTAGCGGCGGGATCAATTGCCCAGACACATCGAGCCACACTAGCAGACGGTCGAGAAGTAGCTCTAAAAGTGCAACGTCCGGGGATTGATATTACTGTTGCTCAAGATATTGCCTTAATTCAAGGTATTGCCGATTTAGTAGCGCGTACCGAATTTGGGCAAACCTATGAAATCAAATCCATCGCTGAAGAATTTACCAAAGCGCTAGAAGCTGAGTTAGATTTTACACGGGAAGCGGGTTTCACAGACCAGTTACGGCGCAATTTATCCCGCAGTCGTTGGTTTGATCCCAAACAAATAGTGGTCGCCGAAATTAACTGGGATTTAACTTCAGAAAAATTACTGGTGATGGAGTGGCTGGACGGAGTGCCTTTTCTGTTGGCAGATTTGAACAGCAGTAATAACGGTAAAGACCCCACCGTAGAACGTAAAGAAATTACTACTCTGTTATTTCGCGCTTTTTTTCAGCAACTATATATAGATGGTTTCTTTCACGCCGATCCCCATCCAGGGAATTTATTTTATCTCAAAGATGGTCGCGTTGCGCTCTTAGACTGTGGCATGGTGGGAAGACTTGATCCTCGCACACAGCAAATATTGACAGAAATGTTATTGGCGATCGTTGATTTAGATGCTCAAAGGTGCGCTCAATTAACTTTGCAGCTAGCAGATTCACGCCAGCCAGTAATTTTGGCACGGTTAGAAAATGATTACGATCGCATGTTGCGAAAATATCACAACGTCAGCCTAACGGAAATAAACTTCAGTCAGATAATTTATGAAGTTTTGCAAGTTGCCCGCAACAATAAAATTAGATTACCCAGCAATATGGGTTTGTATGCCAAAACCCTAGCGAATTTAGAGGGAGTGGCGCGGACATTCAACCCGGAGCTTAATTTTTTTGATGAAGTCAAGCCATTAATTACAGACTTGTTTCGTCGGCAATTATTAGGCGATAATCCTGTGCGATCGCTCCTGAGAACAGCCCTAGATATCAAAAGTCTCTCTCTACAATCTCCCCGCCAAATTGAACTGTTATTAGACCGAGTTACCTCGGAAACTTTACAGTGGAATCTATCGCTACGAGGGCTAGATGGTGTGAGGCGCACTATGGATGATGCAGCCAACCGATTGTCTTTTAGTATTTTGGTAGGTTCATTGATTATGGGTGCGGCAATTATTTCTACCAAAGCACAGACGACTGAGCTATCTTTTTTAAGCACCATTCTATTTGCAGTCGCTAGTTTATTGGGGTTGTGGTTAATTATTAGTACTTTGCGATCGGGACGTTTACGGTAAACGCATGTTTTGTGACTGGACAATACTCATCATTAGGGCTTACGCAAAAATCGCCAAAAGGCTTAATTTACCAAAAGGCTTAATTTATCCAACCGCCAAGACGCCAAGAGCGCCAAGAATTATTGGAGCGTGCGGAAGTCCTAATATGATAACTGTTGCTTGCAGAAATTCGTGCTTTAGTATTTAGAACCACAAAGAAACAGCGTTAAACACCAATGATTTATAGAACCCATTTGACATCTTATGAGGTTTTGAATTAAGGTACTCCTCAGCATCTAAAATCCAATGCTAATGGCGTATTCCAGCGACCTCACTGATACAGAATGGGAAATTTTTGAACCCTTATTGCAAGAAATCTTACCGACTAAGAAGCAGACTCGACGGAGCAACTGGACAAAGCGAGAGATATTCAATGGAATTCTCTATCAACTGAAAAATGGGTGCAATTGGCAAGACCTACCCAA
>Ga0209906_100478_pt1 | contig 14877 bp, 29 predicted proteins | sample FECB24metaG_FD_188303 | JGI IMG/M metagenome (GOLD analysis project Ga0209906, IMG submission 188303) | Cyanobacterial communities from the Joint Genome Institute, California, USA from Joint Genome Institute, California, USA - FECB-24 metaG... ... | reverse complement strand
TTTTTTTTTTTTAGTTCTATTACTACTTAGGAACCACACGGGGTCCTTTACGATCATCGCACACCTTGAGGTTGTGGACCCAACGCTGGGCAATAGCGAACGAGCCGTTGGTGTGGTACTTGTCCTCGGCACCGATGAGGCCCTGGGGCACCCTGGTGGACGAGAGGCGCGGCAAAGTTGAGTTTCTCGGACATTAAAAAAAAAGGGATTACAAAAAGTCTGTGAAGCGAGGGGTTGATGGTCGTACTTCTGGTCGGGAGGGCAGTTGACGCTGCCGTCGACGTAGCCCGTCAAGTCACGGTTCTCCCCGTCGAGCGCGTTCTGCCAGGCCTCGATCACGTCGATGTGGTCCACGATCTACGCACGCGCACACATGTGGAGACAATGGCGTGAGTCCACGCGACACAGACCCAGTGAAGTGAGGGTGAGAAGCGAGTCCGTACCGAATCGCCGAGGTAGTCGACAAAGGTGGTCACGAGAGAGTAGAGCACGTCACGACGCGAAGCCTTGGCGTGAATGAACAGTTCACCGCCGGTGCGGGGCATCACGGGCCAACTAGACACGCACAACCCCACAACACGCCACGTCGGATCGGGTCAACGCCAGTTTTCAACACTGCGCAGTGCAACGCCATGGCACCCGTACCCCTCGGGACCAGTGTAGCCGGGGAAGTCGAAGAGACCCTTGGGCATGGGCAGGAACTGACCCCAGCGCTGCCCTGTAAATGAGTTCGCAGCACGGCGACGACGACAAAGAGAGGTGAGATGAGTCAGCGATGACCACACGCGACGGGTCGTACAGCACGCAACATGAGGAATGAGTGGAATGCGCCCCGACAATGAAAGAAAGAAAGCGAAAAAAGAACGAACGAGACAACAAGAAAGCGGGGGGGCATACAGGTGTAGGCGGAGAAGGCGAGGCCTCCGACGAGGCCGGTGCCGTTGACCTGGCTGTTGATGCTCAGCACGATCTCCGGGAACTGGGCCGCGATCTGCTGCGCGTACTGGGCCATGCTGGCGTTCACCCAAACCTCGGGCCTCAGGTAAACTAAACATCAAAGAAACGGAAGATGAAGATGAAACGGTGAGAGAGCGTTAGAAACTGATCTCGAAGTAACCGGAAGATCATGAGATGATGATGAAGAAGTAGATATATATAATAGGGAGGGCGTGAGCAGGGGAGTAGGAGGAGGAGGACGAACTGGTGGCGCCGACGGCCTGGTGGTTGAGTCCGGTGAGGACGTTGGGCTGGGGGTGGTACTGCTGGCTCTGGGCCGAGCAGACACCGAACAGCACGGCCGCGACGACGACGGCCAACAAATAGCTACACCGGAGGGAGGAGGCCATGTTGTATAGATTCGTTGCCGTCTGCTGTGGTGGTGTATGAACCGGACGAGGGACAAACGACAAACTGAGGCTTCGCAGCTCGCCGGAGAGAAAGGGGTGGGAGGATGCCGACCACACGGAAACTTCGGATCCGGCCTCATCTCCTCCTGCAGTTAAAACCGCCGGCATGACCAATCACACGGCGACGCTTCATAAAATAGCTAAAGAATGTCAGGTATTCAAAAAATTAACTAAACTTGGCTTTATTTGGTGGAAGATGGACAAGGGGAAGGAGAGGAGGAGCGAGGATGGGGGGTACGCGAGCCAGTCGGGGAGCGAGGAAGAGGTGGAGGTGGAGGTGGAGGTGCAGCCGCAGGTCACCGTGGCGGGAACCACGGGCGTGAAGAGGTGGGTGGTGGACCTGGACCTACCCCCCGAGGAGCGCTGGAGTGAGGTGGTGGCCTTCCACGCTCCCGACCTCCTCGCCGTCGCCCAGCACATCCGCTGTGAGCTGGCCCAGGTGCGCCTCCCCCTTTTTTCTTGATTTTTGGGCTTTTTCTTTTTATTATTTAATTTATTTTAGTTCCCAATTTAAATAACGAAAAAAAGCGGGTAGCTGACACCGAGCGAAATGGTGAGCAGATGGTGGGGAAGAAGAAGGCGACGTTCGGCGAGAAGGTGGTGGGCGCCTTCCTGGCCGGTGCGGCGCACGCCGGGGTGGTCTTCTACGGCCGGGAGCTGGCCGGAATCGCCAAGGCCTCCGGTACGCGCCTTCCCCTCCCAATACTGCTCTACGCCGCGCACTGACCGGCGGCGGTTGGTATGCGCCTGCAGGGCTGCCGTTGGGTCAGCTGGTACTGTTGCAGCTTGTGTACGAGGCGTCAGCCGCCTGCACCTCGATCGTCGTGCCGCAAGACCCGACCCAGGTTGTCCCTAGACTCTCGACAAACACACACGGCACGACGCCATGACGATGATGTTAACACGTGCATGGTCGTGTGCGTCGTGTGTGTCGTGTGCGTGTGCGTGTAGGACTCAACGCCGCAGCACATTCGCACGATGGACTGGGGCATGGAGTTTCTGAAGCCGCTCACCATCGAAGTCGACTTTGTCAAGGGCGGCCGCTCCCAGTACGTGGCCACCACCTGGGTCGGCTATGTGGGCGTCCTCACCGGTATGCACACCTGCCACCGCCATCGCCACCGCATTCGCTTCTCTCGCGATTCGCCGCCGCAGGGCTGATGCCTGCACTTGCGCCCAGGCATGCGCCCGTTCGGCTACTCGGTCTCGGTCAACTTCCGTGTCACGAGCGGCGCCTACTGGAAGAATGTCAAGAAGGCGATCCTGCGGGCGTGGCCCATCGGTACGCCGTCGCGCTCGCCTTTTGCCTCGCTTTTCCTTTTCTTCCCTCGCGCACGCCGGCTGACAGCAGAGCGCGCTGCGTGCGCCGCGAGGCAGGGTTTCTGGTGCGGGAGGTACTCGAGTCGGAGGTCACGTACAAGCGAGCCGCCGCGGCGCTGGCGCAGTCCGAGCTCATCGCGCCGGTCTACTTCACCGTGTGCGGCGTGCAGCCGGGTGAAGGAGTCCTGCTCACGCGCGACCGAGAAGGCGACACAAGGCCTTACTACCTCGCCGGTGAGTGCACGTATCGTGTGTGCCGTGTGTGTCGTGTGTGTGCTGAACACTACCGACACGGCAGAGCACGGATCGACCGTACAGACGAACATCGATCACTGGAGCGAGGACCCCGATGAAGACATCATGTGGTCGATCCAGCGCAGGGCCATTGCGCGTAAAACGCTCCAGTCTCTCCAACGTAAGTCGGCGCCCATCACCGAGGAGGTACGACCGATCGATCTGCTACTCAGTGTACCCTCGAGGAGGAGCGGGGAGGAGGGCAGCGGCTGACGCTCGGGGCGGGCAGGTCCTGTGGAAGCTGATGTCCACAACCCCGATCCTGAACGAGCTCACTTTGTCGGGCACCTACATGCTGCCAGCCAAAGGTGCGCACGCCATCGCACGCACGGCGACGAGGCCATGGTCAGTGTTAAACTCTGCTTCTCGCTCCTCCACGCGGACGCTTTTGCAGGAATCTTGCGCACCCGATTGCCGCAGAGCAATCACTCTGGGTTCACGCCCACACGCAGACCACTCCCGCAAGGCGGGGAGGAGCGGGTTCCGTGCGGCAAATGTACTCTACCACCTATTGTAGCCTGTTCTCTCGCTCACACGACACGACACGACCAACGACACGACACACAACAGGCGGTACCGAGTTCCTCCTCTCGCTCAACCCGACCGAAGATTGCGCCCATGTGGGGGAATGGCACAGCTCCTTCGAAGACTGTAGCTACATCAAGGTACTGGCCCGGTCCTTGAAGAACCGTCCGCCTTCCCTTTCTCTACCACTTTCTCTGGGTCTCACTGCGCCACTGAACGTCCAGTGCGGCCTCGGGTTGAAGACCTCGATCGGCCTCCAGGTACCCAACGCCTCGCCGAGCCTGCTATCGCTGCTTCTCACGCACGCGTGTGTTTCACACACAGCACTGGTCGTGTTGCTTTGCGACGTCGCGCGACTCCAAGTGCCCAAAGAGCGGAACGCACGACGCCGACGCCAAGCTGGCGACAGCCTAGTCCCACACCAATTCGCCCACAGACTGGGTGGAAGGAAGCCCACAACGCCGCCAGCGCGGCGCTGGGCCATATGTGCTCACTTCCTTTACCACAGAAAACGATTTGTAAAGCAATACGCGGGCCTAGGCGTGGGCAGCGGCCGAGCCCGAGCCGAGCGTGCGGCGCTTGAGTTCGCGCCAGATGAGCTGTCGCTCCCTGGCCGTGCCGCCGAGCACGGAGCTGTTCTCCTGCACGCGGCGGATGAGGTACGGCATGACGTTCTCCAGCGGCCCGTACGGCAACAGCTTGTGCGCGTTGTAGCCCAGCTGACCTGCTCGCACCATCGCACCGCCCACATCGACCACACCGTGAGCACCACCTTCTGTATGTCGCGAGTGCGCGGTGGGGGCTGCGACGTACCGAGGCTCAGTGTGAGATCTTCGCACATGCCCATCAGCTGGGCAAAGTTGACGCGGGTGGAGGACTTGTCGATGGCCAGCCGCTGCATCTCGCTCATGGCCTTCTCCACCGACGCCGAGTTGTGGGTGGCCACCACCAGCGCCGCGCTGCCGATGTTTCGCAGAAGCAGCGCGATCGCCGCGTCGTACTGGACGTCGGTGCTCTCCTTGCTGTCGAGAATGGGCAGCGGCAGGCCGTGCTGCCGGGCGTGCTCGGTCTCGGTGTGGATGTAGGCCCCGCGCACCACCTTGGCGCCCAGGATGTAGCCGCCGTCGCGGGCGTGGGCCAGCTCGCATTCCAGGTTGTCGAGGTTCCCCTGGAGGTACATCTGGAACGTGTTGAACACCACCGCCCTGTCCCTGTTGAACTGCCGCGACAGCTTGCGCGTGAACCAGTTGATCGCCGGTTGCCTGTGTGTCGTGTGCGTGCGCGTGCGTGGGCTCGTCAGCAAAAGGATCTATGGTTGGCGGCGGTGGGGGGGGACCTGGGCGTCTGTTCGGCATCAAAGAGGAGGGAGAGGTTGGCCTTGCTGGCCTCGGCGCAGATGGTACTGAGGCGCTCGTTGGCCTCGCTCAGCTCCCGGCGCTCGCCCTGGCTCAGCGGAGGCACCGCCGCGTCCTCTGCCAAGGCGGTACTCGTGTCAGAGTCAGGACTTTCCTCCCCTCTCCGGTGAGCCCAACGCGTACTCTTGGTGGGGAAGCCGGAGCAGGGCTGGTAGCGGTGACCCTCCATCCAGGCGTTGTCCACCGCAGCTTGGTCGCTGAGCAAGACAAATGTGAGCGTTCGCTGTGCGTGCGTGCGTGCGTGCGGTGTGGCGTACTAGATGACGCCGCTCATGCGCTCGAGCAGCGTAGGCGCACACAGGCCGGTGACCTTGAGCGGCACGAACCGCACGCGGTCGCCGAACGTGGCGGAGTAGTCGCGCATCTTCTTGATGAGCCCCTCCGTGTTGCTGTTCCACTCATCGAGGCTCAGCGCGTCCTACAATCCGCGATGGGCGTGAGCGCTCACGGTGGCTTATTCGAGCAGAGCAAGACGATGAGGAGGCGGAAAGAGGTGCACCTCGACAGAGTAGTCGAAGATGCAGCGCACACCGCTGCGCTCGTACTGGCCGACCACGTCGCCCACACCGGCCAGCGTCTCGCCGGCGCAGAAGTGGCGGAAGAACGTGGCCCGCATCACCGCGTCCGAGGGCCGGCCCAGTCCCACCTTGCTCAGCCCCTCCAGCAGCTGCCGCGTCATGACCAAGTCGCACGTGGTGAGGACTCAGACCAGAAGAAGAAGAAGAAGATGGGAAAGAAGGTGGTGGGTAGGAAGGTGGTCGGTGTTTACCTGGGGGCCGTAGCGGGAGAAGGGTTGGTAGAGGGAGCACATGTGGAGGATGGCGAGGGAAAAGGCGAGGGAATGGTTGGACTTGGCGCGGAAGACGCGTTCGGTGTCGGTCAGCCGCAGCAGGTCCTCCCCTTCGCTCGGCGCGCTGGGGACTGCGCTGGAGGCCAGCGGCGTCGCGGGGGCCGACGCGGTCGAAAAGGCGACGGCAGAGCCACCAGGCCGGCGACGGCCAAGCAGGTGGGGGGCCACCCCCGCCATCGCCGACGAGGGCGAGGACGAGCGCAAAGTGCGGGGCACCCCACCCCGGCCACCAAGAAAAAGAACAGACTTCATCATCTATGAATCCTTTCGCTCTTTCTGGCCCAGCCTGCCCACGTTGCCTTCACTTCACCTTCAAGAGAGAGAACAGAAAGAAAGTGACCAAGCTCCGGAAGTCTACGCCTCCTCCTATCCCCGTTCATCGTCCCGGCGCCGTAACAACGAAAAGGAAAAAGGAACGACGAACACATTCTCGGAATGCGGGTAAGCGACGCAGGAATGTGTAAGCTTTACGCCCTGGGCGCCCTTCCCAGGGAAGAAGAGAGTTGCGGCCCTTCAAGGCGAAGAGAGCTCTTACGTGTCTTTGGTGAAGGTGGCCATGGAGCGCCTGGCGCTTCGTCGCACGGTGCGGGCGGGCGTCGGGGTGGCGTTGAGGGAGAGCATGTCGACGATCTCGGTGGCGCGTCGCCGGCGCTTGGCCATGCGACGACGCGGGGTGAGGCCGTCGTCGTTCTCCCGCTCCGAGGCCGAGGTCTCCGTCTCGCTCTCGCTCTGGTCCCTCTCGCTCTCACTCTCGCTCTGCTGCTCGCCGTCCTCTCGGGCGCGCTTGCGGGGCGTCGTGTTGCCCTCTGCATGTCCGGAACATTAGCGCGACGACACACACGCGACACGACACACGACACACAAGAGAACAACGCAAGGGGGGAGCAGCATACCGGCGGTGGCAGACTCAGGTGAAGCCCAGTGGGCGAGGATGGAGGTAATGTTTTCCTTCTTCGTCCTGCCGTGCGCAAGGCCGTGGTCCCTGCAATATTCTGCACGCGACAGAACGAGAGGGAGGTATGCGTGAGAACGATGGTTAGAGGTATAGACAGAGAGTCGGGTCGAGCGTACGCCGGAGCACGGTGTTGCTGAAGCCCTCCAGGTCGTCGTGGGTGAGACCGGGCTTGAGCTCCCCGATGTTGGAGAGAAGGCGGGAAGCTGGACCAAAGGAAACGAAACACGACCGCAACACACATACATGTGAGTTTCACCTCTTCCTCGCCCCTATCCGCAGATCGAAGAGTGTACCTCGGCGAGAGGGAGTAGAGGGCACCGGGACGTCCTCCTTCTCGGCCTCCTCTTCCTCCTGTTCGGCTTGAGGCTTCTCCGGTGATTCCTCCTCCTTTCGCTGCTGCTGCTCCGCGGCGTCGTCTTCCTTGGCCGGGGCGGCGCTGGCTTCTTCCGTGTTCACTTCTTCCTCGTCCCGCGTCTCGCTTGGCATCTGCACCGCGAGTGCCGCTTCCTCCTCCTTCTCCGCCGCCGTCGTCGGCTGCGCCGCAAGTTCTTCCTCCTTCGTCTGCTCCTTGTTCTCTTCCTCGTCGTCGCTCTCTTCCATTGATAGGATCACCGCCTCTTCCACGATGGGCTCCTGCTGGAACGCATTATCGTGTCCCTCCTCGACGACCACCTCCTCCACTGAGAAATCGAAACCGCTCAGCTCGGTCACCGCCCCGATCTCAGTCTGGATCGCGACCTTCTCCGTTCGGACCTGTTCTGAGACCTCCTCGGCCTCCTGCTCTTCCTCCTCCGCGGGGAAGACGGACTCTTCGTGTGTGCTCGCCTCTGCCGGTCGGTCGACCGACTGCTCCTGTGGCGTCACCGATCCCAGAGCGGCATCGGTGGATAGCTCGAGCTCCAAGTCCTCCATCCGGTCTTCTTCGCCGGCCTTGCCTTCATCGTCCTCCTCGCCGGCGATGGCGGACACGGACACGGACCCCAGGCCGTTCATCGATCCGTCCAGGTTATGCTCGTCTTCGTCTTCTGCTTCGTGATCTTCCTTCGCCTCGGACTCTTCGTGTTCGCCCTTTGCCTGCTCTGCCGCCTCGTGCTCGATCTCATCTTCCTCCATTTCCATTCCCTCCGCTTGATCCTCGACCGAGGCGTCCGCATCGGCCTCTGCATAGCTCTCGGAGTCGGCCTCTTCACCATCCATGCCGATGTCGAAGACCCACATCACGAGGCGCTCGATGAGAGTGCATTTGTCGGAGGGCGGCGTCGCTGGCAGGAGGCCCCACTCAGCCCACAGGCGCTGGAGCTGCTCCGACGACAGCCGATCGAGGAAGCTCTCGAGGCCTTCTAGCTGCATCTCGTCTTTGATGGTGCCGCGCACCTCGTCTTTGGGCACCGTGGCGTCGAGTCGAATCTCGGCCGCGATGTTGCGCAGCAGGCCCTCGCCCAGGATTCCGATGAAGGCCAGAGGCGTGCCCTCTATGAGGCGGTAGAGCGCTTGGCGCATGTCGTAAAGATTCTGATCGTCCACTACTTCATCCAATTCCTGGAGCCAGGCGTGGACATTGCCGTACGAGAGCTTCGTGATTAGCTCCATCGCGCCTGCGGCGAGGACCTCCTTCTCGATGTGGGCGATGAGCTGCTCCTTCCTGGCGTACCACAGCTTGGCCGCCTCGAATTGACGCGATTGGGAGAGCATTTCGCGCAGCATATCGATCGACAGCACATTACACGCGCTGCGTATCTGCGCGGGCTCCAGAATTTGCTTCGGCCCGGCTGCCATCATCTCGACCTGCGCTCTCTGTACCTTCGGCCTCGACGTTTCGAGATCACAAAGCGGCCAGACAGTTCCGTTTGGCGCCAAACTAAGAGGATGAAAAGAAATTATCAAGAAAATACATTTCAGGCTCTTTTAATTTATTTATTGTTGGGTTCAGCATCCAGCTGATGTCTGGGCAGGGAGGGTCGCTGAACCCCTTCGACGACGACGACGATGGCGATTCTGCCGCGCCCGTGAGTGCAGCCGCCTGTTCTGCCAATCCGTTCGATGCTGATGAAGAGTTCGCCGTGGTACCGCCCGAGGTCCCCCTCCCTGCATCTCCCACCACTCGCCCTTCCTCCTCTCCTTCTACTCCCAACCCCTTCGACGACGACGACGACGACGACGACGGCAGCTCTCCCCCACCGCGAGGTGCCTCCGGCGCTCCAAGCAAAATCAACCCTTCATCTTTCCACGCTCCCGAGGGGAGAAAGACCTCTGCTCCCGCTGCACTGGCTTCGTCGTCGTCTTCTTCATCACCGTCATCGATATCCACATCTTCCTCGTCCTCGGCTCCCAAGTCGGGAGGCCTGTCCTCGTTCTTCTCCGCGCTGAGCGCCAGGCGGCCCAGCAGCGGAAGCAGCGCCGCCGCCGGCTCCGGCGATGCTCCGCTTTCCGCTCCCGTGGTGCCCCTGCGCAGCACCTCTGACTTCCTGCCTTCGTTCTCTTCCCCCACCACGACCACCACGACCACGACTGCTGCCGGCAGCAATGGAAGTACCACGTCCATGCTTTCACGCTCGTCCTCGTCGCTGTCGGCCTCTCCGTCGGCCCTCAACTTCTTTTCGTCGTCGCCGCACGCGTCATCTTTCTCCTCTCCGTCCTCCTACCAAGAGACGATGGAGGCCGAGGCCGAGACCGAGACCGAGGCCGAGGCAACAACACATGCCAATGAGGGCGACAGTGATGAAGAGGACGGAGCAGATGAGGCGGAGGCCCGGTTCGACACAGTCGCACGGCAGCGGGTCCCTCCATCTGCTAAGACCCGCCGCGAGCAAGCGGCTGCGCAGGTTCGGGCCATCGTCAACCACGGGTTCGCACACACCTCGCCTACGTGCGGTGCGCAGTCTTGTGTTTCGTGTTGGTGACCATCAAACACGCCAACAACAACAACAACAGTGAGTACAGCCTGCATTCCTTCCGATCGCTCGGGGACAAGAAGACGCTGCTCGAGGCGGCGTCTGCGTCCATGAACGGCAACGCGATGATGACCGTCATCCTCTTCCTGAAGGTGCGCGCCTCGTTACGACTTAACGACTCTCGAGGGCTTCCCGTCGCTTGCTCTTCGGTCTTACATACCACAGCTGATGACCGTGACGTGCAGGACACCCTCAGTTCGAACAATTTTCGCGCATTGATCGCCGCCCACAGTGGGGCGTCCAACCTCTACTTGAGGTACGACGCGCCGCCTTCTCGTGTCTCTTGCTGACGAGCTGCAGGCAAGTGCGTGCGATGATGGTGCTCACACGCAGGCGACTCGCAGGCATCTCCGAGACGAGGGGAACCACGTCGACCGCGTGCTGATGTACCACGCACAGGGCGACCACAGGCGAGAGGGCCTGGCCCGTCTGGCGCTGTGCTATCAAGTGGCCGATGTACGTCGCAACTTTGTCCGCCGTCGGTGTGTTGTGTGATGACACCGACCATCAATCCTCCGTGGCAGGTGCCGAAGCGTCTGGCTGCGTTCCAGGACTGCCTGCAGTACTTCCAGCGGCTGCACTCCCGACTCTTCGAGTTCGAGAGCAAGCAGCTGGAGGACCAGATCAAGCTCCTCGAAATCCAAATCAATATGGAGGTAACGGCGTGCGTGTGCGGTGCGTGTGCGTGTGCGTGTGCGGTGCGTGTGCGTGGCGGCGTGTGCGGTTCGCTCACACATTTTATCGCAACGACGCAGAGGGTGGATGCCGCGCGTGCGGCCAAGGGCGAGCCGCTCTTCGTCTCGTTCCCCCGATCGCCGATTGTGTACAGCGGCCTGGGTGCCACGCTGTACTACTCGGTGTTCTACCACTCCTACGCGACGCAGGGCAAGGCCAAGGAGATCGCCTTCCTCCCGGCCAACATGCGCAAGACCTTCCGCATCGGCGAGAAGCGGTTCTTTTGGGTCAAGCTGCGCGCCCTGTGCTGCCAGAAGCAGTGGGCGGCCGTCAAGCAGCTCCCCACCACGGTCCGTACTGCCGTCGGCTTACCTCCTCCCTCTGCGCGGTGCTGACGTCAGCGCCCACTTCAACAGGCGCTCTTTTCGTCGAAGCCAACGTCACCAATAGGCTTCGGGCCATTTGTCGACGCGGTACATGCCATCCAGCCACTGCTCTTTAATTTGCTGCGTCGAAGCAGTGCTGACCATGAGGCGGGCGGGCCCAATGTCTATAGATTCACACGTTCGGCGGTCCCACCATGCTGCTGCGCGAGTTCCTGGTGCTGATCAAGTCCCCGACGAAGCGCTACCGCGCGGCACTCCGCACCACGCAATACGACATCGCTATCGACGTACGCGCCCACGGGCAACACGACGCACGCACGGCACACACGCCACGCACACACATCAGTCACCACACAAAACCAGAACACGCACACACACCGGTCTTGTCACGCGCGTGACAATCGTCATATCTGTGCTGTGCACGCAGGCGCTGGTGGCGACCAGGGACGAAGAGGAGCTGCTTTGGCTGCGCAAGGAGATCAAGTGGAAACTGGGGCCTGTGGCCGACATCGAGTACCGAACGAAGATCGAGTCTGCGCTGACCTCGCTCCGCGCTCCGCCGCCAACCAAGCCGCACTGACCACCCCAACCACCCCGCAAGAAGAACACTTATTTATTATTTCTATTTATTTGTTTTTGCAACACTTATTTATTCATTATTTATATTCATTCATTTGCAAGCCGCGCTAGACGAGCAAGGACCGCTCGGCTTTGGCCTTGGTCGAAGCGCGAGACGAAGTGGAGGAGGTAGAGGCTGACGATGAGGAAGAGGAGAGGAGTGCGGGGATGACGGAGGGCATGTGGAGGGCGTAGAAGGTCTTGGCCAGCAGCGGCAGGAAGTTGGGCGATGACCCCAGAACTGCGGGCTCGTCCTTGCGCTGCAGGTACTGACCGAACTTGCCCAGCGCCACCTTCGTTGCTGCGCCCTTGGTCTGCTGGCCTGTGTGTCGTGCGCGTGCGCGGGTGAGCGCACGCAGGTCGGGTGCCCATCACGGGATTGGGGGGCCTAGTACCGGCGCGCAGGACGCTCGTGAGAAACTGTGCGAGGGTGGTTTCGCTGTTGGTCCGATGGGAAGTGTGGCGCGAAAGCGCGGCCACCAGCGAGCACGTGTCGAACAGGTCGGTCATTCCTTTCACCATGTGCGACGACTCTGTTTTCCCCCACACCCGCGCGCATGAGCGTTGTGCGTAGGTACGTATGGGCCTGCGCGGGTTGGAAGTGGTACCTTTGCCCTCGCTCCACACTTGCTGCATGGCAAATTCGTCGCTGACGGAGGCGTCGTCGAGCGCGGGCTTGATGGCCTTCAGCACCGAACCGACTGCGTCCCGCAGAGGCTGTTGTTCCTCCAGGACGCCCAACACGTCCTTGGCCAGCTGCTCCAGATCTGCAGCCGTCGACGCCCACGCACCAAGCAAAAGAAGTAAACTAAGCTCTTACATGCCCAGTCAACCTTAATGAGCACAGAACCGTGGGATCGTACCATCGACGTCCCGGAGCTGCACTGCGGTGAAGTAGAGCGGCCCATAAGGGTCGCCATAGAAGGCGATGAACCGCTTGAGAAGGTCGACTGTTGGGTCGGCGCACGGTCAGCGTTTGGTTGCAGCTGAAGATCGCCAAGGCGGTGGCGCGGGTGGTACGCACAGGGGAACTGGAGGGCTTCGAGTGGTGTGCGAGTCGATTTGGCGGCCACGATGCGAAGAAGCGGAAGGACCGCATTGCTCACGGCGTCACTGATTGTCTGCACCAAACCGCCGACGGCGGTTCTCGAAGCGTCGTATCTGGCCTCGAGCAGACTCGAATAGCCCGGTGTCTCTTTGCCTGCTTGGTGCCCGCCCGCAGGGTTGGGCGTGAATCGGTGTGGTGGCATGAGACCACCACAACCACGTGAAGGAGTTGATGTACCAGCGGACCCCTGCACGCTGAACACGGTCCCTGTGAGAATCCACAATCGGTTGACGTCTTCGGCGAGCGAGTCGAGGAAGCCGGTGAAGGTCCGCAGCGAGGCGGCCTAGACGCCATAAGCGGGAAGACGGTGAACGGTTTGTCACGCGAGTCCAGCGATTATGCCACCGCAGTAGAGAGGAGGTGACCCGCACCGCGGACGAGGTGGACGATAGTTCGTCCTTGATTTTGTTGGCCTTCTCGGTGAGCTGCTTCTTGACGACATTGTGCACCTGGGCAGAATAGACCGCAAACAGCTGGTCCACCAACGTGTCCGGTGCTGCATCGGGCTGGCGTGCGATGTTAGTATTGGCATGCACGGAATTGAGCTCGAGCAAAAGCGGTACCTTCAGCGCCGCGATGAGCTTGTCAATTGTTCGCGCGAGGGAGAGAAGGAAGTGGGGGAAGTGGAAGAGGCCCTCATCCGCCTCATTCTCCTCCGTCGCCAGCTCCACGTCTGCCGTCGGGTCCTGTGAAAGCTTCGCTCTGGCCGCGTACTCGAACATGGGCTCCATATTGCCTGCGCGCGGAGAGAAAAAGCGGTTTGTGTCCGCCAGACTCACTTGCGCACAAGGAGGCGGCCGATGACCGACGAACGCGTACCTGCCCGAACGTCCATGTGACGGGACCAGCAGGTCTTGCATCTGGCCGACAACTCTTGGAGCAGTCCCATCCCGGCCTCGACCACAGCATTTGGGGGCTCTGTGTGAAGAGTTGCAGTCAGTGACGAATGCAAAGAGGCGGCTGGCCGTCGTCGCAAGGGTGCACGCCACGGATGTTAACCCGAGAACTGTACCTGGTGAGGAGTGTGACGGTTGCCCGGTGGTTGTGACGGTTCCCTGGGGCAGGATGAGCGGCGTCACGTCGAGGAGCGCATCTTTCACCGCGAGCGCATCGTCGGCCAGACTGTTGGCCAGCCGCTCGCGCCATGCTGCCACCTGTGGCACGGTGAGGGCGCCGAGTCACGTCAGCACCACGAGTAGCGGCCAGGGTCTCTGGAGGAGAGGTACCCTGTGAAGGAGCGTGCACTGGCGCTGGAGCCACGCACAGCGCGCGCGCTGCTGTTCCAGACTCAACGATTCCTGTGCGAGGGCGGCCCTGAGCGTAGCGGCATCGTGGTCATCGCCACCCCAGTGGGCAGTCCGTGCCAGCGTTGTCAGAGTCGCCTTCGCGGGTAGTACCGCTGAGGCCAACCCCGCCACACACTCTGCACACCACCCACGATGGTTTAACCGGTGACACGCGTGAATCAACATCAACAAGGGCAAGTACCTTGCAATGCCGCAACATCAACGTTGAGCGACATGTGGTCGATCTTGTTGTCTTTTTTTTGTGGTTGTGATTTTCTTTTGTATTTCTCTCCTTCCGCAGATCCCAACATTTTTTCTTTCTTTTTAGGTCCTCGATTTGGGATGTCGACGCGATCACGCATCACTATTCAAAGCTGCTCGACCCCGTTGGCTTTGGGCTTGGTCCGCGGGGGTTGTCGGGTTGGGGTCGGGCGGACAGAACGTTCGGTGGAGTGCCTGAAGGTGAAGACTCTTCTCTCATCTTTCAGCATTTTCTTGGCCTTTGTTGTGGATTACGGAACACGCAGGGACGAAGACTCTTCCGAACCCGGGAAGGCTAACCGCTACTTTAGATAACGCTTCAATGGATTACTCCAATCCCCTTCGTGCCCCGCCGCAGTCGTCGCCCCGGCAGATGTACTCTTCATTTCAACCTTCGGCGGCCTTCATGCGACCCGAGTCGCCCCAGCAACACCAACACCAACATCAGCATCAGCAATCGGCCGGAGGAGCGAAGCAGCAGATGCTCAACATCAAGGCCTTCTACAACGAGGAGATCAGGCGCCTCGTCCTGCCCGAGCCATCGTGGGACCAGCTCAAGCAGCGCCTGGCCGAGCTCTTCCATTTCCCGTCCACATCATCCTTCCAGGTGAAGTGGAAAGATGACGAGGACGATTACATCACCCTCGACAGCGATGAGGAGCTCGCGCAGGCCCTGCGATACACCGATCCGCAGCAGCTTCTCCGCCTCTTCATCGTCAGCCACGCTACCGCCGCAACTCCCATGGCTCGCGGCTCGATGCCGGCCCAGGGTCCCTTCACGTCGTTCTTCACCCATTCTACGCCCTACGCCTCATTCTCTGCCGCTC